>ENA-ORSX01000877-ORSX01000877.1-human-gut-metagenome-genome-assembly--contig:-NODE-877-length-25969-cov-14.866597_pt1 | contig 25969 bp, 22 predicted proteins | sample MGYA00241904_ERZ509172 | MGnify/ENA primary metagenome ERZ509172 (study PRJEB26280, sample SAMEA2338795) | human gut metagenome | biome: human gut; feature: human-associated habitat; material: faeces...
GGCACCCCTCCCGTCAGATACCTACCCTGTGTAGTCCCTTGTAAACTGTACTTTAGTGCGAAATAAATTTACTTTTCAATGCTGTTTTTATTTACTTTTCTTCACCAACTTCTTCATATATACTCCCCCCGTAAGGTCTGCCAGCGCCCATCCGATGGGAATGGACCACCAGATTACCCGCACGCCCAGGATTGGAGCCAGCGCATAGGAAAGCGCCACACGGGTTCCCAGTGAGATCACTGTGAGCACTACGGACATCTCCGGCTTTCCGATTCCACGATAGTAAGCATAGAACAGGAACAGAAGCCCGATACCGCAGTAGAAACTTCCTTCGATTCGAAGATACTCTACACCGATCCGGATAATTTCCGTCTCTTCAGGATGCACAAAGATCATCATCAAATACTTCGCGAAGATAAAGATCAACACCGATACCACCAGACAGAAGCTGATGGACAGTTTTACAGAGGTGCGTACTCCTTCTCGGACTCTTTTTTTATCTCCTGCCCCGGAATTCTGGGAAGTAAAGATTGAGAAGGAATTGCTGAATTCCTGTGCCGGCATATAGGCAAACGAATCAATTTTGACCGCCGCTGCGAATGCTGCCATAACGGAAGTCCCGAAGCTGTTCACCAGTCCCTGGATCATTAAGATTCCAAAATTCATTACCGACTGCTGGATACTGGCTGCCAGCGAAAAACGCATCACTTCCGGCAGCGAAGCTTTCATCCTCCGCCATCTTTCATTAGAAAATTCCCTCTTATTCACGCGGAAGAACCGAAGGCTTGGTTCTTTCACCCACGTATATACTGAAATGCCGATGCCTGCCAGCATCTGAGTCGATACAGTTGCCCACGCCGCGCCGGAAACTCCCATATCAAAGCTCACAACAAAGAGTAAATCCAGCACAATATTTAAGACAGATGCCGCGCCAAGGAACAATAACGGAGTCAGGGAATTTCCCACTGCCCGGAGAAGAAATGCAAAAAAATTATAGAGAAATACGAAAAAGATTCCCCAGAATACCACCCATGTATATTCTTTCATAATCCCATATATATCTGCCGGAATCTGAAGCATCTTCAAGATAACATCAATCCCCGCAAATACAGTTACGTTCATAACAATGGCGATCACACCTACGAATAAGAAAGAGGTAAACATACTCTCTTGCATCTTCCCGTCATCTTTTTTTCCATAATAATAAGAGAAGATACTCCCACACCCCATACACAGTCCAATTAAAATGGAAGTTAAAAAGGTCATGAGACTATAAGCTGTTCCTACAGCCGCCAGCGCTCCTGCTCCCAGATATCTTCCCACAATCAGTGTGTCTGCAATATTATAACACTGCTGAAGCAGGTTCCCAACAATCATGGGACCTGCAAATACAAGCAGTGTCTTTTGTACCTTCCCTTGTGTCAAATCTTTCTTCATGTTCTTTCTATCTCGTTCCCATCAGATAATCGATAAATTGCTGTGCGGTTCTTCCGGACAGCCCGCCGTGGCTTAATTCCCACTTATTTGCTTCCAACAGAAGTTCTTCCTCCGGAATAGCAAGTTCATTTCTCTGTGCAAGTGTTTTGACAATCTCCTGGAATTCTTTCTTTGCAGGCTTTCCGAAGTAAATTGTCACACCGAATCTTGCAACCAGCGACAGTTTTTCCTGTACGGTATCATTTGTATGAAGTTCTTCATCCCGGTCTTCCTTATCACGGAAAGTTTCTCGGATCAGATGTCTTCGATTTGAAGTTGCATAGATCAGAATATTATCCGGTTTTCGTTCCAGACCTCCTTCAATGACAGCCTTTAAATACTTATATTCAATCTCGAACTCCTCAAAAGACAGATCGTCCATATAGATGATAAATTTGTAGTTTCTGTTTTTTATCTGTGCAATGATGTCGTTCAGATCTTGAAACTGATGCTTGTACACTTCAATCATGCGAAGTCCCTGATCGTAATATTGATTCAGAATTGCTTTGATCGATGTCGATTTTCCGGTTCCCGCATCACCAAACAGCAGACAGTTATTTGCCCGCTTTCCTGCAACGAACGCCTCCGTATTATCTATCAGTTTTTTCTTCGCAAGCTCATACCCTACAAGATCATCAAGGTGTACGTGTGCAATCTTTGTAATCGGAACGATTCTGGCTCCTTCTTCTGTATGTTCTATGCGAAATGCCTTATGAAGGCCAAGCTTTCCCACGCCGAATTCCTTGTAAAATCCGGTCACGATCTCTTTGAATTCTTCCGGTGAGGCACTTCTCGCAAGATGTCTGCTAAGTTCACAGATTCGGTCACGAATACGCTTATTAAACACCTTCCCGTGACCACTTGTCCCCTCATAATGCCGAATCATATCAAGGCAGTCCGCTCCCAGCTCTTCTTCCATAGATGTAAAATCATAATCGAATAATTCTTTAAAAATAACGAAATCATGAAGTGCTGCAAAATTAATGCTTCCTTCTACCTCTCCGGTAATCTCACAGGAGGTACTGTAAGCATTTTCATGGGTCGCAAGCAGGTATGTCAGATAGTTGTGCCACAGATTTCCTTCAAATCCATGACTGACTGTCATTTCCAACAGTTCATTGACCACCTCGAACAAGAGACCTTTCAAGTCCTCTGCATTATAATACTCATTGTCATAGTGATCCATAAGAAATGTCATGTCTTCCAGAATCTGACCATTTTCCATATGTTTATATAGCATCAATTCATTCGTTCTCATCGCTGTCCCATCCTTTCCATCCTGCTAATAATTTCCAAGGATTCGAAGATTTCTACATTCTTCACGAAGCCCCCGGATTGCGTTTTTCACTGCGCCGTCTGCCATATTTCCTTCAAAATCAATGAAAAACCGGTATTCCCAGTCTCTTCCTTCTATAGGCCTTGATTCTATCTTTGTCATGTTCAGATCATTGTAGATAAAATGTGACAACACACGGTACAGTGAGCCGCTTTCATGGGATACCTCCAGACAGATACTGATCTTCGAGGCATGTTTCAAGAAGATTTTCTGGTTGGTCACTACAATAAAACGTGTAGAATTATGTTCGTTATCATTAATATTGTCTGCAAGCACCTGAAGGCCGTGAACCTTTGCCGCGTACACGCTGCACACTGCCGCCTGGGAAGGATCCTGATCCTCTACCACCTTCTTTGCCGCGATCGCAGTATTTGCCACATTGATTCTCTGCCAGCTGCTGTGGGCATCCAGAAAATGTGTTGCCTGCATAAGTGCCACACCTTTGGAATACACAGTCTTAACTTCTTCCAGAGAAGCTCCCGGAAGGCCGGACAGTGTATGGCGAATCGGAATCACCGTTTCGCCCACAATATAATTTTCAAATTCAACCAACAGATCATACATCTCGTCCACTGCACCTGCGGTGGAATTTTCAATTGGAAGAACGGCAAAATCTGCTGCGCCATCCTCGATGGCTTCCATCGCCTCACGAAATGTTTTTACATAAAAGCTATTACACTTTTCACCAAAATAACATTTCATTGCCGCTTCGCTGTAAGCTCCTTCTGTTCCCGGAAATACAACTCTTGCCTGGTCAACGTCCAGCGAATCCACCTGAATAAATGGCAATCTTCCAAGTGCCCCCGCCTTTACAAGCTGTTCGTATTGAAGCTTCCTGCTCATAGACATTAATTGTTCATACAGCTCTGTAACTCCTTTTTTATTGAATGGATTAGAAGCCTTACCGGCTACGCTCTCCAGTTTCTCTTTTTCTCTCTGTCTATCCAGCACCTTTTTCCCTGTCTGAATCTTATATTCACCCACATGGGCACAGATATCCATACGCTGTTCGTATAAATTTACAATCTGATCGTCAATCTCATCTAACTTTACTCTCAGTTCCTCTAATGTTTCCAATAATATCGTCTCCTTCTTTATTCGGTCTTGTTGCATTATAATACATTTTTTGCATAAAATCTACTATTCTGACCCATACTCTCCTATATGAAGAATAAATTTTTAACTTGCGGAACCTGTGGCTGGTGCATGGAAATCTTATTCACCGGTCTTCATTCATTAAAAAATGAAAATCCGAAATTAACGGGAAATACATCTATCTGGATGTTTCCGATCTATGGAATGGCATCTTTACTGACACCTGTCTGTCACGCTTTAAAAGGCAAGAGTGTACTCTTGCGCGGCAGTGTATATACGTGCTGCATTTTTTTCGGCGAGTACCTCACAGGATCTTTTCTAAAGAAATACAACGCCTGTCCATGGGATTACAGTCATGCTCCGTTAAATATTAACGGGCTGATCAGACTGGACTATGCTCCCTATTGGTTTGGCGCCGGACTCTTCTTTGAAAAAATTTTGTCAAGGCGTTGAAAATCTCCCCTGTTTAGTATATGATGTATGAAGAATTTGTAGAGAAGCTGCAATGTAAAGAGGAGGTTTTTTATGAGACACTTGATGAGTCCACTGGATTTTTCCGTGGAAGAACTGGATAAATTGATGGATCTGGCTAATGATATCGAAGCCAACCGTGCAAAATATGCACATGCCTGTGAGGGGAAAACACTGGCAACTTTATTTTATGAACCTAGTACACGTACCCGTTTAAGCCATGAGGCAGCAATGTTCAATCTTGGAGGTAACGTTCTAGGTTTTTCTTCTGCTGATTCCAGCTCTGCTGCAAAAGGAGAAAGTGTATCTGACACCATCCGCATGACATCCTGCTATGCAGATATCTGTGCCATGCGTCATCCAAAAGAAGGCGCACCGATGGTTGCCTGCAAGCATTCCACAATTCCGGTAATCAATGCCGGCGACGGTGGACATCAGCATCCGACACAGACACTGACGGACCTTCTTACGATTCGCTCTTTGAAAGGACGCCTGAATAACATGACCATCGGTCTCTGCGGAGATTTAAAATTCGGTCGTACGGTACATTCACTGATCCATGCACTGGTAAGATATCCGGGTATCCGTTTCGTACTCATTTCACCGGAGGAGTTAAGACTTCCAAGTTATATTCGTTCAGATGTACTGGACAAGCAGAATGTTCCTTACGAAGAGGTTGTCCGTTTAGAAGACGCTCTTCCGAAGCTTGACCTTCTCTACATGACACGTGTACAGAAAGAGCGCTTCTTCAACGAGGAAGACTATGTCCGCATGAAGGACTTCTACATTTTAGACGCGAAGAAGATGGAACTTGCACCAAAGGACATGTATGTACTTCACCCGCTTCCTCGTGTAAATGAGATCTCCGTAGAAGTAGATGATGACCCGAGAGCAGCCTATTTCAAACAGGCACAATACGGTGTTTATATCCGTATGGCGCTGATTCTTACGCTGCTTGAAATTGAAGTCTAACACGGACAGAGAAAGGAGTACATATTCATGGTGAATAATACATTAAACGTTGGAAAAATTGAAGAAGGGTTTGTATTGGATCACATCCAGGCAGGCCGAAGCATGGAAATATATAAATATCTGCATCTTGATAAGCTTGACTGCTGTGTTGCAATTATCAAAAATGCAAAGAGCAACAAGATGGGCAAAAAAGACATTATGAAAATCGAGTGCCCGATTGACTTCATGGATCTTGATATCCTCGGATTCATTGACCATAACATCACCGTCAATATTATTAAAAACTCTCAGGTTGTAGATAAAAAAGCGCTCAGCCTCCCGAAAAAGATTACAAATGTAATCCGCTGCAAAAACCCGAGATGTATCACTTCTATCGAGCAGGAATTGGATCACGTTTTCGTTCTTACCGATCCTGAGAACGAAATCTATCGCTGTCAATACTGTGAAGAAAAATATCACGGGAGAAAATAACGAATAAATAGTTCAAAAAAATATCCGGCAGGAAGTAAATGATTTCAAACATTTATTTCCTGCCGGAATTTTTTATTGCCGAAATAGCTTAACAAGAAAGCTGCTCATCATCTATTGACATACATTACGCATTTTCTCTTTAATCTCTTCTACGGAGCTTTCACTTGGCACAGTAACATACAGTGGTCCGCCTTTATAAGAATAACATCTTTTCTTGCCGCTGCTGTCTCCGACTGCGGCAACGGATTCAATGTCCCATCCTGCCAAAGTATCAAGCTGCATACGAATCAACGCTTTCATCTGCTTTTCTGACATGTTCGTATCTGCATTTCCTGCCACGCTGTTGATCATGCCATTGGCGTGAATCAATATCTTCGGTGACATGGTGCTTCGAATCAGCCCGGTAAGAAGTGCCTGCTGATTTTTTCCTCTCTGATTATCTCCCTCTGCCAGCGCCTTTCGCTCTCTGACGAATGCAAGTGCTTCTTTCCCGGTGAAGTGATTCTTTCCTTGTTTTACTTCTACAATTGCACCCGCTTCTTCTCCGGTTGTAAATGCCAATTCCGACTCTACGTCCACTCCTCCCATGACATCTACGATCTCTTCCACTGAGGTAAAATTCACTCGCACATAAAATGGAATGTCAATATCGTATAATTCTTCTAATGTCGCAATCGAAGTATCAATTCCATAGATTCCTGCATGGGTCAGTTTGTCTCTCTGTCCGTCCGATACGCCAGGGATTGGAACATAGTAGTCTCTCGGTGTTGTTGTAAGAAGAATTTTATGTGTTTTTGGATTTACTGTGGCAATCAGATTCACATCACTGCGGCTTTCCTTCTTGATATCGCCATACACATCAATTCCGCTAATGTATACATGAAATGGTTCTTCTGTTACATTTCGGGCATGAGCTTCTCCGTATTTCCCACTTTCCTCACCGATTGCAATTTTATCCAAAGCACCGTTTACCTTCAGACAGTAAAAGCTGAGAAAAAGGCAGATTGCACTGACGGATATGGCCAGTCCTTTCCCCGAAGATCTTTTCTTTCTACTCCTTAAGGCTCTTTTCTGCTTTCTCTTCACAACCAACAGAAGCAACACAAGTAGCACAAGTAACCCTGCCATATATTTCATCGGAAGAATGCCAAGTATCGCCATGCTGCCAAATAATACAACTGCTGATACTGCCTGTACAAAAACAAGGACTCGATTCAGGAAGCTTGGCTTTGCTGGCTTTTTGCCTCTATTCCGTTCCGGCCTCCGCTCTCCTCCGGTCGTCTGATGAGATTTGATATACTTCAATTGATCTCTGTATTCCATATTTTATCTCCTTATTTTTCAAAAAAGGCGAAGTTATAAAACTCCGCCTCATTTCTCACTCTCCAAGCCCATCATCGATCGCTTTGATCATGGCTTCCATCGCTTCTTCCTCGTCTTCTCCTTCACAGATCAGTGTGATGACATCTCCTGACTTAATACAAGCTCCCAGCACACTGAGCACACTCTTGGCATTTGCTGTTGTGTTGCCGTACTGAAACGCAACACTGCATTTATAATAACTTGCTGTGTTACAGAAGATTCCGGCAGGTCTAAGATGGAGTCCTGTGGGATTCTTGATTGCCACTTCACGCCTAATCATAATCTCTACCGTCCTGTTTTTATTGATGTGTCTCTAATTCCTTTAATTCTATCGATACTGTCACCGGCTTTTCCAATGTACAGTGTTCCGGAAGCTTTACTGTGACCGGAACATCATAGATTCCAGGCTCAATGTAATCTTTCAGATCAATACTTACACATTCGTTTATCTTGATCCCTTCTAATGCGTCCTTAGGTCCCCGTACCTGTACTTCCAGGGCATCAGCCGTTTTATAGTCAAGCACCAGACCCTTTGTCAGATTATCCACAGTGATTGCTCCCGGTGTAATCTCAAAAGTTTTTGCACCATCCTTCTCTACAAACACTGTCACTACAACGGAGCCTGCATTTTCATCCGCCAGTTCTATCTCTTCCGGCAGATAAGATGATATATCGACTATTTTCTCTGTCTTCTCTTTAATATCATTCATTTCGAGAGCCGAAGCCGGAATTTCGATTTTGTCTACTTTTCTCAAAGCCCTCTGTTCACCGGAAATACTGATTTCCTGAGGTTCATATGTAATCTTTGAAAATTCGTAGCCGTCTGCTGCCTGAATCTGAGAAGTATCAAATTCCAGCGGTATCTTTTTTGTCCGGAACAGTTCTATATTAATGCTGACGCCTTCTGTTCCCAGATTGTTGCTCAGAAGCGACTGATCGATCTCTTCATTGTCCTGATCATAAAGCTTCAGTTCTGATTTCATAAGTATATCCTGTGAAAGACCGGATACGTTAACTTTCGCTTCTACTTTGCTGATAGTCTCAACAACGGATTTTGGTCCACGGATAGACACTTGTTCCGGAACCGCAGTCACACTTCCGAGGACATATCCATCACGCACGGTACCGGTTGTCTTCGGCACGATCGGGAATTTCTTCGTCTCTTCATCTTCTAATTTGATTTGAAGATTTCTCGGATTGGAATATGCTTCCTTATACTCATGCCCTTTTACTGTCACTTGGATCGGTATCTGTGTATTCAAGGTTAATTCCTTCATATCCGCCACAGCAACGATATCTTTTGCTTCAATCTTGCTGAGCACAGATCGTTTTGCTTTAACTGTTACGTCTACCGTCTGAGTATCGTCTACAATCTGATAAGTTTTTGGTGTCTCTTCGGATGCAAGCACTTCTGCATTGATCACAGACACCGGAATATTCTTATAAGTCTGGTCTGTAATCGGGTTATCAATATTGACCACTGTAAGCCATAATAAACCTGCTATAAGAAAGGCCAATATCTTAAGACCAATATTATTCATTAGTCTTTCTTTCATCTGCGCGCCTTCCTTTCCGTAAAAATCTCCATTTCTTTAACTCCGGTTTGCTGTTCTGTATATTTACAAGCGCTTCGCGAAGTTCTTCCCGGGAAACATCTCTTTTCAATCTTCCGCTCTGGGCAATGGAAACTGCTCCTGTCTCCTCTGATACTACTACGATCAACGCATCACTTACTTCACTCATACCGACAGCCGCACGGTGTCTTGTACCAAGTTCTTTGCTAAGTCCCATATTATCAGAAAGCGGGAGATAACAGGTCGCTGAAACGATTCTGTCTCCGCGGACAATGATTGCTCCGTCATGCAGCGGTGTATTATGTTCAAATATATTCATCAGCACCTGCATGGATACAATACAATCCATATGGATTCCTGTGCTCTCATATTCGGTCAATCGGATTGCCTGCTCAATTACGATCAAGGCTCCCGTCTTCACTCTTCCCATGTTATATGCTGCATCTACGATGCTGTCTATGGTATCTTCACTGAATCTGGAGCGATCCTTAGATGTTTCAAACGGGACCACCGATGTGAAGAACTTCTTTTCTCCAAGTTTCTCTAATGCTCTTCGAAGCTCAGGTTGAAATACCACTATTGCTGCTGTTGCCATAACGGTCACTGCATTACGGGCAATAAACAGAATCGTATGCATCTGAAAAATTGCAGCAGCAAAAATAACAACAGCCAAAACACCAATTCCTTTTAACAGCATCCATGCCTTCGTATTTTTAATCCAGATCATCAGCTGATAGATCAAAAAAGCAAGAAACAAGATTTCTACAATATCCGTCACACGGATATTCGGAAAATATACTTCTGCAACATAATTTTGTAAAAATTGCGAAATTCGCTGTTCCATTTTTGCCACCTCCTATCTATGTTCGCTTATTCTTAATCTCTGATATCCATGATTTTTTAATCTCTGATATTCAGATCCTGTTTTAAGCTCTGTGTCAAAAGCATCTTATTCACTTCGTTAATGTCGTGTTTTCTTGCTTTTGGAGCTTTTTTTGCTTCCGGACGTTTTTTCGGCACCTCGCCGCCTCTTCCGCGTTTTGGTGCACGTTCCGGACGCTGATTTTTTCTTCTTACATCCGCTGTATCAATAATCTCTGTCTCTTGACGTTCATTAATTTTCTTCACTGTCTTTTCCGGAGACGCAACTGACAGTTTTGGAATTGCCTTCACATAATAATAGTATTCATCATCTTCAAACTGCAGATTCTCACTTTTTGCATAATCCACGGCGAAAAAGAACAGTTCAAGGATCAGTCCCACAACAGCAGCAGCGATATTACCGGCAAACAAAAGACCATATGATGTATGTACTCCCATTGCGATTCCACCTGCCGCAATAACTACAATATTAACAACTACTCCTGCTGCCGTTGCCACCTTCCATGCGTAATCCATCGCCTGACGACGAAGTGTATATACAACGAGAAGGCATATGATAAAAGCGATAACGGTAATCCACATTTCCTTATTCTGGAACACTTGTTTCAGATAGGCTGTGATTTCTGCAAGTAATCCTGCGCCGCCCTTTCCATCCAGACCAGGCGCCGCTTTTTTCACATACTGCATAATATAATAGATGATTGTTCCACAGCTGATTGCCACAAGAGAAACCGGAACAGACATCAGTCCGTATGCAACCGGAATCACATATGGTATTTTCAACATAAAAGCGATGGGAGTCAGCAAAAGTGCAAGTGCCATCTTCGGTGCCAGTCGAAAATAGAAAATATACATGATCAACAATACAAGCGCGGTCACTATAAATACACTCAGGGACACTGAAAACATATGCGCAAGCATAAGCGCAGACGCTGCAATGACAGTCAGTGTCATCGGAAGGAATGTACAGATCACCGAAAGAGCCAGTGTCACCAACGGTGAAGCAGCCATCTTCATAAATCCTACATTGCTGTTGATCATATAAAATGTGAGAAATGCAACAACAAACTGGAGCGCCTTGTCAAAAATTTTGGAATGACTTGCATACAGTTCTCTGATTTTCTCTCTTATCATGAATAAATTATCCATTCTACCTTTTCTCCTTTTCATACATCTTAAGTAATTTGATCAGATCATGGTTATACATCTTCACTCTGTTACGTGCATGCTGATGCTTTTTATCGTAAATACGACTCGTCAGTGATAAAAACAAAATCAAAAGTACGAAATAACCTGCGGCAGCCACGATCATAAGTGTGATCAAAAATCCCACAGACATTTTGGAGATGATCGCATCCATTCCGGCAAGCGCCAGCAAACCGGCCAAACACACATATCCTATCGTCACCCATAAAAAAGTACAGATCATATGCATTCCAACATAATCTTTTCTATAATATCCGCTGACCTTGAAATCATCTTTTCCTTGCGTTTCTTCATACAACGCAAGTTTGGTCATTAATTTTACTCTCTTTTCATCTAACATTATCCACCTCAAGCAATATGTTTCAACTTTTAAACGTCATTTTCAGTATAACAAATATCAGTTTCCTTGTCCAATACTTATAGTTAAAAAATAAACTTTTTCCACACCTGCTTCTTTCAGGATTCTTGCGATTTGATCGACCGTATTTCCCGTTGTGTAAATGTCATCGATGATCAGCACACTTCTGACGCTACGAATCCGATACCGTAGTGCAAAAGCATGCCTCAGATTTTCCTTTCGCATCCGGTGATCCTGCTTTTTCTGAGGGCGTGTATTTTTCACTCGCACTAACAACTGCGTTTCTACCGGAATTCCCATTCTCTCTCCTAATTCCTGTGCCAGAATTTGCGCCTGATTATATCCTCTCTTCCGACGTTTTCTGCGATGCAGCGGCACCGGAAGCAGCACCTCCGGATTGATCTTACGGATAAAATCTCCACAGAGCCTCTCCATTTCTCTTGCATAATATGTTCCGTATTCTCTCTGATTGTGGTATTTGAATTGATAAATAGACTGTTTGACCGGATCTCGGTGAAGCCACACCGCTCTCCCCTGATCATAATAATGACGTGTATGTGCACAGTCATAGCAATACTCCTGTTCTATATTGCGAACAGGTTTGCCGCACTGCATGCACCTCGGTTCTCTGATAAACAATTCTTCCAATTTGTTCTGACATGCCGGACATGTTCCGTCCCGATGAACGTTTCCACAAAACGGACACACCTCCGGCCATAATAGATTCTTTAAAGTCTGTATAATTAAATTTTTCTCTCTTTTTATCACAACAACAATTCGCGGATTCGCTCTGCCAAACTGGTATTTCGATCCTGTTCCTGTGTATTACGGATCATTTCCTGAAATACTGTGTCACTCCCCACCAATGTCACACATTTCTTTGCTCTTGTTACTGCCGTATACAAAAGATTCCTGTTATACAATTGCCGCGGTCCCTGTAACAGCGGGATCACCACTGCCGGATATTCACTTCCCTGAGCCTTATGTATTGTAATGGCATAGGCAAGCTCTAATTCATCCAACAACGTAAATGGATACTTGACTTTTCTCTTCTCATCAAATTCCACGGTCACGGTCTCTTCGTAAGTATTAATCTCGCCGATTATTCCCATATCACCATTGAAGATTCCAAGACCTTTATCTACCGTCATTCCGTATCTGGTCGTCACTTCCCATTCCAACTGATAGTTGTTTTTGATCTGCATGACTTTATCACCTTCTCGGAACAACCGTTCTCCGTATTCTTTTTCCTTTTTATCTTTTGCCGGGGGATTCAGGTATTCCTGCAAGATACGATTTAACCGTTCCACCCCAAGCAATCCCTTGCGCATAGGTGTGAGCACCTGAATATCATAAGGTCTTGCATTTACGTATTTGGGCATCTTCTGCTGCACCAGCGTAATCACATTGCTGATAATCATATTTGGATCTTGTCGTTTCAAAAAGAAAAAGTCTCTGCTCTTATTATCCAGAACAACCGCTTCTCCCCGGTTGATCTTATGCGCATTTACTACAATATCGCTTTCTTCCGCCTGACGAAAGATTTTACTGAGCATAACAACCGGAAAACAATCGGAGTCAATAATGTCTTTTAATACGCTGCCCGGCCCTACACTCGGCAATTGGTTGCGGTCCCCGACCAGAACCAGTCTTGTACCCGGTACGATAGCTCCAAGAAGCGCATACATCAGCGGGAGATCTACCATAGACATTTCGTCAATAATAATCACATCCGCTTCCAGTGGATTTTCCTCATTTCTCGTGAAACCGGAAGGTCCTTCTTCTTCCGGATTACCGTTCACTTCCAACAAACGGTGAATGGTCTGCGCTTCACATCCGGTTGTTTCGGTCATCCGCTTTGCCGCTCTCCCTGTCGGTGCGGCGAGAAAAATGTCCATCCCTTCGTTTTCGAAGAAGTGAATCATTGCATTGATGGTTGTCGTTTTTCCGGTTCCCGGTCCGCCGGTAAGAACCATAATTCCATGGCGTGCCGCTTCCATCACCGCTTTTTTCTGCATTTCGTCCAGAACCATTCCCGTATTCTGCTCTATTTCATGAAGTCTATGAAGTAATACCACATCCGCAATCTCTTCATGTACATTTAGATCATGCAGCATTCTTGCCGTATTCAATTCCATGTAATAATAGTGGGATGCGTATACACGGACACCGTCTGCCTCATTTTTTAGTACAATCTTCTTCTCCATGGCCAGATCCATAAGATATTTCTCTACATGCTCAATCTGGACGCCTAAGAGTTCGCCTGCCCGATAGAGAAGCGTTTCCTGCTTCAAATAAATATGCCCTTCGCCTACACTTTGAAGCAAGGTATAAAAAATACCGCTGCGGATTCGAAAATCCGAATCCGTATGGATTCCCACTTTCTGCGCAATTTCATCCGCTGTCTTAAAGCCGACACCTGCCACATGATCCGCAATCTGATATGGGTTCTCTTCAATCACCCGATACACATTCTGACCATAGTGCTGATAAATCTTAGCTGCCAGCGCAATCGAAATCCCATATTTCTGAAGGTAGATCATAGCTTCCCGCATTTCCTTCTTCTCTTCTACCTGAAGCGCGATTTCTCTCGCTTTGCGCTCGCTGATTCCTTTAATCTCTGCCAGTCGTTCCGGCTCTTCTTCTATAATTCGAAAAGTATCCTCTTTAAATTTTTTGACGATCTTGCCTGCCAGCGCTGTCCCGATTCCTTTGATCGCTCCGGACCCGAGATACCGTTCAATGGATACAAGATCTTCCGGCGCACATACCTTCGAAGATTCCACCTGAAGCTGGGTCCCATACAATTTATGCATCGTATATTCCCCGGTCAGTTCCAGTAGTTCCCCCTCTTCAATAAAGTGGAACTTTCCCACGCAGGTAAGCTCTCCGTCATCATTATTCAAATTAAATACCGTATATCCGTTATCTTCATTCCGATATACAATGTGCTCTACATATCCTTTGATCGTTTCCATGAATCTTAGTTATCTCTGTATTCCTCTTATGTGTTACTTGCTGTTGCTAGTATTATCCGCTGCTAATACTCTTTACTGCTAATATTCTCTGCTGTTCCCCATGAATTCTACATATTGACCGGTGCCAATGGCAACTACTTTCATTGGATCTTCGGCAGTCATCGTATTAATTCCTGTTCGTTCTTCTATCATCTCTTCCAATCCCCGCAGCATAGCTCCGCCGCCGGTCAGTACAATCCCTCGCTCCAAAATATCTGCTGACAACTCCGGTGGTGTCCGCTCCAGAACACCAATGACTGCTTCCACAATCTGTCCGGTTGTCTCCCGAAGCGCTTCTTCTGTTTCTGAGGAAGTCACCGTTACCGTCTTAGGTAATCCCGTCACTAAATTTCTTCCTCTGACTTCAATCACTTCGTCTTCGATCAACTGATATGTTGTCCCGATCTTAATCTTGATATCTTCTGCTGTACGCTCTCCGATCAGAAGATTATGCTTTTTTCTCATATAACGGACAATGGCTTCATCAAAATCATCACCTGCAATTTTTACAGATGTATTCACTACTGTTCCACCAAGGGAAATGACTGCTATATCAGAGGTTCCTCCTCCGATATCCACGATCATATTTCCACACGGTTTGGAGATATCAATCCCTGCACCGATTGCCGCCGCCACAGGCTCTTCGATCAGATGTACATCTCTTGCTCCCGCAGCGTATGTGGCTTCCTCAACTGCTTTGCGTTCCACTTCGGTTACACCGCTCGGCACGCAAATACTGATTCTCGGCTTCTTAAACATGCGTTTACCGAGTGATTTCTGCACAAAATATTTGATCATTTTCTCTGTCACAGTATAATCTGAGATCACTCCCTGACGAAGTGGACGCACCGCCACAATATTGCCGGGTGTTCTCCCTAACATAAGTCTTGCTTCTTCGCCAATGGCTTTGATCGCATTACTATCTCTGTCAATTGCCACAACAGACGGTTCTTTTAAGATAACGCCTTTACCTTTTACATATACAAGAATACTGGCCGTTCCCAGATCAATCCCGATATCTACCGACATATTCAGTCTCCCTTCCTGTTCTTTCCATCTATTTCAATTAATCTTATTATCATTTGTTATAATGCACGTATCATTATAATCAAATTCCCTTTAAATGGAAACCCCTTTTTCCTTAATTCTTTGTGAAGTATCCCGGGCTCGTGTCGAAGTTCGTTCTTATTTGTCAAGCATCTTCTTAATATATTTTCCTGTATAGGACACCGGGCTTTCTGCCACTTCCTCCGGTGTTCCTTTGGCGATAACGGTACCTCCTTTGTCACCGCCTTCCGGTCCCATATCTATGATATAATCTGCCGTTTTGATCACGTCCAGATTATGTTCAATCACCACAACTGTATTTCCATCTGCGGAAAGACGTTTCAAAATCTCTGTCAGCTTATGCACATCTGCAAAATGAAGCCCTGTCGTAGGCTCATCTAAAATATATATCGTCTTTCCCGTGCTTCTTTTACTTAATTCTGTAGCAAGTTTGATACGCTGCGCTTCTCCGCCGGAAAGCTGGGTAGATGGCTGCCCAAGGCGAATATAGGATAATCCCACATCATACAGTGTCTCCATTTTTCTTCGAATACTTGGCACATTTTCAAAGAAATGAAGTGCTTCTTCCACGGTCATATTCAACACATCATAAATACTCTTCCCTTTGTATTTTACCTCTAATGTTTCTCGATTATACCGTTTCCCATGGCAAACCTCACAAGGCACATATACATCCGGAAGGAAATGCATCTCAATCTTTAAAATACCATCACCGCTGCAGGCTTCACAGCGTCCTCCCTTGACATTGAAGCTGAAACGTCCTTTTTTATATCCTCTTGCTTTTGCATCCGGTGTAGAGGCAAAAAGATCTCGGATCAGATCGAAGACTCCCGTATAAGTAGCCGGGTTAGACCTTGGGGTCCGCCCGATAGGTGACTGGTCAATTGCGATTACTTTATCCAGTTGATCGATTCCTTTGATTTCTTTGTGATTTCCCGGAATCACGCGCGCGCGATTTAAGTCTCTTGCCAGACGTTTATACAAAATCTCATTAATCAGAGAGCTTTTCCCGGAGCCGGACACCCCTGTAATACAGGTCATAATTCCAAGCGGAATCTTTACATCCACATTCTTCAGATTATTCTCTTTCGCTCCTTTAATCTCCAGCCAGCCTGTAGGCTCTTTTCGCACCTCCGGTACCGGAATCTTTACTTTTCCGCTCAGATAAGCTCCGGTTATAGACGCCGGATTTGCCATGATTTCTTCTGCATTTCCTACAGCCACCACTTCTCCTCCATGCTCTCCGGCTCCCGGACCGATATCTACAATATAGTCCGCTTCCCGCATGGTATCTTCGTCATGTTCTACTACAAGCACAGAATTACCAAGATCTCTTAAATGTTTCAATGTCCCAAGAAGCTTATCATTATCACGCTGATGAAGACCGATACTTGGCTCATCTAAAATATAAGCCACACCTACCAGTCCTGAGCCAATCTGGGTAGCCAGACGAATTCTCTGTGCTTCTCCGCCGGATAAGGAACCGGTTGCTCTTCCCAATGTCAAATAATCCAGACCTACATCCATCAAAAACCGGATCCTTGCACGTATTTCTTTTAAAATCTGTCCTCCGATCAGATTCTGCTGTTTAGTAAGTTCTAGTTTTTCCAGAAAATGCTGAAGTTTCTCAATGGACATTTCTGTTACTTCTGCAATATTTTTTCCACCCACAGTCACTGCAAGCGCTTCCGGTTTTAAACGCTGTCCTCCACATTCGTGACACGGCGTAATCCGCATAAATTCTTCGTATTCTGCTTTCATCGTCTCAGAGCCTGTCTCACGATAACGTCGTTCTACATTTTTGATCAGACCTTCAAATGCAACATCATAGATTCCTTCACCCCGTTGTCCCTGATAATGTACTTTAACTTCCTTTCCACCGGTTCCATGAATTAAAATATCCTGCACTTTCTTTGGATATTTTTCAAATGGTGTATCAAGAGAAAACTTATATTCCTTGCTCAGTGCGCTCAAAATAGCATACGTAAAGCTCTTCTTATCTGTACAGGACTGCCACCCCATCACAGTAATCGCACCTTCAGAGATGCTCAGACTCTTATCCGGTATCATCAGATCAATATCAAACTCCATCTTATATCCCAGTCCAAAACATTCCGGACATGCACCGAACGGATTGTTAAAAGAGAAACTTCTCGGCTCAATCTCATCAATGCTGATTCCGCAATCCGGACAGGAAAAGCTTTGACTGAAATTAATCGGCTCTCCGTCGATCACATCCACCGTCATAAGTCCTTCTGCCAAATGAAGTACATTTTCAATAGAATCTGTCAGACGCTTCTCTATCCCCGGCTTAACGACAAGACGGTCTACGATAATCTCTATATTATGTTTGATATTTTTATCCAGCGCGATTTCCTCGGATAACTCATATAAATTTCCATCTATGCGTACTCTTACATAACCGCTTTTCTTTGCCTGTTCCAGAAGCTTCTCATGACGACCTTTTCTTCCTCGCACTACCGGCGCCAGAAGCTGGATCTTCGTTCTCTCCGGCAATGCCATGATCTGATCTACCATCTGATCTACTGTCTGTTTCTTAATCTCTTTTCCACATTTCGGACAATGTGGAATACCGATTCTCGCATAAAGCAGACGAAAATAATCATAGATCTCTGTTACGGTTCCTACGGTAGACCGGGGATTCCGGTTTGTTGATTTTTGGTCAATAGAAATCGCAGGTGATAAACCTTCAATGCTCTCCACATCAGGCTTCTCCATCTGACCAAGGAATTGCCTTGCATAGGACGATAACGATTCCATATATCTTCTCTGCCCTTCCGCATAAATCGTATCGAATGCCAGAGAGGATTTTCCGGAACCGCTCAATCCTGTCAAAACTACCAGCTCATTGCGGGGAATATTAAGATCTACATTTTTCAGATTATGCTCATTTGCTCCTCTGATCTTAATATATTGTTTTTTGGTATCTGTCTTTTCTGCCTCTTTTTTCAACTCTTTTTCTATCATGCTTCTACTACTTCGTTCCCTTCGTTATCTGTTCTTTCATCATCTATCGGTCTATATCTACTCTTTCATCATCCTCTTAATCTCAACTAATTTATCACGCAGCTCAGCCGCCGCCTCAAAATTCAACTCAGCTGCAGCTTTCTTCATCTGCTTCGTCAATTCCTTTGCCAGCTTCTCCAGTTCTTTTTCGCTCATAGATTCTGGATCTTTCTCCATTCGGACTTCCTCTGCTGCCACCTTCTTCGAGACAGCAATCAGATCTCTTACACTTTTCTTAATAGTCTGTGGCGTAATTCCATGCGCTTCGTTATAAGCCATCTGTACTTTACGCCTTCTCTCTGTCTCTTCAATCGCCTGCTTCATAGAATCTGTCATCACGTCTGCATACATGATGACATGACCTTCTGCATTACGCGCAGCACGTCCGATGGTCTGAATGAGAGAAGTCTCGGAACGTAAGAATCCTTCCTTATCTGCATCCAGAATCGCCACCAATGTAATCTCCGGTATATCCAATCCTTCTCGCAAAAGGTTGATTCCCACCAGAACATCAAAGACATCCAGACGCATGTCTCTTACAATCTCCGTGCGTTCCAGCGTATCAATATCCGAGTGAAGATATCTGACACGAATTCCAAGTTCCCGCATATAATCGGTCAAATCTTCTGCCATCCGTTTTGTCAGGGTTGTGATTAAAATCTTATTTTTCTTGGCAACTTCTTTATTCACTTCACTAATCAGATCATCAATCTGCCCCTCTACCGGCCGCACTTCTACTTCCGGATCTAACAGTCCGGTCGGACGGATTACCTGTTCTGCCCGAAGAAGTTCATGCTCCGCCTCATATGGTCCCGGTGTTGCCGACACAAACAGCACTTGATCAATTTTCTGCTCAAACTCGTCAAAACTAAGCGGGCGGTTATCAAGCGCTGACGGAAGGCGGAAGCCATAATCTACTAAGGTACGTTTTCTTGACTGGTCGCCATGATACATACCACCCACCTGCGGCACTGTCTTATGTGATTCATCAATCATCATAATAAAGTCATCCGGGAAGTAATCAAGAAGTGTCCTCGGAGGCTGTCCTGCCGCCGAGCCGGTCAAATGTCTGGAATAATTCTCAATTCCTGAACAAAATCCGGTTTCTCTCATCATCTCAATATCGAAGTTTGTCCGTTCTGATATTCGCTGTGCCTCCAGAAGCTTTCCCTCACTTTTAAAATATTTAATCTGTTCTTCTAACTCTTTCTCGATTGCCTTTACCGCACGCTCCAAATCTTCTTTTCCCACTACATAATGTGACGCCGGGAAGATAGCCACATGACTCAGCTCACTTTTTATCTCTCCGGTCAGTACATCTACTTTCGTAATACGGTCAATCTCATCACCGAAAAATTCAATTCGAACCGCCATATCTGCTTCATTTGCCGGAATTACTTCCACCACATCTCCATGTACCCGGAAAGTACCTCGTTTGAAATCCATTTCATTTCTATCGTATTGAATATCAATAAGCTGCCTTAGTACCTCATCCCGATCTTTTTCCATTCCCGGACGCAGTGACACCATCATTTTCTCAAAATTTTCCGGTTCACCAAGTCCATAGATACAGGACACACTGGAAATAATGATCACATCCCTTCGCTCAATAAGAGACGCCGTGGCAGACAGACGAAGCTTGTCTATCTCATCATTCACAGATGAATCCTTGGCAATGTAAGTGTCAGAGGATGGAACGTAAGCTTCCGGTTGGTAGTAATCGTAATAGGATACAAAATATTCGACTGCGTTGTCAGGGAACATCTCCTTGAATTCCCCGTACAACTGTGCCGCCAGAGTCTTATTGTGAGCGATCACAAGTGTCGGTTTCTGAAGCTGCTCTATGACATTTGCCATCGTAAAAGTTTTTCCGGAACCCGTAACCCCTAGTAAAGTCTGACATTGATTGCCTTCCTTGAAACCTTTTACCAACTGTTCGATCGCTTGCGGCTGGTCGCCGGTCGGCTTATATGGGGCTTTCAAAATGAATTTATCCATAGCAAAATCCTCCTTTGTGACTTTTCGTACGTTTACTATCAGCCACATTTTCAAATATATTCGTAACAGGATTCGTCACGAAACCGCAAAATCTATGCCCCATACACGTCTTTTTCAAGTCGCATCGAGTAAAAGTCACAAAATAGATTTTTGCGGACAAAACATCACTTGATAATACAGAATAATGCCAAACGGTATCTAACATCTTTCTGCTATGTAACAAACCCATTATAACAAAACAATTTTTAAAAGTATATAGATTAGAAAAAGAAAAAGTACAAATGTTCGATTTTTCTCATTCGTACTTTTTCTTTTTAGTATTCGTTTTCTGTTTTCTTTTTACTCAGGCTGCCAGTAGATATTCGTCTACAATGCCATCAATTTCTTCCATATCAGAGTAATCATAGTATTTATCTTTCCGGCGTTTTGGCATGACTTCTTCCATAAATGGCTCTATCACATCCAAACAATCCTCAATGATCTCTGTTGTATCTCCATACACATCTGCTGTAATAATCTCTTTAGAATGTCCCAACATACTTGCAATTCCCTTGATATTAAAGTCATTCTTCAACAGAATTGTCGTGTATGTATTCCTCAACTGATGAAAGTGTATATCCGGCAATCCTAAAGACGCAAGCAATTCCTTGTAATATTTGTGATGATAACTTTTACTTCTCGGATTTCCATAAGTAGAACAACAGATATAATCCCAATCACGAAACTCCCGTTTTCGTCTTCTGCGATTCTTTTCATAAATCTTGCGTTGCTCCAAAATCGCTTCAAACACATAATCGGGTATCGGTAATTCTCTTACACTGGACGGTGTTTTTGTTTTAATCTCCTGTTTAGTCAACATCTTTGGTTCAAAATCTTCTGCCTTAGAATTCGGTTTCTTCCCCAACTGTCTCTGTACTTTTAATGTCTGATTGATATAATCTACATCACTGTATTTCAAACCATTAATCTCTCCCCGACGCAATCCCATCAGCACAGCAAATAAAATCTGCATATGAATGGGTGTTTCTTTACTCGCCTCGATCAACTGAAACACCTGTGGCAAGGTAAGCGTCTTTTTTACATCAATTTTTAATGTTCGGTATGCTTTCTTTTTGATCTTTTTCGGAAGCATTACACCTTTCGCTGCATTTTCACTGACAACATTTTTTGATTTTGCATACTCCAAAGCGGTCTGCATGACTGTTTTTGTTAATCGTGCCACTGACTCCGATTGTTCTGCCACTGTGTTATAAAATTTACGAATATAGCCCTGATTCAATGTCTGCATATACATCTTGCCAATTTCCGGAGTGGCATAATTGTAAACAACATTCTTATAGCTTCCATAAGAATCATCTGTCATCTCCAGTCTCTTCACATCTTCCAGCCAGAACTCCAGAAAATCAGCTACTTTAATCTTCCCATATACAATATAGGTTCTGTCATGAAGTTGTCCAATAATATCATCTCTTGCCCCATTTGCTTCACGCTTTGTTTTATATCCGGAATGTTGTTGTGTTGTCGTTGTATCATCTGCAAAGGTTAAACGCACACGGAATCCATAGCCTTTTTTTATCGTTGTAACGGAGTAGACTTTGTAATCTACATATTGTTTAAATACAAATTTCTTACCCATATTACCCCTCCGTTCCTGTTCTTTCCGGCACAAACGTATCATTCATAAATGCAATAATCTTATCTTTCTCATCCATCACTTCACAATAATATTCATAAGTAGTATGAATAGAACTATGCCCCAACAGACCAGATATTTTCACAAGAGGAACACCACGCTCAATCAAAATTGTCGCAAACATATGGCGCAGTCCATGAACCGTAATCTTAGGCAGTCCATTTCTCTCGCATAATTTCGTCAAAGCTAAATTAAATGCCGATGTGGAATGTGGTTTTCCATCTGGTCTGCAGCACACATAACCATGATCCTCATAGAAATCTTTTCTCCATGTTTTTTCCGTCTCTATCTTCTGTCTTCTGCACTCCACTTCCTCCATAACAGCTTTTGGAACCCGTAAAATACGGAAGCTGTTTTCCGTCTTAGGATCGCGTTCCGTCACACCATATTCTTCAACCTGATAGCCGTCCTTTAATTTAGGATTTGCCACAAGCTGCCTGCTGATTCTAACCGTTCTCTTTTCAAAATCAAAGTCTGAAAATTTCAGTCCCATGATTTCACCTTTTCTCAATCCACAAAACAGAGCTAAAAGCATTTCTAAATACCACGGATTCAAATATGCTGCATGTAACAACACCTTTATCTTTTCTTTGCTCAAAATACGAATTTTGGGTTTCGGTCTCGGATATGGTTTTGTTTCCGGCACTGGATTATACTTGATAAATCCATCAAAAACTGCATCTTTCATTGCCAAGCTTAAGAGTTCTCTTCCTTTATTTCCAGCCGAAACACAAATTTTCGATGCTCGCTCCAACAATGTGTCCAGATATTCTACTGTCACATATTTTAATTTGATGTCTGCTTCCATGTTCGGTAGCAACAAATTATACAAAGTGTACGCACCAATCATTTTCGTTGTTGTTTCAATTCGCAATGAATAAGTATGTTCAAACCAGTATCGTAGGAACTCCCCAAACATCACATCTGTGTTTTTTAAATGCGCAACCTGTAGCTCTCTCTGTCTGTCTTTATAACATTCTTCATATTCCCAATAGCTTTTCTCTGCCTCTTCCGGCGTAGCAAATCCTCCCTTTTTCCCATACTTCGTTGTCATATCATCCAACAATTCTTTTGTCCGATGATACCACGAGATTCCATTAAAGAAAACTACTCGCTTCTCATCTTGAAGCTCTTTCTTCTCAATATCTTTATTCTTCTGCTCCATCTATTCCTCACTTCGCTTCTTTCACTCCTCCCCACTTAGCCATCTTTCAAAAGATATGCAGGGAATCTTATAACTTTTTCCTATTTTAATGACACGAAACGGTTTCTGCTTCTGATAAACCTCATCCAGAAATTCATAAGTTTTCGTTCTTCCTATGCCGAGCAGTTTCTGAATATCCTCCGCATCATATACCTTTTTTGATATATCAAATGTATTTGTCATAACCCTCCTCCTCACTTTCAAAGTAGCAGAAGGGCTGTACGCTTATAACATAACGTACAGCCCTAGAAACGTCTAATATGCAAATCTCTTAATCGCACACTTGACAACCTTATTGTTTATCGGTATTTCTTCCTTATTAAGTAGTCATACCCTTTCCTGCTCTGACAGAACATACATACTTCTTTCTTCTGCTGTCCATAATCTGCCCTTTTGATAAAATGTTCCGGCGATTCATAAAAAACCTTTGCACACACTGGACAAAGACACAACAGGAGTGGCTTATCCAGCTTTCGCACACCAGTACTCGTTCGCAATGCCTTGTCCACCTTGAACATCTGCTGTTTATCCAAAATCCCCACATACTCTCTCAGCCGACTTTTATCAATTGTCCGCACCTGCTCCAAAAGTACCACGGAATTTTTCTCCAACCCCTTCCTGTCTCTCAGTATCACATGCGTCGGGAGTTTCGTTTTGGGTTGACTTGTAACCGCTGCTACAATCACAGTCGGGCTATACGCATTCCCCGTATTATTCTGAATCACAAGCACCGGACGAACACCACCCTGCTCACTTCCCACAACTGGACTTAAATCTGCATAATAAATATCGCCTCGTCTGATTTCTCTTTCTTCCATTGTGTTCCTCCTTATAGATTCCACTGTAAAATATTCCTCAGATATTTCTGCCTATACAACAAAGGCATCCTCCATATGGACTACTGCCTCTGTACTTATGTATCAGCCGGATTCCAGATGCTCTATCGCTTCATCGTCAATGACTATTCCAAATCTTTCATCCGGCTACCATCATTTGCCCAAATCAAGCCTATTTGTCCCTGACACCCCGGCTTATTGTGTAAAGATACACGGGAAATCATCAAACGACTGACTGCAAATCAGTTCCACGGGAATTACACCCCTTCGAGGATCGCCCGAAGCTGCCCTCACTTGTTGCGGTATCTTCTTTTCCATAACCAAATATCTTTTGGAAACTTTTCGCATACACGACTTTATGACCGGACAGGAGTATCATTATCCCTGTTGTCTGTCATCGCCCTGCCAGTAGCAATCTGACAGTCAGAATCAAATCTTATTCGCTCCATGAATGAAACAAATCAGACAGAAACCGTTTCTTTTCTCTTCGTGTGGGATTTCGCTGCCTTTCTCTCATTCACATCATGGCGGATTGTTTCATATAGCTTACGCTCATCACGATAACAACAGGAATGTGCCTGATGAATGGATATACAATTATCAAGGTACGCCCATTCACCATTTGCCGGGAAACAGGCGAGAAATTATCTTTCTCACTTGTTTCCTCACTGAATCCTTAAATCCCGAAGGTTTCTTTTAAAAGTTTTTCAACTTTTTTCTCAGAGTTTCAATTGCTTCATGCACACTATACTCCACAGCCCTTATAGAGCAGTCTTCTCTTTCTGAAATCTCCCTATAAGATAACTCATCAAAGAATCGGTATATCAATCTTCTTCTCTGTTTTTCTGGCAAAGCTGAAATTGCACCAAACAACCGTGCCCTGTCTTGTTCTTGCATCACTTCATCTTCTACCAATTTCTGTTTATGTATCGCACGTTCATTCAAAGTATTTTCAAAAACTTCAGAATGCTCTATGTGCCTATCCCATTCATTTAAATATGTAAGATCTTTCAATTCTGACTGATCCAAAAACTCAAACAATGCCTTACTAATCTCCAAGTTTTGTCGAATACCGTGTCCGTCCTTAAACACAACATAATAATGTCCTTTTTCTTCATATATATAATAAGGATTATATTTATCCCTTCTTCTTTTTGGGCTCCTAGCCATATCTCTTTCCTCCATTCAATCAACTTCCGAAATTTGACCGAACGGAGGCGGAGCTCTACATCTCCAACAACATTTAAAACAACAAAAAAACGACTCACAAAATAGCTTGATAACTATTTTTGTAAGTCGTCTCATCCATAAGCCAGTATTAACATGGCTCAATAGTTCAGTTTTTGAAAATGATTTATCTATCCATATTTTTTTAAGAAAATTGCATAATTTAAAGTTAAAATACTCATACCCTGTCCTTTTTCCATATAATCTCAGAAAAAATAGGCACAAAAATAGACTTCGATAAACCATTGTTTTTTTATTTACCGAAGTAAATTATTTATACTGCACCAATAGTTCTCTATTAATTGAACTAATATGCCATTATTCAAAAAATGGTAAAATATTACAATTTTTATATGGAGGTGAACTAACAGTGCAGAATACACCTGAAATTCTTGGAGATGTGATAAAAGCAGCTCGGCAACGTTCCGGTATTACTATGGAGGAACTTGCCTATAAAGTCGGCGTTACCGAACGTTATCTCTACCGAATTGAAAATGAAAACAAGAAGCCTAGTTTTGACGTTCTTTTCCGATTAATACGTGAATTATCCATTGCTCCAGATGCGATATTTTATCCCGAAAAAGATATTCCTAATCATACTTTAGAACAGCTTGTCCATGCTCTTTACACTTGTGATGAACGTAAGCGCAAAATATTGCTACGCTACCCATGAATCACGCTTGCACCAAAATGATA
>ENA-ORSX01000878-ORSX01000878.1-human-gut-metagenome-genome-assembly--contig:-NODE-878-length-25961-cov-4.105111_pt1 | contig 25961 bp, 20 predicted proteins | sample MGYA00241904_ERZ509172 | MGnify/ENA primary metagenome ERZ509172 (study PRJEB26280, sample SAMEA2338795) | human gut metagenome | biome: human gut; feature: human-associated habitat; material: faeces...
CTAAGGATCTTGTAAGCATTGCGCTTGTGTGGGTTCAAGTCCCATCTTCCGCATTTCGGAAATCATGATTTCCGAACAATTAAATATTCATCGCGCGGAGAAACTTCTCCATGAATGCGATATGCGGAAGTGTCGGAACTGGCAGACGAGCAAGACTAAGGATCTTGTGAGCATTGCGCTCGTGTGGGTTCAAGTCCCATCTTCCGCATTTAAAGAATGAGGAACTATGAGAAGTCATGGTGCCTTATTTTTTTATTCTTTTTTCTACAATAATTCTTTTCTCAGGTAACCATTTTCCGGTCCCCTGCATAATTTATCAGGAAAGCATTATCTACAGGAGCTTGTATGGCTTTTTATCATATGCAGATGCAGCAGGAAAATATAGATACAGGACAATATCAGGTTACCGTATCAGACCGGCTGAACAATCGCCCCATAGAAAACGCACGCGTCAGAATCTCCTACACAGGAGCACCCGACAGTACCATTGAAGAAGTGACAACAGATTCCTCCGGACGCACTCCTGTCATTGAACTTAAGACTCCACCTCTGGAATACAGTATGGAACCGGTTGAACAACAGCCCTACTCAGAATATACCATTCAGATTGAAGCAGAAGGATTTGAACCAAAAGAAATCGCAGGAAGCCAGGTATTAGCAGATACTTTATCCAGACAACCAACAACGCTGAATGTCATGGAATCCGGCGAAACTTTCCAGAGAATTGTAATTCCTCCGCATACGTTGTTCTATGAATATCCTCCCAAAATCGAAGAAGCCGAGATAAAACCAATAAACGAAAACGGCGAAATCGTATTAAGCAAGGTCGTTATCCCTGAATATATAGTGGTACACGACGGACCTGTCAACGATTCCGCTGCAGGCAATTATTATGTACGCTACAAAGATTACATCAAAAATGTAGCCAGCAGCGAAATCTATGCCACCTGGCCCGACGACACCATCCGGGCAAATATTCTGGCTATCATGTCTTTTACTCTGAACAGGGTTTATACGGAATGGTACCGGAACAAAGGTTATAACTTTACGATTACTTCCTCCACTGCCTATGATCACAAATGGATCTATGGCAGGAATATCTTTGCCAGCATTGACCGCATTGTAGATGAACTGTTTGAGAATTATCTTTCCAGACCAAATGTACGTCAGCCAATCCTTACCCAGTACTGTGACGGCAAACAGGTACAATGCCGAAACAGAGGCTGGATGACACAATGGGGAAGCAAGGCACTGGGCGATCAGGGATACTCTGCCATTGAAATCCTACGGACTTTTTACGGAAATGATATGTATATCAATGTGGCGGAAGCAATCTCCGGGATTCCCTCCTCCTGGCCGGGATATGATCTAGATATCGGTGCATCCGGAAATAAGGTAAGACAGATTCAGGAACAGTTAAACACAATCGCAGAAGCTTATCCTGCTGTCCCTGTTGTTACCGCAGATGGAATTTACGGATCTGAGACCCAAAATTCCGTCAGGATTTTCCAGAGCATTTTCGGTCTGGACCAGACAGGGATCGTAGACTATCCAACCTGGTACAAAATCCAGGAAATCTATGTGGCAGTCAGCAGGATTGCTGAGTTGCGTTAGGGTTGTAGCAAAGCAGACAAAATATGCGCATCAGCCTGCAAAGAACTGATGCGCAAGAATATATCACCTATCCCTTTCCCTTTTCAGATATCATCTTTTTAAGATTACCTCATTCCTTATAAATTTTCGACAACTACCTTGCATTTCTTCTTACAAAAAGCAATTCCATATGCCAGAATATCATTTCTGTCCTCATTACGAAGCCGTTCATCATAACGCAGCTCCCGAATCTGGTTCATTGCTTTTTCACAGGCTTTTTCCAGTCCGACATAAACTCCTGATTTCGTTATCTGAAAAAATTATAGCACCATTGTATTTCTATGTTTCTCTTATACGTTTGGACTATATTTTGTCTTCCGTAATTGCAGTTCTTGTTCTAAGTTTTCGAGCAGTTGATCTAATATCCGGATTACTTCCATCAACTGTTCCTTTTCCAGATTATCATAATATACTCCTGCCAACACAGACACCGGTTGTTTGACAAGTTCCCATATCTGCTCAGCCCATTTTCTGGTAATGATATCTTCTTCCGGCGTTCTTTCAAGGTTATATCTGCTGCCCGTAAAACGAGATTATCACTGTACCCGCTTACGATTCCCGCCAGAGTTTTCATACTGCATGGAATCACGATCATTCCCATCGTACGGTAGCTTCCACTCGCCGGACCTGCACCGATGTTATAGTTATCATGTACCTCGTCCGCAAAAGCATATAGCTGTTCCAATGTATAATCTGTCTCCTGTTCCAGCGTCATTTCCGCACCTTTTGTCACAATCAGATGTGTCTCTATTATTTCTTTATACTGCTGCAGTTGTTTCAGCAATTCTATTGTAAGGGGCGCTCCGGAAGCCCCACTCATACCGATGATAAGTCTCTTTCTCATCTTTCTTCCTTTCCTGACTCTTCCGTTCATATTAAAATATGTTTAAAAAATTTTCCAACAATTTGCACAAATTATACCCGTTCGTTTCCTATTTCCTTCGCAATTCTTCTTTTCACATGGATTATTCCAACAAGGAATACGTAAGAAAGAATCCTGTCCAAAAGACTGTTACATCACAGAAACATTGCAGAATAATCTTCTATGATATAAAAAGCTCCCCTCAGTATCACAAATAATAATCACTGAGAGGAGCTGTAATTTCAGAACAGCAGAGCTGTTTTCTTATTAAGATATCTTCTTAGATTAAGAATTTTCTTTCCCAATCTTAACTTTACAATGTTTCCGATAACAGGCAATGCCATAATTTACAATATTCTTCATCCCGTCACTCTTTAACCTTGCAGCATACTGACGTTGTTCAATCTGTTTCAGAGCTTCTGTACAAGCTGCCTCCATTCTGTCTTCCTGAGCATATTTCATCTCGATCACCACTCCGACACGATTCTCCGGAACTTCCAGTAAAATATCACAATAACCTTCACCAGATTCTATATTCGACCAGACAGCCCAGTTCTCCATATGACTTAGCAGCCCCAGCAAAACTCCATGATAAAAATTTTCTTTTCTTCCCTTAACTGCCGTATCCCGAATACTGATTGTATTCCATAAATAGTCGTTAAACAAATCTTCTATCGTTTCTGCATCTCCATCTGGAAAAGCCATGCATAATTTATCAAGCTTCTTTACATCCTCAGATGACTTTTCCTGAAACCATTCCCTGATCTGAAGTTCAAACAATTCTTTAATTTCTCTGTTAGGAATTGCCAGACGTAACTTTCTGCTGTCTATTCTTTCACGTTGTGTTAAATACCCTGTTGTAAAAAGTATACTCCAAAGATTCTCAATGGATTTATCCAGTTCATTATATGTCAGTTCCTGTTTTATTTCTTTTATAACCGTTTCTCCCGAAATCAGGTTTTCGATTTCATCTCTCGTCTGTTTATTCGCTTTATCTATAAAACGACTCACAATGCTGTTGCTGCTGGTATTAGACCAGAAATCTTCTGGTATCGCATCAGGATCTGCACATAAATTTCTGCAATAACTGATCACGTCCCAGGGACAATACACTGCTTTCTTTCCAAACTGATAACCATCATACCATTTCCTGATTGTTTCATGGTAGTCAGAAAGCCCAAAATATTTCAGCATTTCTGCGACCTCATCATCTGTAAATCCAAAGAACTCATCAAACTGTACACTCGTAATCGAAAAAACATTAAAATTGTTTAATCCTGTAAAAATGCTTTCCTTCGCAATTCTCAGGCATCCCGTAAGTACTGCAAAAAAAAGGCTCGAATTTGTCTTCAAAACATTTCCAAACATGTTTCTGATCAAAGATACCATCTCGTCATAATATCCATACTGGAACGCTTTATCTAATGGCACATCATACTCATCAATCAAAAGAACCGCTTTTTTTCCATAATGTTTCTCCAGTAATACAGTTAATATAAGCAGCGCCTTCTCCATTGTGGCATCAGACATTTTGAAATCGCCATGATCATCAACGACAGTCAATGCTTTATAAGAGTTTTTTTCTTCCTCTGTAAGGCGGCTGCTCTCTGCCAGAGCACTAAGTCTCCACGCCTCCATTCCCAGAGTATTCTTCAGCGATTTCCGGGCTGACTCAAAATTTAATCCCTCCACATTCTTCAATGTAAGCGAAATTACCGGAAACTTTCCCATATATTCTTCACACAGTTCTTTTTCACGGGATACCTTCAGTCCATTAAACAGCGATTTATCACATCCGATTTCCAGAAATGACTGCAGCATATTCATATTCAGAGATTTTCCAAAACGGCGAGGACGTGTAAACAGATTCACTTCTCCCCAGTTATGAAGAAGTTCTGTTATCATTTCTGTTTTATCCACATAGTAAAAATTATGCCTGATTATTTTTTCAAAACTATCTATTCCAATTGGCAGTTTCTTTCTGTTCCGCATATTTTTCATCCTCCTTCATTACCAGATTTTGCAAGTCAAACGGATATTCGCAATCCGCATTCGGTTAAAAAATTCCCCGAAAAACAGCTTCCCTGATTTTAGATAATGATAACATGAAACATTTGTAACGTAAAGCAGGAGTTACTGCCACTTCGAGCCCGACTAAGCCAGAAATAATAACAGCAATTTTTATTTCAGACAGGAATTATTTATGCTAAAATATACCTAATTATAACAATTCCGACGTAATTTCCTAAGCATAACAAAACAGCAGCCATTGCGGTACTGTTTAGAGTATCTCACAATGGCTGCCTGTCTGATATCACAATTTCATTTGTTATTTCTTATACCAGAATTTCTTACATTTCACAAGTACCTTTCCATCCGGAGCATCTGTCATCATTCCAATTTTGAACCTGTAATTTTTTGTCTTTCCGGCCGGAATATTTACATTGTAGGTTTTGGTCGGTGTTGCAGTTTCATCCAGTGGTATCTCAAAATACATCGTTACCTTTGTAATCGTATAACTGGAAGTGTTCTGCATACGGGCAGTTATATACAGCTCTCCTGTGTTCGGATTGTACTCATATCCCTTGTAGCTGACTTTGAGCTGTTTTAGCTTAGGTGTCGCTGACTTATACCAGAACGATAAGCATTTTACCTTCGGCGCTTTATATGGCTGCTGAGTCATTTTTCCAATATAAACCGTCTTATTCACTGTCTTTCCGGGATTGATCGTTACACTGAAGGTCTGGGTTATGGTTCCATCCTCCATAATAGGTATCTCATATCCCATCTTCACTTTTGTAATCGTGTAACTCGAAGTATTTTTCAGACTCAGCTTCAGATATAACTTTGCTGTATCATTGTCATATTCGAATCCTCTGTAGGTTACTTTAAGCTGTTTGGCAGTTGGCTTGGCAGCAGCCGATGCTACCCTTGGGAAAAATAAAAGTGCTGCAACTGCCGCCAGAAGAAAAAATACCAGATAACTTCTACATTTTCCTGCAAATCGATTTTTCATACTCATAAAAATCTCCTCCTCTCTTGATGTGCCATTATAGTTTCAGGCAAATATCAGGAAATACTTTTGATACACCTGATATTTTTTTCAGATTTATTATATATTTACAATACAATATCAGGAAGAAATTTTCTATTAACTATTGGTTAGTTTTTTATAAGCGCCATTACAGTCATCTATAACTTTGATTGTAATTGACCTAAAAAGAAGCAGATCTCCGTTTCTGAACTCAGAAATGAAAATCTGCCAGCTTAACTTATGATACTAACGGCAGTACGTAAGTCACCCAGAACCATGACATAGGCATGATCAGCACCATCGCCGGTATCATGTCCGCAGTTGGAAAGTTCTTCAGCTTCACCATACGAAAACCGGTTGCAAGCATCAGAAACCCGCCACAGGCTTTAAAGTCATTGATCATGCCCGGTGTAGTCAGCGGGAAAATCGCCGTTGCTGCAAAGAACAGGATCAGGAAAATGATCACCTGCGGAATGGCGATCATACACACTACCATTCCCAGGCTGCAGGCAAAAATAGCTGCTGTAAATAAATCCAGAATAGATTTGGAGATCAGCACTGAATGATCCCCGCTCATTCCGGATACGATAGAGCCATAGATTCCTGTTCCGCTTGCACAGAATAATACGATGATCGTCACCAGTGTATTCATAAACTCATCCTCAGAAAGCTCTGAATTTGAATTCTTGATAAATTTGCCGATCACACGCTGCATAACACCGGCACCGGCATTGATCCTTTCTCCAAGATGAATCGCAAGTCCGATTCCAGTACCGATCACAACAGAAAAAATAACCGCCGGCATATTTTCCATCAGACCGATGGTGCTGATTCCCATTCCCATAGAACATACCCCGAATACAAGGGTAATATCCTCTTTGAATTTCGGACTTAATTTGTGCCCCACAAAAGCACCCAGGATTCCGCCTATAACTATGGATAATGCATTGATAATTATTCCAATAGGCATAACCTTTTTCTCTCTCCTTTATCTTTATCTTTTTTCTTCTTCGTAAATATTATACCCATCTCTGCCATTCTGTTTTGTCTTATATAATGCAGTATCTGCATTTTTATACAGATCAAGATATCCTGTTCCATGTTCCGGAGCAAATGCCATTCCGGCACTAATGGTAATATTCTTTCCATTCATTTCCGGAAATGTTAATTCTTTAACTTTTTTTATCAAACTTTCGATTCTGGAAACAGCCACTTCTCTGCTGTCCGTTTTTCTCATAAATACTACAAATTCATCACCACCGATCCTGCCGACAATGTCTCCTTCACGAAAATGCTCATGAAGCACTTCACCAAATTTGTGCAGGACTTTGTCCCCTGTAATGTGTCCATATATATCATTTACTTCCTTAAAATGATCCACATCCATGATCACAAAAGTTCCCGGTTCCTGCGGGTGTTCCTGCAGAACATTATGGATCCGTTCTTCTGTACTTCTCTTATTGTACGCGCTGGTCAGTGCATCTGTCTCGGCTGCCTGAATAAGCTGTTTATTCTTTGATCTGTTCTTAACAAATCCCCAAAGGAACAACATGCTTACCATAACACAAAAACCGATTGTAAAAATCAGTTCATATCTTCGTACAAAGTTATAAGATTTCTGCGCTTCAGAAACAGGGATAACATAACAAATCATCCAGTCATTCAATCCCATATCTGTATAGGCCAGATAACGGTCTGAATTATAATCATTTCCAATTCTTATTTTCATCAGTCCATCGGCACCCACTGTAAAATCTTTTTTCACTTCTGTCAGGGACGAATCAAAAATAAGTGTCTGATCATCATAAAATTCAAAAAAGTTATCGCCATATTCAATCTCATGATAGGCAAAATCACCATCATACGCAATAATCTCACCATCACTGGTAGTAATCAGTGTATATCCTACATCTTCAAAGAAATCGTTAAACAGCATACGGCTTAATGCAGTTACGTTATAAGAACCACCCAGAACTCCTATCACTTTTCCGTTTTTCCAGACCGGTACGCCCAGAATTACACGGGTTTCTTTATCTACGCTGCTCTCCAGTGGATCGCTTAGTGTTTCTTTTTCCTCCATTCCTTCCTTAAAATATCTCCTCGAAGATACATTCTTCTCTGCTCCGTTATCATAATGAGCCGTACCATCTGCTTCAATCAGTGCTGTACGCTCTAAAGCAGTTTCCTCTTCAAGTGATATTAACATTTCCATATTTTCATCCGACACAAGTTCTTCGGATTTTCCAATCTCTTTTGCTATACCCCTCAGATATCCATAATGAATATCCAAAATTGCTTTAATATGTTCACTCTGTCTGGAAACATTCGTCTTAATTACTTTCTGCGAGTTACGCTCAATAGAATTCTGCGTGCATACCAGAAATATGCCCAGACTTACTGCTACCGCACACACAAATATAAGAGCAGCAGCTACATACTCCGTGATTTCATTTTTCTTTCTCATAAACATCTCCTTTCACCCCACATTTTTCTGTTTGTCTTTTGTTGGGTTACATTATACACACACTTTCCCGAAACTGCGGTCAAAATACTTTCACTGTTAATCCTCTGTAACAGATTTGTGTAATACATATATCTGTCGCTTAAACCTTCAGGACAATTTTAATATATCAAATCGAACTGTGAAAATCCAGATAAATCGTCAAATTTTCGTCAAAAAAAGACAGACTCTCTATTTTCTTTCAAGATATCTGTCTTTTTAATCATATACATTACATTGGTTCTAAAGTGTGTTTAAACTTTACGCAAGATATGCGTCACATTTTATGGGAGATTTTTTCAAACCCACACTGGTATGCCAGATGATCAGATCAGCTTAACAATATCGTTATACATAACAAATACCATCAGCGCCATCAACAGCATCAGCCCTGCGAAATGGATGCCGCCCTCCACCTGTCTGTTAATCGGTTTTCTGCGGATTGCCTCTATGACAAGGAATACCAGCCGTCCACCGTCCAGTGCCGGAAACGGAAGGAGGTTCATAACTCCAAGGTTTGCAGAGAGCAGAACTGCCAGATTAAGCATATTCATCCACAGGATCATGGTTCCTTCGCTTTTGCTTTCCTCATACGTAGTTCCGATTGCATCCACAATTCCGACCGGACCACTCAGATCTTTCATTCCAAGCTTTCCGCTGACCAGCTCTTTCAGGCTGAGAATCGTTGTACGTACCATATATTTTACTTCTACGGCACCATATTTGACTACATTCAGCCCTTTTGCTTTTTCAGAATACATATTGTAGGTAAATCCTGATTCTGCCGTACGGTATTCTTTTGGTGTAACCGTAATATCATATTCCTGTCCGTCCCTGGAATAGGTAATCTTTACAGACTTTTCTGTCAGCGGATTCTCCTGAATATATTTCTGGTAATCTGCTGCATTTGTAATCTTCACTCCATTAATGGATGTGATCACATCTCCCTGCTGAATCCCTGCTTCCTGCAACGGCATTCCATCCATTACAGATTCCACTGTCATGGCAGAAGTATCATCCCCGTTGAAATTGCAGCCCAGAAGGTATCTCACATTTGTATCCGACTTATAGGAAATGTCCATCTTCTTTCCATCACGCTTAACAGTCAGGTTAATGGTATCTCCCTCTTTCAGCTGGTTCAGATAGGAATATACATAGAGATCTTTTCCCAGATCAATGTGATATCCCTGATAACCGGTAATAATATCTCCCTCTTTCAGTCCTGCCGCCTCAGCCGCAGAACCTTCCTTTACGGAAAGAACTCTGGATGGTTCATATCCTACAGCACCTACAATGATCACAGACAATACAAATGCCATGATAAAGTTAAATACCGGTCCTGCGGCAACTACAGAAATCCTGCCCCACACAGACGCACTGTTAAAAGTTCCCGGTTCATTCTCTATGTCCGTATCCTCCCCCAGCATGGCACAGGAGCCACCGATAGGAAGAAGTTTCAGTGAATATCTGGTATCTCCTTTCTCAAAACTGTAAAGTCTTGGTCCCATTCCCAAAGAGAATTCTGTGACCACGATCTTATTCAGCTTTGCAAAAAGAAAATGTCCCAGCTCATGAAAGAGAATGATTGCACTGAATATGACAATTGCAATAATAATTTTCAATCTACCACCTGCTTTCAATCCAACGATAAGTTTCTTTCTCAATCTCCAGAATCTGATCCAGGTCCGGATCCTTTACTGCTGTATGTCTGCTCATAGACTGCCCGATAATCTCGTAAATATCCAGAAAGCTGATTTTTTTCTGAAGGAATTTGCGGACTGCCAGCTCATTTGCAGCATTAAAAACGGTTGGCATACTGCCGCCTGCCCTTGCCGCTTCCACCGCCATTGGAAGACCTTTAAAAGTTTTCCTGTCCGGCTCCTCAAAGGTGATCTGCTTCAACATATGAAAATCCAGTCTGTCGCCTTTTAAAAATCTTCTGTCCGGGTAGCATAATGCATACTGTATCGGAAGTCTCATATCCGGTGTTCCAAGCTGTGCCATCACTGCACCGTCCTCGAATTCCACCATAGAGTGGATAATACTCTGCGGCTGAACCACAACCTGAATATGATCCAGATCTACATCAAAAAGCCATCTGGCTTCCATAACTTCCAGACCTTTATTTACCAGAGTTGCAGAATCCACTGTAATCTTCTGTCCCATTACCCAGTTCGGATGCTTCAGCGTATCCTCCAGAGTCACCTTCTCCAGATCTGCTGTTTTCTTTCCGCGGAAAGGACCGCCGGATGCAGTGATGAGCAGTTTATGTATCTGCTCTCTTTTCTCTCCATGAAGTGCCTGGAAAATAGCACTGTGCTCGCTGTCTACAGGCAGGATCTGCACACCGAACTGCTTTGCCAACGGCATGATCAGATGTCCGGCTGTTACCAGTGTTTCCTTATTTGCCAGAGCAATATCCTTACCTGCAAGGATTGCTTCCATAGTTGGTCTGATTCCTATCATTCCTACGATAGCGGTCACCAGAATGTCTGATTCTTCCATTCTGGCAAGTTCGATAAGACCACCCATCTGGCTTACGATTTTTACATCCAGATCCTGCACACGTACTGCCAGATCTCTGGCTGCCTCTTCTTTCCAGACTGCAACAAGTCTGGGATGAAATTCACGTATCTGCTTCTCCAGCATTTCTACATTGCTGCCTGCTGCAAGACCAACTACTTCCAGGTCATCATTTGCACGTACCACATCCAGTGTCTGTGTTCCGATCGAACCTGTAGAACCTAAGACTGCTACTTTTTTCATCTTGTACCTCATTTCAATACTTATACAACAATTTTATAAAATTACTTCTGACCTGACAGTTCTCATATCAGAAAATACTGTAAACATGTATATCAGAAGAATATATGCTCCGTTAGAGCGCGTCTGAAAAAGGCTTTCTGCAAGATGTGCGTCACAATTTGTGGGATATTTTGCCCGGATGAGGGCGCCGTAGCGGGCTACGGCAACTGAATTCGGGTGAAATATCCCGCAAAGTGGGGCGTGCAGATTGCGGGAATGATTTTTCAGACACGCTCTAGATCTCAATCATCACAAGAGAAAGGAAATAAATAACCGGTGCTGTGAAGATCACACTGTCGAATCTGTCAAGGATTCCTCCATGTCCCGGAATTAATTTTCCATAATCTTTAATCCCCTGATTTCTCTTGATCGCAGATGCAGCCAGATCGCCTACCATGGAGATCAGCGCTCCGATTGCACAGATCACAGCATATTCCAGCATCGGTCCCTGAGTGGCTGCTGCATAGATCACACCAAGAAGTGCAGCTCCTGCCACACCACCCACAGCTCCCTCCACAGATTTCTTAGGGCTGAGGACAGGTGCCATTTTATGTTTACCGATCAGCATTCCCACACAATATGCGCAGGTATCACATCCCCATGAGCACAGAAAGATCAGCCATACGTGGAACTTTCCACCGGGAAGCTCTCTGGTAAGATAAATAAACGACAGCATAACTGCCACATACACAATACCAAACAGTGCAGGCATTACCTGCCCTGCCTCATAGGTTGGATAAGTGAACACGTATACAAACATGAGCAGCACAAGTCCGAAAATGATTGCCAGCACTCCATACCTCTCAAAATCAAGCAGTACTGCCAGATAATATAATACTGCGCCTAAATAGCCTGCTGCTGCCAGCAGATTTATCTTCTCATCCTGCACCTTCATTGCTCTGTACAATTCTCTCATTCCAATGAGAGAAACCGCAAGAAGTGTGAAAAACAGCACATAATCACCGCTGATGATAGTAGCAAGCGCAATAATCACAAGCAGGATTCCGCTTAAGAGTCTTGTCTTAAACATTCTTTACTCCTCCTTAACTCCGCCGTATCTTCTGTCTCTCTGATTATATTTCTCAATAGCCTTAATCAACTCTGCTTTATTAAAATCCGGCCATGCCACATCTGTGAAATAAAATTCTGTATAAGCCATCTGCCATAACAGAAAATTGGAAAGTCTCAATTCACCGCTTGTGCGGATCATCAGATCCGGATCAGGGATTCCTGCCGTATCCAGGTAATTGTCAAAAACATGCTCATCAATTTCTTCCGGCTTTACTTTTCCATCTGCAGCATCCTGAGCAAGTTTGCGGATACCTCTTATGATCTCATCTCTGCTGCCGTAGTTTAATGCAATCTGGAAATAGATTTCATCATATTTCTGAGAATATTGTTCCAGACGTGCAATACTTTCCTGAATATCCTGATCAAATGCCGAAACCTCTCCGATCACCCGGACACGCATTTTGTTCTTATCTGCCAGTTTAATACATTTTTTCAGATAACTTCGGAACAGTTTCATCAGACCGTCCACCTCATCTTTGGAACGTTTCCAGTTCTCTGTGGAAAAAGCATATACAGTCACATATTTAACTCCCAGCTCCTTCATATAGTCACAGACTGTTTCCAGATTTGCACAGCCCTTCACATGTCCGTAGCTTCTGGGCATTCCCTTTGCCTTCGCCCAGCGTCCATTACCATCCAGAATAATGGCAATATGATTTGGTACATTCATACTCTTGTTTCCTTTTCTTATCCTGTTATTCCTTTAACCTTACTGTCTCATCATAATGAACCGCAGTTTCCGGTCCATTATCTCATTCAGATAAAAAGAGAGCCCGCATTCATGGAGCTCTCCTTTTCGTTTCCCTTATACGGTCATGATTTCTTTGCTCTTTGCATCCACTGCCGCATCAACTTCTTTGATATATTTATCTGTTCTCTTCTGGATTTTCTCCTCAAGTTCTTTAATCTCATCCTCAGATACATCCTGTTTTGCAAGTTTCTTAAATGCATCATTTGCATCACGACGAATGTTGCGGACTGCTACTTTGGCTGCTTCGCCTTTTTTCTTGACATCTTTAACCAGTTCCTTACGGCGTTCCTCTGTAAGTTCCGGGAATACAAGGCGGATTACTTTACCATCGTTGCTTGGATTTAATCCAAGGTCAGAGGTAAGGATTGCTTTCTCAATTCCTTTGATCAGGCTGCTTTCCCATGGCTGGATCTGGATCATACGAGCTTCCGGGACAGTGATATTTGCCACCTGCTGAAGAGGTGTCGGAGCTCCGTAATAATCTACGGCGAGTTTGTCAAGGATATGCGGGTTCGCACGTCCTGCACGAATTGTAACCAGTTCGCTCTCAAGGCTTGCCAATGTCTTTTTCATCTTCTCTTCATATTTCTGAATTCTCTCATCCATTAGGTTCGTCTCCCTCTTTTTATAGTTTTTATATTACACTTTCTCTGTAAACTGACTTATAAGCCTTACTTATACAGTAACCTTAGTTCCGACAAATTTGCCATGTACTGCATTGATGATGCTGTCTTTTTCATCCAGTGCAAATACCAGCATCGGCATCTTCTGTTCCATACACATGATCGATGCTGTCAGATCCATAGCTGCCAGTTTCTTTGCAACTACTTCTTCAATGGAAATTTCATCATATTTTACTGCATTCGGGTTTGTCTTCGGATCACTGTCATAAATTCCGTCAACAGCTTTTGCAAGAAGGATTGCTTCTGCTTCGATTTCTACTGCGCGAAGTACAGTGGCTGTATCTGTGGAGAAGTAAGGATGTCCTGTACCGCCTGCAAAGAATACGATCTTGCCCTGTGCAAAGCTTGCTTCCACTGCATCCTTAGAGTAAAGGCTTGTAAATGCACCGCATACAAATGGTGTAAAGATTTCTGTCTTTAATCCAAGGTATCTGCAGATATCAGATACATAAATACAGTTCATAACTGTTGCAAGCATACCAATCTGATCAGCCTTATTCCTGTCGATAGTCTCACTGGTGCGTCCTCTCCAGAAATTACCTCCGCCGATCACGATGCCGATTTCCAGTCCTTCCTCAGCAATTGTCCTGATCTGCTTTGCAACTTCAATAACAGTCGCCTCGTCAAATCCGGTCTTCTTCTCACCGGCAAGGGCTTCACCGCTTAATTTTAATAATACACGTTTCATAGTAACTGTCTCCTGAAATTAATTTTATCGCAGGTAACAGAGGATCGGAATACCTCCTCTGTTACATTCGTAGTTCTATTCTACCATATTCCGGCAACAATTTCATTACCATTTTCATCAACTGTTGTAGAAACTGTGAAATTGCTGTAATAATGGAATCCTGTTTTACCTGTCTCAGGATCATCCTCATAGCTGCTGCCCTGTGGAGAACCGCATGCGCCTTCCAGTGCATCCAGAGACTGACCGATATACTGTTCTGCTGTGGAAATCATATCGCCGCCATTTCCCGGATCATCGTTACTGCCCGGATTATCATTAGTACCCGGATCGTCTGAGTTTCCCCCATTGCCCGGATCATCTGAACTATCCCCGGTTCCATTGCCACTGTTATTATTCTGATCAGAACTGTTGTTACTATCTGTGGAATCAGAATCATCTGCAGAATTCTTATCACTGTCGTCTGTGGAATCTGATTCAGACTCACTGTCATCTGTAATTCCAAGACGTTCCTTTACCGCATCAAGCGTGGATACTTCTTTTGTTGATGTACCTGTCAGATATTTTGCATATGGGATCGCATCATCATCTGTGCCATCCATACATAACGTAATCTGCGAAATTGTTCCAAGCGGAATATCGCGGAAAAAGCATTCATTCGTGTCCTCATCAGTATATGCAATACGGATATCATAGGAAGCTGTACTCTTGTTGGATGTTGTCTGCGTATCTGATGTCTGTGTACCTGATGTCTGTGTATCTGATGTCTGTGTACCTGATGTCTGTGTACCTGATGTCTGTGTATTTGCAGTCTGCATATAATATAGTGCCTTGTCCTTATCTGTCAGGGTAAACATTCCATTGATGAGATCATCTCCCCATCCTCCATCCTCGTCTGCATCATAATCCTCACTGTCTTCATCCACATGAGTCCGGATATAGAGTGACTGGATGTCATCCCCTGTATTATTTACAAACACAATCTTAGATGCTGTGGAAGTTTTCTCCCCCATTACATTCTTTATGTCTTCATCTGCTGTCTGCTGCATATCCACCATATCGACTGCCTTGGTTACTTCAGGAGTCGGGGTAGCTGTTACCTCTACAGGTGCTGTCTCTGTTGTCTTTTTCTTACCACATCCGGCAGCTGCCACTGTCATTACCAACAGACCTGCCAGTATTAAATAACGTTTCTTCATAATATATTCCCTCCTGCTATATGGAATATCTTTTTTCTTTTTAACAATGTCATTTTTTCAATTCCCTATTATTGCAGAGTATCGAAAACTTGTCAACTAAGCCTCTGCCGATTTCATACAATTTTAAGACTTTCAGATTTTTAAAATCTCTGCCTGCGGACGCATTCTTATGAAAAAATCACATTTTTCCTACTTCATATTATTGCACAAAAGGAAACGCTCACTGTAATCAGCGGATACTCACCAGAAAGGATGTTACTGTGACTTTCACTCGCAAAAAACACCTCGCGGAATATTACCAGTGAACAGTAACGAAAGGACTACCATGTTGCTCTGGCAGTCCTTTCTCATCTCTTTGTGGTCATATTTAATATATTTCTATTCTGCCAGCTTCATCAGAAGTTCCACGCATTCTTCCTCTGATAAAACCGAAGTATTCAGGCAGATATCATAATTTTCCATTTTTCCCCATTCATGTCCTGTATAAAAGTTATAATAATCTCTTCTCTGACGGTCTTTATATGCAATCCTGTCAAGTGCTTCCTCCTGAGAAATATGCTTATTTTTCTTAATCCGTTTAATACGGTCTTCCATATCAGATGCATAAATATACACGCGAAGCAGCTGATTATCATCCTTCAGAATCTGGTCTGCACATCTTCCCACAAAAATGCATGGACCTTCCTGTGCCAGGCGCTTCACTGTCTCTTTCTGCGCATGAAACATCTTCTCCGGAATCGTCAGGCGTTTTTTATCCTGCGATTCTTCTGACATCATTACTCCGATTGCATAAAGAAGACTGGTCTTGCCTTTAAATTCATTGATGATTTCCTGACTGATTCCATGCCTCTCTGCTTCCTTCGGCAAAAATTTACTGTCGTAACAGGGAACTCCCATTTTTTCTGAAAGCAAAGCTGCAATATATCTTCCACCGCTTCCATACTGTCTGCTGATCGTGATTGTTTTCATAGGGCACCACTCCTTTCAGCTCATCTGCCTGAAAATGAATTGTTATTTTTTTATCTATATGATAGATTATAAGAATTTTCGAATATTTTTGCAATATCCATTAATTTTTTCATAACATTTCACAATTTTGAGCCAAAGGATTTAGTAATATTATCAATATAGATTCTTAACCTTAAATTCACGCTCTGCTTCTCTTCTCTGGTCTTTCTTTGCGATATCCTGTCTCTTGTCATAAAGTTTCTTGCCTCGAGCCATTCCAATTTCCACTTTTACCAGACTGTCTTTGAAATAAACTTTCAGAGGTACTAAAGTTAACCCTTTTTCTTTGAGCTTTGCTTCAATCTTATTGATCTCATATCTGTGAAGCAGAAGCTTACGGATTCTCAACGGGTCTTTGTTGAAAATATTGCCTTTTTCATAAGGGCTGATATGCATTCCGTAGATGTAAACCTCTCCGTTCTCTACACGGATAAAGGATTCCTTGATGCTGCATTTGCCCATACGCAGGGATTTTACTTCTGTTCCTGCAAGGGCAATACCGGCTTCATAAGTATCTTCTATAAAATAATCATGAAATGCCTTTTTATTATTGGCAATCAGCTTCATTCCTTTTTTCTTTGCCATAATATCCTCCAAGCCATTTTTATTTAATTCTCTTCTTCATCATTCCAGATATCAGCAACCAGCTCAAAATCTACTGTTTTGAGCATTTTATCTGCATCTGCCACACGGACACAGACTTTATCTCCCAATTTGTAGACTTTCTTTGTCATCTCTCCGCGGAGTTCGTAGGTTTCCTGGTCGAAGATATAGTAGTCATCCCGCAGAGTGTTGACATGTACCAGACCTTCTACTGTATTTGGGAGTTCTACGTAAAGCCCCCATCCGGTAACGCCTGAGATAATTCCCTCGAATTCCTCTCCCAGATGGTAGGACATATATTCTGCTTTCTTCAGCTTGTCTGATTCACGTTCTGCCTCATCTGCACGGCGTTCACATACACTGGACTGTCTCGCAACTTCATCAAGGATTTCAGCATAGTGTTCGGTTCTGCCTTCACGCATCAGTCTGCCTCGTAAGTTATCCTTAATGATCCTGTGGATCTGCAGATCAGGGTATCTTCTGATCGGAGATGTAAAATGGCAGTAATATTTTGCTGCCAGTCCAAAGTGACCGCTGCATTCTGTTGTATATTTCGCCTGTTTCATGGAACGCAGCACCAGACGGCTGATCATTGCTTCATTCGGAAGCCCTTCGATACTTTCGATGATTTGCTGAATTTCTTTTGGAGTGATCTCTTCTTTTGCTTTCTGAATCTTCACACCCTGATTGTGAAGTAATGTCAGAAGACTCTCCACTTTCTCCGGATCCGGATTATCATGGGTTCTGTATACAAACGGAATCTCTTCTGTGCAGTATTCCTGTGCCACAGTCTCATTTGCCATCAGCATGAAATCTTCAATGATTTTGGTTGCCACATTTGCTTCATATGGCTTAACATCGATTGCTTTTCCTGCTGCATTAAGAATAATCTTGCTCTCCGGAAAATCAAAGTCAATGGAACCCCTGTGATGACGGCTGTTTCGTAAGATTCCGGACAGTTCTTTCATCATAAAGAACATCGGGATAAGTGCCTCATACCGTTTCTTTGCTTCTTCGTCTGTGTCCTCAAGAATATTCTTTACATCAGTATAGCACATTCTCTCATTTACGTTAATCACTGTTTCCGCGATCTGATGGGAAACTACCTTACCCTTTTCGTTAATGTCCATCAGGCAGCTCAACGCCAGTCTGTCCTCTCCCTGATTCAGAGAACAGATTCCATTGGAAAGACGTTCCGGCAACATTGGCACAACGCGGTCTGCCAGATAAACACTGGTTCCACGTTTCAGTGCTTCCCTGTCCAGAGCACTGTTGTACTGTACATAGTTGCTTACATCTGCGATATGGACTCCCAGATGGTAAATGTCCCCCTCTTTTGTCAGGGAAATCGCATCATCCAGGTCTTTGGCATCTTCGCCATCAATAGTGACTGTCTGCAGATGTCTCAGATCCAGTCTTCCATCTCTGTCTGCATCCAGCACATGATCCGGAACACGCTGAGCCTGCTTCATTACTTTCTCAGGAAATTCACTTGGGATTCCGAAGCTCTTGACGATTGCCAGGATATCTGTACCCGGTGTTCGGATATTTCCCAGATTCTCCTTAATTTTTCCTTCAGGATTCTTATTTCCGGAGCCATAATCTGTAATCACCACGATTACTTTATCACCATTTTTTATTCCTGCCGCTTCTTTTCTCGGAATGAAGATATCTTTGGAAAATTTCGGATTATCACTGATCACAAAACCGAAATCCCGATTTAACTGATAAGTTCCTACAATTTCAGGCATACCACGCTCCAGAACCTTCACAACTACGCCTTCCTGGCGTTTTCCCTCTTTTTTGTCATTTCTGATGATGATCCTTACTTTATCCTGATGCATAGCTGTTCCTGTATCACTTTCAGGAATAAAGATATCCTCATCCTGCCCTTCAATTTCTACGAAGCCGAAACCTTTGGGATGTCCGATGAAGGTTCCCTCAGCCTGGATTTCCTCCGGCTGCTCTTTTTTATTTTTATCTTTTTTATTTTTATCTTTCTTCTTTCTGCCATACTCTGATCCGTATTCTTCTCTTCGGTCATCGTAATAACGGTCATCTTTTTTCTTTTTCCATTTTCCTTTGACCTTTTCATATCTGCCCTTGCGGTCTACAGATACCTTTCCTTCCTCGCAAAGTTCGTCCAGAACATCATACAGCTCTCTTTTCTCTTCTTTTGAAAGTCTCAGAAGAGAAGAAATCTCGCGGAGTCTCATTGGCTGATAAATAGGATCTCCCATCAGTTCCAGGATAAACTTTTTTCTTCTGTCCATATCTTTTTTACTCATATTACTCCTCACAGCCTCCGCAGAGGACTTTTATCTGATTCAGCTCTTTATGACACAAAAAACACTCTTGCACATAACAAGAGTGTTTCAAATTTCTTTTCTGATTAACCAAGCATATTTAATGCTACAGAAATTACAAAAAATAAAATTCCCATAATAGTGGTTGCCTTAACAAGTCCGCCCTCCATGGAACGACCTTTGTTCTTACCCCAGTATGTTTCTGCTGCTCCGGCGATAGCACCAAGTCCCTGCTGCTTACCTTCCTGCATAAGAACTACTACTGTAAGAGCGATGCAATCTATTATGAAAATGACACTCAGAATGATCTTAATAATCTGCACTTCGTTACACCTCCTAATCAACTGAGTTTCATTGTAACATAGCCGGATGGGGATTTCAACCACAATTCAGAGTTTTTGTCAGGTTTCTTAACAATTTTTTTCATTTTCTTTAAAAGGATTTTCATACACTGCCAGTTCTCCCAATGCCTCATGGATACGAAGAAGCTGATTATATTTGGCATTTCGGTCCGAACGGCAGGGTGCACCTGTCTTAATCTGGCCGGCACCTGTGGCAACTGCCAGATCTGCGATAAATGAATCTTCCGATTCTCCTGATCTGTGAGAAATTACTGTCCTGTATCCCGCTTTCTGTGCCATTTCCACTGCATCCAATGCTTCTGAAAGTGTTCCTATCTGGTTTAATTTTATCAGAATGGCATTTGCCGCTCCCAGTTTGATACCACATGCAAGACGTTTGATATTCGTGACAAACAGATCATCACCTACGAGCTGTATTTTGTCTCCCAGTCTTTTTGTCATCTGTTTCCAGCCTTCCCAGTCATCTTCCTCAAGTCCATCTTCAATGGAAACAATCGGGAACTTCTCTGCAAGTTTTTCATAATATTCTATCATCTCGCCGGAATCCCTGAGAACTTCTTCCCCTTTCATTTTTCCTTCTCCGGGGAAAACATAAACGCCTCTTTCTTCATCGTACAGTTCACTTGCCGCAGCATCAATTGCAATGCTGATATCCTTTCCGGGTTCATACCCTGCCTTTTTTACTGCTTCCAGAATCACTTCCAGGACGCTTTCTGAATCGGAAAGATCCGGTGCGAAACCTCCCTCATCTCCGACTGCTGTTGACAGACCTTTTTGTTTCAGGATAATTCTGAGAAACTGGTATACTTCCGCACACATTCGAATCGCCTGCTCCATATTTTCCGCTCCCGTCGGCATAATCATGAATTCCTGTAAATCCACCGTATTGTCAGCGTGACGTCCCCCTTGTGTCAAGCTAATGACACAAAATTTTTGTAATTTGTCCATCATCACTTCAACTGCAGATTTTCTGCACCTGCTCTACATACTTCACCAGCTCATCAGCAAAATTCCATTCAATTTCTATTCGCTTATCATTATATACCTTGATACCACGAATAAAAGTTACTGCTATCTCTCTGGTTAATTGCTTATTTCCTTCGATCAGGTCTGTCAGGCACTGTCTGCCATCGGGCGGAAGTTCAAATAAACGTTCAGCCGCTTCACTCTGTTCTGTCTCCATTTGCGCTATCGCTAAGGTTTCTTTCTCAATTTGTTTATCCAGCTTGTCATTTTTTCTGGTGAACTCTTCTTCTGAGATTTCTTCCATTGCATATCGCATATATAGTTCAGTCTTCTGGTGCTTGTATCTGCTAATACTGTCTTTGGCATCCCGAATCTTTTTTGCAGCTCCATTCACTTTTGATTTTAATTCTGCTTTCTGTAATTCGAGTACCGGTTCAGCATCATCACTGATCTTTGCAAACAGCTTTATTGCCCTGAAAATCATCTCATTGAACTCGTCATCATATAAATTGTCTGTTACACAATCTTGATTTGCCGCATTAAATTTCCTTGGGCACTTAAAGTGCGGATTGCATCTGGTTACATGCTGTAGATTCTGACCGCATCCCCCACATTTTACCAATCCTTTCAGCGGATAATTATTATTGTGGGTTTTGCTCCTCTTTCTGGAATTTAATTCCAACTTTTCCTGTACAGCATCAAACACCTCTTTAGAAACAATCGCTTCATGCGTACCCTCAACCACAATCCAGTCTTCTTCTTTTGTTTTCAAATGCTTATTACTTCCTACCGAAGCAACTTTCCACTTGCCGCCAATCGTAGTTCCCGTATACGTTTCTGTCATCAGTATCAGTCTTACAGTTACTGGATACCAGATATATTTTTCTGTTGTTTTCTTCACACCAGTTTTCAGAACTTCTCTTTTATATTGACCTGGACTCATAATTTTCTGCTCATTCAGGTAACGTGCCAGCTGAGTAATATTCATTCCATCAAGATATTTCTGAAATATCATCTTCACAACAGGCGCTGTCTCCGGATTAATCACGAGGCTGGTCACATCTTCATCAGGCTTCAAATATCCATACGGTGCTCTCGCTCCCATATATTTTCCAGCTTTCTGACGCTGTATCAAAGTTCTTTTTACTTTAACGGAAGTATCAATGCTATGATGTTCGTTAATAATATTTCTGAAACCAACATCTATTCCCGGCATACCAGATTCATATTTCATACTATCAACATTATCATTGATCGCTATGAATCTCACATTCATAAATGGAAAAATTTGTTCCAGATATGTGTCAATCTCTATATGATTCCTGCCGAATCGAGAAAGGTCTTTCACTATAATTGTGCTGACTTTTCCATCTCTTACTAATTCCATCATACTTTGGAATCCTGGGCGATCGAAATTCGTTCCACTATAGCCATCATCTTTGAATTCTAACACTTCCGTATTTTTGAACTCATTTTTACTGGCTATGTATTGCCCAATCACAATTCTCTGATTTGTAATACTATTGGATTCATCCAGCATATCCTCATCTTCCAGCGACAATCTTAAATACTTTACTATGCATTTACCATCTGACATCTGATCACCCCCTCCTCTAAAATTTCTGATAACGCCTGTATTTCATCTTGAAATTTAAATTCGATCTCTATACGTTTGTCTTCATATAAAGAGATTTTCTTTATATAAGAACGGACAACATCTTTTGTAAGGAATTCCAAATTCTTTCCTTTACTGAATTCAGCAAGCCACGAGAAGTTCTTTTTACACAATTTTTCTGTAATTTTTCTACTCTTCTCAATTTCTTTCTGTCTTGTAACCAGGTCTTTTTCGACCACGGTTATTCTTTCTGTCATACGATTATATGCATCCGTATCAATCTCGCCCGAAACATATTGCTCATATAATTCAAATCGTCTTGCTTCGTTCCTTTTATTGAGCTGAACAATTTTACTCTGTTCCCTGTTCAAATATTTTTGGAATGTTTCAAAATATTCACCATTAAAGCGTTTCAGTTGCGTTTTTAATTCACATACTGTTTTTAGCTGCATGATGAGTGCCCGATACACCAGTTCATCAATTACTTCTTCTTTCCAGCGATTACAGTTATATTTTTCCTTGGAAATTTTTGCATAATTACCACAAATGAAATAGTAATTGTAATACAAAACACCATTCTTTTCGCTGTAATAGTATCTCCGAACCATATTAGCGCCACAGTCACCACAGTATATCAATCCAACATACTTATTATCCTGTTTTCCATGAGTCTGCATATTCGATAAATCTTTTTTGGGCAATGCTTTCTCCTGCTTTAATTTGATTACATTTTGTACTTTTTCAAATAATTCAGCACTCACTATAGCCTTATGGGTATTCACATGTTCAATCCATTCTTCTTTATCCAACATTACATTTTTTTCTTTTGTAAGAAGTGAAGTTCTTGTTTTATGTGAATAAGTATTTCCCAAATAGTGCCTATTTTCCGCAATCTGTTTAATTACAGATGATTGCCAATGCATATCCGTTTCGTCAATTCTATCCAAGAATAACTTCCCAGTTCTTGCGTATACCCTTGGCGAAGCCAGCAGCATGGTATTAAACTCTCTCGAAATTTTCAAATATGACTGCCCTGCAGCAAGTTTTTCAAATATTTCTACTACATACGGTGCAGTTAAAGGATCGGGAACAGTAGTAGATTTTCCTTTTTCATCTCTAGCTCTCTTATACCCATAAGGAGCATCTCCACCACAATATTCACCTGACTCCATCTTAATTTTCATGGCACTTGTCATTTTTACAGATGCATCTTTTGCATACATATCATTTGCCAGATTCGATATCATGATTCCCAGCATCTGATTGTCACATTCTGGACTGATACTGTCATAGTTATCATTGACTGATATAAAGCGCACTTGCATAAATGGAAATATTTTTTCCAGATATTTTGATACTTCTTCCAAATCTCGACCAAATCGTGATAAATCCTTTACTATGACCGTATTTATTTCTTTTGTTTTGATGTCACCAAGCATTCTCACAAAGTCATCTCGATCAAATTTCGTACCTGATATACCGTCATCCTTATAAAACTTTACAACTTCAATATCCGGATGAGATTCTGCGTAAGAAAGAGCGATCAGTTTCTGTGTCTCCAGCGATTCTCTCTTCTCACCATTGATATCTACAGATATTCTGGTATAAATACCGGCTTTCCAGATCTTCTTCGGTGATGCCTGCACAAATGCTTCAGCTTGTTTCATCTGGCGATTTCTTGTTCTTGCCATTATACAGCCACCTCCTGTTTTGTTTTTCCAATCTGTTCTGCCAGTCTTGCAGCTGTTACCAACTCATCTTGGAATCGGTAAACAATCTCTATTTTTTTTCCTTCAAAGACATTTATTTTTTCCACATACTGAAGAAGCATATCTCTGTCAAGATCTCCCAGCGACGGTTTCTCAAGAAATGTGTTTACCCATTCTTCGCACAGCAGTTTATTTTCAAGGAGATTTTCCATATACTCTTCCTGCTTTTCAATATTGCTTTCCAGACTTTTAATTTCTGTCTGATACCGTTCTCTAAGCAAAGCGTAATCATCCCTAGAAATAACTCCTGACGCAAGATTTCCCGATAATGAATGTAACAACTTATAATATTTATTGACTTTGTTTCGTAACTCAAGTATCTGGTCATCATGCTGTATCAATGTCTGTGTATCCAAAGAATTCTCTTTCAAATACTCCATTGCACTCCGTATGGCATCCGTCATCTTACTGTATATTTTCAAAGAATCCATTACCAGCTGAATCAGCACATCTTCTCTGATACTATGTCTGGAACATTGATCCTTCTTTTTATTGTAAGAAGAACAGATATAAAAAACTGTCTTTTCTCCTTTATAACTGTTAGTTCGCCGGATCAGATTACTTCCACAGTCTCCACAGGATAATAACCCACCAAACAAATAAAGTCTGTTTTCTCCGGGTGCTATCCTGGTATCCTTCGCAAGCAACATCTGAACTGTTTCATATTCTTCTTTTGTAACGATACCTTCATGATGATTTTCAAAAATCACCCATTCTTCCTTTGGTAATGCCCTCTGCACCTTAACTTTATAGTTAATTCTTTGGGATTTTCCCTGTTGAAGCACTCCATAGTAGATTGGATTCTTTAAGATACGGATAATTGCTACTGCTGACCACCTGGATGTCAGATGTGTCTGAAATGACGATTTGAAGTTTACTCCGGTCGCACGTTTGTAATCAGCCGGTGCAAGAACTCCCAGTTCATTCAGTTTATCTGCAATCAGCTGATTGCTCATGCCCTCCATCTTCCAGTTAAAAATATCTCTTACATGCTTTGCAGCAACCGGATCAATTTCTATCTGACTTTTATCAGCATCACACTTTTTATATCCATATGACACGTAATTTCCCACATATTCTCCAATATTTCTTTTTGCACTCAAGTGGCTTCTTACTTTTTGAGAATTCTGTCTGCAATACGTGTCATTAACAAAGGATTTCACCGGTAATACAAGATGCGTATCGGTAATGTTTGCTGTTTCAGAATCATAATTATCATTGATTGCTATAAATCGTACTCCCAGTTGTGGAAATACTTTTTGAATATACCGATCAACATCTATATGCTCTCTACCGAATCGAGACAAGTCTTTTACAATGATACAGTTGATTTCCTTATTTTCGATTGCCTTGAGCATTGCCTGAAAACCAGGACGCTTAAAATCAGTACCTGAAAAACCATCATCTTTAAATGTCTCAACAATAGTAATATCAGATGTCGATTTCATATAGTTATCAATCAAAATTGACTGATTTACAATAGATTCACTTTCAGCCTTATCTCCGTCCTCAATACTAAGACGAAGGTACTTGGCTGCTATCCAGATATTTTTTTGCATAAAAAACACTCCTATCCAAAGATTCTGCCAAAACAGAACCCTTAAATAGAAGTGCTCTATTCAAATTTAGTCCTGTTAGCATTATAGCACACTTCGTCTTCTGTGTGAATATGAAATTTTGTTGTTCCAGTTATTCCCTTATGCCAATCCAGCTTTCTTTGCTACAAGCTGTTTTGTACAGTCTATATAGGAAAGGGAAGCTGCTGCATTAAAAACACTTTTTACGACATAGCCCATATCTTCATATACATATGGGTTATCAGAGTGATTAAGCAGCACTTCCATCTTATTGCTTTTCCTGCTATCCAGCTCTGAAATCAAATCCTTGTACTTGGGCAAACTATCTCGTTCAATCTCTTTGATATCAACTGTTTTCAACTCTTCTAATCTTTCAACTGTTGTCATGGACATCGCCTCCTTTTCCTATAGTTACCGTTATCGAAAATAAATATTCGTAACAGTTATGTAGTCTTCTCTTCCATTCCCATCTGAATCCGTACTGCTTTCAGTACCCGATCCAGGCTCCACTT
>ENA-ORSX01000879-ORSX01000879.1-human-gut-metagenome-genome-assembly--contig:-NODE-879-length-25961-cov-3.050606_pt1 | contig 25961 bp, 30 predicted proteins | sample MGYA00241904_ERZ509172 | MGnify/ENA primary metagenome ERZ509172 (study PRJEB26280, sample SAMEA2338795) | human gut metagenome | biome: human gut; feature: human-associated habitat; material: faeces...
TATCAAGAGCGTTAAACCGAGCGATGCTGTAGAACGCTATGACTTGGAGGGAAACGTCATTCCTAAAAAACCAAAGGATAGTACAGACGATGAGAAACCTCTGTATTCACTCAAATACGATGGTGAGTTTATATTTTCATCGTTTATGCAAGCTTACAACATTGATTTGATTGAAGAACAAGGAAAATTGCATTGGCAGAAATTCAATGCTTTATTGTCTGGTTTACCAGATGGAACAAAGCTAATTGAAGTTATGAAAATCCGAGCTTGGAAGCCACAGAAAGGCGACAGCGCAAAAGAAAAACAAAGAATGCGTGAATTACAAGAAGAATACGCATTGCCTGAAGAATAGACGAAAGGAGGAAAAACATGGCAGATGGAAAAGTTACCATCCAGATTGATATGGATGGTAAAAGTGCACAGTCAGAGGTCAAAAGCTTAAAAAGTTCATTGCTTGGATTAGGAGAGAGCGTTAACAGCATGGGAAGTACGTTTAAGTCCGTTCTTGGCGCTAACTTGATTAGCTCTGCTGTGATTTCTGGTGTCAACGCTTTAACTGGTGCAGTTAAAGGGGCGTTCTCATCTACTATCGACGAGGGGGCGAAGCTCCAACAGTCTATTGGTGGTATTGAAACGCTATTCAAGGATTCTGCTGGCACAGTTAAAAACTATGCTCAACAAGCCTTTGAAACAGCTGGTGTGTCCGCAAATACTTATATGGAGAACGTCACATCATTTTCAGCTAGTTTGATTAGCTCACTCGGTGGAGATACAGCAAAAGCTGCTGAATTGGCTAACACAGCGATGGTGGATATGTCTGATAACGCCAACAAAATGGGTACAGACATGGAGCTTATTACTCAAACCTATCAATCGTTAGCTCGTGGAAACTATCAAATGTTAGATAACCTAAAACTCGGTAGAAAAACCATAGCCGAGTATAAACCTAGTGAAAACGGTGAAACTCTAAGTTTAGTAGCTTAGACAATACCGTGCTAAGCCCTAAAAGGGAAAGTGTAACGACTATCGAAACACAGCTTTTAAAGAGCTGAATGGAGTAGAGTAGGTTCAAGCGAATTCGAAGCGCTAGGGTGCAGAAATGTATAAGAGATAGTCTACTCTCTATGGTGACATAGAGCAGCTCTAAAAGAGCGGTCACAAGTTAGCGACTTGTGGCGAATGTGTACAAAGTATGGTGGTACTAAATCCGAGATGGAACGCTTGATGAAAGATGCGGAAAAGCTAACTGGTGAACATTATACCGTTGGTGATTTCGCAGACACCGTTAAAGCTATTCACGCAGTCCAAGAAAGCCTTGGAATTACAGGAACAACAGCAAGAGAAGCATCAACGACTTTGAGTGGTTCTTTTAGCTCTATGAAAGCAGCTTGGACTGATTTCAAAGGAAACTTAGCTGATGGTGAATTGGACATCACGCCGTCGTTGCAAGGTCTTGCAAGAACGACATCAACATTCTTGTTTGGAAACTTTATTCCAATGATTACAAGGGTATTCTCTAAACTACCACAAGCTTTTTCTACTCTTATGGACTCAATGGGAGAAGAAATTCAAAAAGGTTTGAAAAAGATTGCTCCAAACCTTGATATTGACATTGTAGGAGCGTTTAAGAATATCAAAGCAGCTGCTCAAATGGCTTTTAACCCTTTGTTTATTTTCAATTTCAAAAGCGCTTTGAGCAATGTAGGAGCAGCTTTGCAGTCGATTTGGTCGACGTTTAATAATGTGGCTGGTGGTGGATTTTCATGGACATTAACAATCAGTAATGCTATTTCAGCATTGATGAGAACGATTGCAAGCGGAGCTAAGATTGTTAAAAAATTCATGGATAGCTTTTCAGATACTGGCGCTATGCAACAAATCAAATTCGCGATTGATAGTGTTATTACGGCGTACACGACATTGACTTATGCAGTTGGTGAAGCTTCTATTTGGTCGATGTTGGGAACAGTCATCGGTAATGTTGCTAAAGTCATTGCACAAGTCGTACAAGCTATTGCTGATTTTATTTCAAGGTTAGACCCAAGCATTGTCCAAGGATTTACCAATGTTCTAGTTGGTGGTATTGCTGGACTTCTAGCCTTTTCAGCAGGTACAAAATTAGTTTCTACTGGAATGAAAGGTTTGGACTTTATCAAATCGTTTAACCCATTCAAACTATTTAAAAAGAATGCTGAAGATAGTCTGGAAGGAACGACAAATAGTGTTAGTCGTTCTAAAAGTACGATTGCTCAACTTCTTAGTGGTTTAACAAATCTTATCAAGGGTGTAGGTACATCTTTCAAATCCATCTTTGACGGTATAGGTAAGACTCTTACAGGTTTAGGCAAGACTTTTGAAGGTTTTGGAAAAGGTGTAGGTGCAGTACTAAAAGGCTTGATGCAAGGACTAAAAGGATTAAATCCCGCAACATTGCTTTCGTTCGGTGCAGCGATAGGTATTGCAGCGGTCGGGATTGGTTCTGGAATTGGCATTATTGTGGCATCGCTATCTTTATTGGCTGAACACAGCGCAGGTGTGTCTGTGATTATACAAGCATTGGGCACAGCTTTTGCAACAGTAGCAGCAGCAATTATTGGTGCTTTCGCTCAAGCAATTGTAACAGTTTCTGGTGTATTGCCAGTTGTCACAAGCGCATTAGCTAACCTAGCGCCTTTAGTTGTAGCTGTTGGTATTGCAGTCGGTGCGGCTGCTCCCGCAATCACAGCGTTAGGAGATGCGTTTACATCAATTTTAGGGACAATCCCACCGATTATTACAGCGTTAGGCTCAGCTATTTCTCAAATAGCTACAGCAATAACACCTATTGTAGGAATTATTAGCAGTGCATTTGTTCAAATTGTGACGGTAGTGTCTAACGCTATTGTTCAAATTATTCAAGCGCTATCACCGTTTATCCCAGCGATTACAGAGATGGTCGTAGCGGTAGCTCCAGTACTATCTCAAATAGTAGATGCGTTTAACAACCTAATCAGTCAAATCAGTCCGATTATTGACTCAATCACCAACCTGTTCAAGACGTTAGGTGAGCAAATCAGCAACATTCTGGACAGTGCTAAGGGTGTTATCACTGGTTTCGGCGACGCCGTTCGAAACGTTTTAGACGGTATTGCGGGCATTTTCGACTCAATGGGGAATGCCGCTCTCAATGCTGGTAATGGCGTTAAGCAGATGGCGCAAGGTGTCAAGATGCTAGTTGATTTAAAACTAGGCGATTTAGCAGCAACTTTAGCTACTACAGCTAGTGGTCTCGGTAAAATGGCTAGTCATTCAGCAGGGATGAGCCAGCTCGGCTCGGCAATGACACAAGTTGGAACTGGTATGACTCAGTTTGCGACTGGCGCAATGATTTCGTTAGCTGCTTTAAGTCAGTTTGATGCAGTGATTACAACACTCAAGACCAATTTGTCTCTTTTGCCAGCGATGATGACGGTGGCTGGTGCAGGTTTCCCAGTATTCGTTTCTCAAGCAGTCGCTGGTATTGCTGGATTATCAGCTGTTAATGCACCAATTGCAGCATTTAAAGCACAATTGATGAGTTTAACACCAACAATCTTATCTGCTACAGCGGGATTTGCAATGTTTGGTGCTAGAGCGATGGTCATCAATGGCACGTTTACCGTCATCGGTGGACTTATTAGTGCATTTAACGCACGCATCTTGTCAATGGGCGCAGCAACAGCAATGGCAGGAGCGTCGTTTGGTGCGTTAGCTGGTAGAGTAGGCGCTTTAGGTGGAGCTCTATCGTCAGTTTCAGGCGGTTTTGCAAATATTGGTGCGAGTGCGGCAAGTTCAGCATCTCAAATGCGTTCAATCATTTCAGCGACACAATCTGTTATTTCAGCGTTTAGCTCAATGCGCACACAAGTGCAATCGTCAATGCAAGCAATGCTTAGTGCTGTTACATCTATTGGAAATCAGATGAAAAATCAAGGACGCATGATTGGTCAACAAACAGCTCAAAATATCGCTCAAGGTATTTCTAGCGGTGCTGGTAGTGCAAGGTCGGCAATGAGTTCTCTTATGGCGTCTGTACGTGCAGCAGGGATGTCTGGAGTCGGTTCAATGCGTGCAATTGGTGCATATATCGGGCAAGGTTTGGCTAGTGGTATGATGTCAGCTCTTGGAAGTGTGACGGCAGCTGCTAATGCGTTAGTAGCACAAGCAGAGAGAGCGGCACGAGCAAAAGCCAAAATTCATTCACCATCACGCCTATTTCGTGACAATGTAGGTCGCTATATTGCACAAGGTGTGGCAGTAGGTATTGAGAAAGATAGCTATACAGTTAATGATGCTTTGGGAGCAATGTATGACAAAGTTCAAGCGTTTAGCTATAAAGCTGAAGACCTAATCGGAGCTGGATCAACTAATTTCTCACACAGTATCCAGGTTAAATCCGATTTAGATAAAGCAATCAAAGCAAAAATTGAGATTGTACAAGAAAAATCAAACGAAGTAATGGAAAAAGCTATAGATGCAATGGGCAGACTCGCAGACCGTCCAATCGACATGCGATTGAATGATGACACGCTTATCGCATCTACTAGCGATAGATATCAAGATTATCAACAAACACAGATTACACGTACTAACAGAATGTGGGGTAGACCATGACAGAAATAATGACTTTTAACGGTGTTGAGATGTCTCAATACTTTAGAATTACTGACATTATTCGCCCGATTGGTAACAAAAGGACAGTGTCAACTGACACTTCTCCTTTTTTGGGGGTGAATATCCAAGAAATTAAAATCGGAGCTAAAGAACACAAAATCAAATTTGACATCAAAGGGAAATCAGAAATAGAGCTTGAACAGCTCAAACATGATTTAGCTGGTGTTTTCAATGTTGATAAACCAGTCAAGATTACATATGCAGATGAACCAGACAAGTATTATTTAGGCTTGCCTGTTGATGACATTTCACACGACAATATCACACGTTGGTTTCAGCGTTCAGAAATCACTATCTTAATCCCTGACGGAGTGGCTCATTCGGTGACAGATGCACGTTTTGAAGAGCCTACCTGGAACGGCAATAAAATGACGTTCAAAATCAATAATGAGGGGAATGTAGATGCTTATCCGATTATCACGATTAAACATAATTCAGAAAACGGCTATGTCGGACTAGTTAGTCAAAATGGCGCTTTTGAGCTTGGAAGTAAGGAAGAAGCAGACTCAGAAGAATACAAGAAATCTGAAATCTTGTTTGATTACACATCAAACACTGGACCAACAAGGATTTTAAATGGATTTGAAGAGGGTAAATTTAATGAGGCAATTAGTAATGTTCAAGAGGTACTAGACGGACAACTTGAGATAGACAACGCTTGGGGAAGACCACACATCCACTTGAAAAACGGGACATCTGCGTCCATTACTTGGGACATACCAGCAGATAGCGCAGGAGAGGCAGGAGCGCTATATGAGTACATCTGGTGGAGACAGATTTTTTGGGCTGGACATCAATCGCAGTACGGATTTATGAAAGTTGTTGTATCGGACGAAAACGGTCAATTTCTATACGGAACAGAGACATTTAAACGTTCTAACAGTCTAACGACTGAATATAATTTCATGGTTTCTGACGGCAAAGGCGGCTATCGTTTTCTTGATCGCTATACATTTTGGTGTACGCATTTAGACGGTCAAAATCCATTTAATGAGCCACGAGGTTGGTCAGATATCTACAGGAAAGATGGCTGGATACAGTTTTTTTGGAACGGTCAATACAAAGAATACAACATCCCTGAGATAAAGGGTAAAAAGTCCGCTAAAGTCAGTGTTATATTTGGGAGCGTAGGGGGCAAACCTGGAGTGACACACGTTTATCTTGATGATATCGTTTATCGCAAAGATTTTGTGACAGGTACTAGAGACATCCCGAACCGCTATGCTATGGGCTCAACCGTTGTTATTAACAACGAAACAGACACAGTGATGAAAGATAACTTGAATAAAAATGAGGATATCGTACAGGGCTCACATCATTTCTTGAGTGTTCCGCCTGGCGAGTCTGAGTTAGACATCTATTTCTCATCATGGATCAAGAAAATGCCTACAGTCAAAGTGGAGTTTGAGAAAAGGAGCTTGTAGATGCTTCTAACAATACACGATGCACATTTGAAGAAAGTAGCGTTTATTGACAACGAGAAGCAAGGCACATTGAGTTTTTACGACGATACTTGGACACGTAATCTACAAACAGGTTCGTCAACGTATGAGTTTAGCATCTCTAAGAAGACGCTTGTTTCAGATACAGTCTTAAACAGAACATACAGCTATTTGAACGAACGTGCCTTTGTGTCGTTTGAATATAAAGGCGAGACGTTTCTGTTTAATGTGATGACTGTTGAAGAAGATGAAAAGAAAATCAAATGTTATTGTGAGAATTTAAACCTAGAACTTATTAACGAATATTCAAATCCGTTTAAAGCAGACAGAGCTATGTCATTTGTTGAGTACTGTAATGCTATGGATTTACTAAATATGACTAAATTATCCGTAGGTATCAACGAGATTTCGGACTACAAGCGTACGTTGGAATGGGAAGGACAAGACACGAAACTTGCCAGACTTATTTCACTTGCGAACAAATTTGATGCTGAAATCGAATTTAAAACCTACCTCAACGATGACAGTACTATCAAGCAGTTTTTGGTCAATGTTTATCACGAAAATGATGGCGTGAATTACCACGGCGTTGGGCGTGACAGGAAAGACATAACGCTTGTTTACGGAAAAAACATCAAGTCAATTAGGCGCAAGATTGATAAGACGAACATCTTTAACATGATTGTGCCAACTGCTCAAAGTGAAGAGAACAGTGATCAGAAATTGACTATCGGAAGCTTGCCAAACTGGGAGCTCAAGAATGATAAAGGCATCGTTGAGTTTTACAAGCGTGGCGATGCTCTCTATGCGCCTATTTCAGCACAGCTTTATCCGTCAACGTTTACGTCGGAAACTCAATCAGACCAATGGACTAGACGCGACATGGACTTTAACGTCAAAAGCATTCAACAGCTTGAGACAGAAGGTTTGAAACAGTTGAAAGCGTCAGCTTATCCAGAATTAACATATGAATTTGACGGCTATATTGATGCAGATATTGGAGACACAGTAGAGCTCTCAGATGGTGGCTTTGCTAACACATTGCTGATTGAAGCACGTATTTTTGAACAAAAGCTAAGCTTTTCGACTAAAAAAAACTGGAAGACCACACTTGGAAATTTTAGAGCTTTGCAAAGCAAGTTATCTAACGACATCCAGAGCGAACTTGAACGTTTAGTAGAAGATGCAAAACCGTACAATATTCGCATTTCGACGGATAATGGAACGATGTTCAAGAACAATGAGGGCGAAAGTCTAGTAAAAGCCACACTTTGGAAAGGTGGCAAAGTTGTTAGTCGGGACGTCTCATGGCGCTGGGCTTTGGACGGCGTGGTCACAGTCGGTATGCAATACCGTGTCCAAGCTAAGAACATAGATGAGACGGCAGTTTTAACCGTGTCGGGCTACATTGGCAACAAAGAAGTAGCAACAACTGAAATCACGCTGACTAATGTTAACGATGGCGCTAAAGGCCCACAAGGACCAAAAGGCGATAAAGGCGATAAAGGCGAGGACGGTATCGCCGGTAAAGACGGTGTAGGCTTGAAATCAACAGTCGTCACTTACGGTTTGAGCGCATCTGAAACCACACGACCAACAAACTGGACTGAACAAGTGCCAGCTCTGACCAAAGGCAAGTACTTGTGGACTAAAACAGTATGGACTTATACAGATAACACTAACGAAACAGGCTACCAGAAAACATATATTGCCAGAGATGGTAACGATGGAAATGATGGTATAGCTGGTAAGGATGGCGTAGGTATCAAGTCAACGACTATCACTTATGCAAGCTCAACTTCTGGCATAACTAAGCCTACAAGTGGCTGGTCTAGCACTATTCCGAGTGTTTCAGCTGGTAACTTTCTTTGGACTAAGACTGTTTGGATGTACACGGATAATACTAGCGAGACTGGCTATTCTGTTGCAAAAATGGGTGAGACTGGTGCTAAGGGTGATAAAGGTGAGACCGGTGAACGTGGTCCGCAAGGTATTCAAGGTTTGCAAGGTCCGAAGGGCGACCAAGGTATCGCAGGTAAGGATGGGTCAAGTGTTTATAACTCAAAATATGCAGGTATCAGACCAAATCTGTCTAACATGTATATAACCGACTTAACACCATCAGTAACCATTACAAATTTGGTTATTGGTTCTAAGGTTATCTCTCCATCGGGAGATGTATTTGAAGTAACAAGTAAAGATCCGAATAGTAATCCTCCAAGTTTCGGAGTAGGTCCATTGTTAACCAACATTAAGGGTAAAGACGGACTGTCTCAATATACCCATATAGCTTACGCCGATAATGATAAAGGTGGTGGCTTCAGTCAGACTGATCAAAATAAACGCTATATTGGGATGTATCAAGACTATACCGCTACAGATAGTTCAGACCCTGCTAGATATCATTGGAGTAAATGGAAAGGTGATGATGGTGTTCAAGGTGTCCCTGGAAAACCTGGTACTGACGGTAGAACGCCTTACATCCACTTTGCTTATGCCAATAGTGCTGACGGTAGAACCAACTTTAGTACTACTTATTTCTCTGGTGCTCTATATGTCGGAACGCTAACAGATTATAATTCAGCTGATAGTACGACATACTCCGCTTACACTTGGAGCCGTTTAAAAGGAGACAAAGGCGATAAGGGTGATAAAGGTGAGACCGGTGAACGTGGTCCGCAAGGTATCCAAGGTTTGCAAGGTCCGAAGGGCGACCAAGGTATCGCAGGTAAGGATGGGTCAAGTGTTTATAACTCAAAATATGCAGGTATCAGACCAAATCTGTCTAACATGTATATAACCGACTTAACACCATCAGTAACCATTACAAATTTGGTTATTGGTTCTAAGGTTATCTCTCCATCGGGAGATGTATTTGAAGTAACAAGTAAAGATCCGAATAGTAATCCTCCAAGTTTCGGAGTAGGTCCATTGTTAACCAACATTAAGGGTAAAGACGGACTGTCTCAATATACCCATATCGCTTACGCCGATAATGCAACGGGCGGTGGTTTTAGTCAAACGGACCAAACCAAAGCCTACATCGGTATGTACGTGGATTTCACCGCAACAGACAGTACTGATGTAAGCAAATATAAATGGTCGAAATGGCATGGTGATAAAGGCGCTACTGGTGCTCAAGGTATTCAAGGCCCTAAAGGAGCTGACGGAAGAACACCTTATCTACACATCGCCTACGCTAACAGTGCAGATGGACGTACTGATTTTAGCACGTCAAATAGTGGCAACAAGCGCTATCTAGGTACATACACTGACTACACACAAGCCGACAGTACAGACCCAAGTAAATATAAATGGGTTGATATGGTTGGGACGGTGAAGGTTGGTGGTAGAAACTTAGCCCAAAAAACTAGCAAAGATTGGTCTAAACCGTTTACAGGATTCTCAGGAATTCAGAACACTTGCTCTAATCTATATAAGGTGATTACAGATGGTCTTGTAGTTGGCGACACATTAAAAACACGTATTGTTCTCAAATATACTGATATTAAACCAGTAAGTGGAAAAACCGCTGAAATTTGGATACAGGGCGCTGGAAATGTTACCGCTTGGAATAGTGGAGCCTATCCGTCTGGTGGCGGGGGACGCAGGTCGTTAAGTGGAAGTGGGGAAGCTGTCTTTGAGTTAACTGACAAAATCAATGCCGACCACTTAAAAAATGACTATTGGAGTTGGGCTTTTAGAACTGATTGGATTGCAAGTGGTTCTTTAGAGTGGAAAGAGGCAAAAGTTGAAGCTGGGACCGTCTTTAGCAAATGGTCACCCGCTTTAGAAGACACTCAGGAGCAAATCGATAGCAAGGCAGACCAAGCGTTGACGCAAGAGCAATTGAATGCGTTGGCGGAACAAAACAATATCGTCAAAGCGGAAATGGAAGCAAAAGCAAGCGTTGACACGGTTAATCAATGGATTACCGCTTATCAAAACTATGTCACAGCTAACGATGAGGCAAGGGCTGAATCTGAAAAGAATCTACAGGAAGCAGCAGCCCGTATCTTGCAATTGAAGACCGACGTCGGCGCTTTGCGTCAACAATGGGATTTTATTGACACATACATGAGCATTCAAAACGAAGGTCTTATCATTGGTAAATCCGATGGTTCGGCTTTCGCTAAGTTTGCGAACGACCGTATCAGCTTGTTTTCAGGAAGCAGCGAAGTTATGTACATTTCACAAGGTACTTTGCATATTGAAAACGGTATTTTTACGAAAACAATTCAAATCGGGCGTTTCCGCTTTGAAACACACCCAGCAGACGCTGACATGCTGGTATTAAGGTATTTAGGGGGTTGATAAATGGCAACAGCTACATTTAGTGGTCAATATGGACATAATATGACCTTGGAAGTGTGGTCTGGTTGGAATAGGCAGGATACAGCTAATAATAGGTCTACAGTTAACGTACAGGCACGTCTTATCACAAACGGCTATGCCTCTATGTGGGGCGTAACCGCAGACGTGACTATCCACGTTAATGGTGGCGGTGCAATCGAGCACCCAACTATCAACATTGGTACAGGTTCATCTCAGTTGCTTTTTGCTCACGATTACGTGGTCGGACATAACGACAACGGCGAGAAGACCGTCGGTATTCAAGTTTCAGTTGCTTTAAATACTGGTGGATATGGTTCATCTATGGTCGCTTTCAATTTGCCTTTGCCGACTATCAAAAGAGCAAGTACTGGGAAAGTAACAGCTACCGAACTTGGAAAAGTTGCGACTATCACTATTGACCGTAAGAACAGTGCATTTAAGCACACTTTGCGTTACAACTGGGACGGCAAAACTGGAACGATTGCAACAAACGTTGACACGTCATGTAATTGGACTTTGCCGATGGATTTTGCTAATACAGTGCCTAATGCTGACTATCATTGGGGAACGGTCTATATTGATACCTACAACGGTAGCACGAAGATTGGCACGAAAGAGGCGACGTTTAACGCAAGCATACCAGCAAGCGTCAAACCAACTTTAGGCAGTATCAGCTTATCTGACAGCAACACGAAAGTGTCTAGCCTTTTAGGTACGTCAAACACGTTCGTGCAGGTCTTATCTAATATCAAAGTCGCTTTTAACAATGCTAGCGGTGCTTACAGCTCTACTATTTCCAATTATCACGCTGAAATCGTTGATAAAAATATGACCACAACGTCAAATGGCGGAGCGCTTGGCATGATGAACTTTAACGGTTCAGCAACTGTTAGAGCGACAGTCACAGACAGCCGAGGACGGACGTCTGACCCTGTTGAAGTAGAAGTCAATGTATTGCCGTATTTTACGCCACAGCTAAGCTTTACAGCACAGCGCAGTGGTTCAGCTGGAACGACCGTAACAGTAACCAGAAACGCTAAAATAGCACCTCTCACGGTTGGCGATAAGCAGAAGAACACGATGAAACTATCGTTTAAATACAAGCGCCATTCTCAGACAGATGATGAGTTCACAGCCGACACTGGAAACGCAGGCGGAACGTGGACGACAGTTAGCGAACTGGTCAATTCGCAGGCAAATCTTGGCGCAGTGTTTAGCTCACTTGTTACTTACGACATTGTCGGACATATCGAAGACAGCCTAACAAGTTACGATTTTAAAGCCGTTGTCGGAACAGAGCAATTTCCTACCACGTTCCGCCCTGACGGAATCGGGATAGGTAAGACGCCCGAACGTGCTAACGCAGTAGACAGTGATTGGGCTTATTATTACAAAAATCAACGTATTGAATTTGTTAAAGGTGAAACTGTAGACACGCTTCCAGATAATTTAACTACTAGCGGTGCTTACAAACTATCGACATCCACCACAAACCTACCAGCTCTTAATCATGGGCAATTACTTGTAGTTCGGGGTGGCGGCGACACAATCGGACAAATATATATGCCTTACAATGAGTCTGCTGCGTATATTCGTACAGCTAACGGGATCGGTTGGAATACTCCAAATTGGAAAGGCTGGAAAAAGCTTGCAAACACTGATGAAGTGAACGCAATCAAAAACAGTAGCAATATGACCAATACAGGTTGGCAATCAGCAGGTCATACAGGTTCGTATTACAAGCGTAGCGGTGACATGCTGGCAATTCGCTTTGATTTTACAGGTAACGGAAAGACGTTTGTAATCGCAGAAGTGCCACCAAGCGTGTGGTCAGCGCCGCAAGAGATGATGTTTGACATTGCTCAGTGGTCTGTAAGCGGAAGTGATAACACGCATGTTCAAGTCAATAAGAATACAGGTCAGTTTAATATTTTAAATTCTCGCAACGGACAGCCGTATCGAGGTCAAATATTAGTAATGGTTTAGGAAGGAGAACATATGAAACTATCTTTTAATTCAAAATCGCAAGAAATTGGGCTAGATGGTTCAGTTGCTGGGACACGAGTGATTTTAGCTAATAATGAAGGTGGCTTCTTGCCCGTCATGCTCCCAGCCGAGAAAATCGAGCTCTCAAACGCAGAGCTGGAAAAGCTAGCGCTGGAAGTTGTGTATCAGGAGAATTTCCGTGATAAGTACGAAAACGAAAAATTCAGCGAGATTGACAAAACAATCGCCGAATATAAAAAAGCGTTTGAGGACTATCTCAAAGGCTTTAAGGCTGAATTTGATGAAACAGAAAAAATGTTACAGCTAGCAACAGCTACATTAAATGACTTAATCAATCAAAAATATGCTGACGAGGTGCCAGCAGATGAAACTACTACACAAAATTAAAAATGCAATTTTAGGAGGAAGAACTATGATGATTAATTATTTCGCAATGCAAATCGAGCTTGGGTGGATTACTATCGAGACCGTGCCGAAACGTTTCCGCAAACAAGTGCAAGAGCTTGTAGACCTATCTCACGCAGGCTTGCAAGACGAAGATAGCGCCGAATAAGGCTTAGATAGCGTGGGTCTATGGTGGGTCAAGATGTAATACACGAAGCAATGCAAGCGACTTGGACTATTGATAAGGTCGGCGGAGTCCTAGCGACGGCTATTGTTGTTGTGATTTTAGTTTTAATCGGTGGCATGTTATGGGTCACGAAGAAACTAGTCAATGGGTTTCAGGAAACTAACAAAGAGTTGTTAGCGTCTAACAATCGTATCGCTACCGAGAACCAGCAACAAATGGCAAGACTGACAGAGGCAGTCAATAGCCTATCGCTGGAAACTCGCAAGGACATATCAGTCCTACAAGATAAGGTTGACGGATTGGAAAACGTGGTCAGGAACACGCAAATGTTTTAGACCACGCGCAGTAGTGCGCAGTTATGCGCAGAAGGGAGAAGAATATGAATGATGTAATTGTACAAGCTACTATGCTTATTTTGACAGGTTTAGCTGGTTTTATCGTTAAAACCGTGAAGGACTATCTTTTTAAAGAAGGCGGTGAGAAAGCCTTGCGTATTGTCGAAATCGTGGCAAAAAACGCTGTTAACGCAGTCGAGCAGATTGCCGAAGAAGATACTAAAGGTTATCAAAAGCTTAGTGAGGCAAAAGCTAAAGCTAGAAAGAGTCTAGAGGCTCACAATATCTACTTAACAGATAGTCAGCTGGAAATGTTTATCGAAGCAGCGGTCAAGGAAATGAATGACGCTTGGAAAGGGGAAAACAAATGAATACAGATGTTTTAATCAACTGGTTTGAAAGCCGTCGAGGCAAACTTACTTATAGCATGTATGGCTCACGTAATGGCTCAGACGGCACAGCAGACTGTTCAGGGTCAATCTCTCAGGCTTTGAAAGAAGCAGGAGTAAATATCATCGGATTGCCGTCAACAGTCACATTAGGCTCACAGCTAGCCAAAAATGGCTTTTATCGTGTGTCAAAAAACGAAGATTGGAACGGTCAACGAGGTGACATTATTTTGATGTCATGGGGCGCTGATATGTCGCAATCTGGCGGAGCTGGTGGACATGTTGGAGTGCTAGAGGACGCTAACACGTTTATCAGCGTTGACTATTCAACAGGCGGACAAGCAGGTACAGCAGTGTCATCTCATAATTGGGATAGTTATTACAACAACTCTAGACCAGCTTACGTTGAGGCTTGGCGTTTTAGCGGGTCAACAGCTACACAGCCTAACACGGTTGTTTCTGGCGGTCGTAAACCAGACAGCAAGGCTTACTACCTAGCTAATCAGGTAGCTTTCGTTAACGGTATCTATCAAATCAAATGCGACTATTTAGCGCCTGTTGGGTTTGATTGGACTGACAACGGTATTCCTGTTGGTCTGGTAAACTGGGTAGATGAAAACGGCAACAACTTGCCTGACGGTCAAGACAAGGACTTTAAAGCTGGTATGTACTTTAGTTTTGAGATTGACGAGGCTCATATTGCAGATACTGGCGAAGGCGGATATTATGGCGGATATTACTGGCGTAAATTTGAGTTCGGTCAATTCGGTACAGTCTGGCTTTCTTGTCGTGATAAAGACGACTTGGTAAATTATTACAATTAAGCCAAAAGAAAAGCTCTAAGCGATTGCTTAGGGCTTCTTTTTTTATCTATAAAATAAATAAGCGACTAGATACAATGTCATTTTTAAAAATCGTCAAACCAACGTATCTCTTGCCGACTTTAATGATTTTTGTTAGTTTGATATCAGCTAAACCGTGTATTCTAAATTCTAATTTAACAACTGGATACCATTTTCCGCAAAATTTTCCGTATTTGAAAGGATTTTTCATTTTACTACCTCGCTCGCTTTTGTTATATTATAACATAAATAGTATAATTAATTAGTTAACCTTTAACGCTCCCGACTTTGTGTTGGGAGCTTCTTTATTGCTGTTATAGCCACAAAACTAAAAAAAGTCCGTTAAAACGGACCAAAAAATTTAAAAAATATCAAAAAAGTTTATAAAAAGTGTTAACTACTACTATAAATAGTAGTATAATATATATGTAAGGTTGAGGGAGGTAAAAAAATAAAACCTTAGACAAGGAAACTACAGAAAGGAAAAAAGTTATGAAAACCTCAGAAATAATTGAGCTTATCAGTTCAATCGGAATTGCTTTAACAGGTTTTGGTTCAGCCTTAACGGGCGTAGCCAAAGTAATCAAAGCAACAAAAAAAGAACCTCAAAAAACAGCCCAACCAAGGAAGTTTAAATAAGGTTCTGTAGTGGGAACGGGAGCGAAAGCTCCCACACCTACTATGTTGAGTATATCATAACTGGTTAAAATTATGAAGTATTTTATTATTTTTGCTTTTGTATTCTTAGTATATCTATGGATAGCAAAAGATGATTAAAGGGAAGTAATATGATTGAAGTATTATCAAAACAAGAAATTTTAAACTTACTAACGAATAATTCACGTTATCAGATTTCTAAAGCAACAGGAATATCTGAACAGACGTTATCAAATTACGCAAACGGCGTTACAGATGTCGGGCGTATGTCATACAACAACGCTATCAAATTAACAAAATACGCAAAAGAAAATGAGGTAAAACTAAAATAAAAGGCGGTCTGATGACCGTCTTTTTCTTCCTATTTAATAAACAAATTTAATATATTTGATTGAGATGTTGATTGTTTTGCTAATCATTGGTGTCTTGATGCTGTTATTTGTGCCAAACTTGAGCAAGCAAAAAGAGGTTGTGCATGAAAAAGGAGATGCTGCTGTTGTCAAAGTTGTCGAAAGTCAGATGGAGCTTTATGAAGTGAAGACAGGTAAACAACCAACTGTAAATGATTTGGTGAAAGCTGAATATATTTCAAAAGACCAAGCTCAAACATATAATGCGGCTAAAAAATAAAGCTTTTTGCGCCTTTACCCTTATCGAAAGTTTGCTGACTTTAGCAATTTCTTGTTTTATGGTCATCATGCTATCAGGTTCGGTCAATCATATTTTTCAATCGGTCGATGAAACTTTGTTCTTTCTTTCCTTTGAAAATCTTTATCGCGATACACAAAAATTGGCTAGTATTAAGCAGGAAAGTCAGACTTTGCAGATATCGCAAGATGCGATTTCAAATGGAATCACTAGTGTTAAGGTTCCTAAAACTGTATTGGTTGACAAGAATTATCAGCTTGTTTTTGATAAATCAGGGGGTAATTCATCTCTTACCAAGATACAGTTTCATACAGAAAACCAGGCAATCGATTATCAATTGTACATAGGAAGTGGTAACTATAAAAAAACAGAAACTAAAAGCTTACATACTCCTTGAGGGCTTGGTAGCTCTTGCTTTATTAGCAACGATTATCAGTCTGGTCTTAGGAGAAATGGACCGTAGTCGCACTCAAATGCAAGAGAGTTTGCATCAGCAAGAAGTACTTAATGTAGCGACCATGGCCGTTCAAACAGGACAAGACCATTTGGCCATTAATGGGGTTGAGGTGCGTATGGTTAAGCATGATAATGAGATTTCCGTTTATGATGGGCAAAATGAGGTGCTGCATGTCACGAAAAATTAGATTAAGAGCTTTTACCCTTTTAGAAAGTTTGGTAGCTTTGCTGGTTATCTCAGGTTCCATATTGGTTTATCAAGGATTGACCCAAAGCATTTCAAGCAATGTCCATTATTTATCGGCGAATCAAGAGGAAAAATGGTTGCTCTTTTCTCAGCAGCTGCGTTCTGAGCTTGCTGGTTGTCAGTTGAATAAAGTTGCTGACAACAAACTCTATGTTAGTAAAGGTAATCAGCAATTGGCTTATGGCTTGTCTAAGGCTGATGATTTTCGAAAAACAAATGCCTCAGGTCAGGGTTATCAACCCATGTTCTTTGGCGTGACGTCATCTAGCATCAGTCAGGATGGCAATAAGGTGATAATTAAACTGCAATTAGGCAGTGATATGGAGAGATGTTTTGTTTACACTTTTAAGACGACAAGTTAAAGCAGGAATTTTATTATATGCCTTACTGATGGCGGCTATCTTTGCACTGCTTTTGCAATTTTATTTGGGGCGCGTGGTTGCAAGTGAACGTCAACATCAGGCACAGATAAAATCAGCCCAAGCTTACCTAATGGCAGAAATGAGTAAAGACTTGGCTGATGAGGAATCAGGACAATACCAATTTGATAAAGGAACAGTAAGTTATCACTACAAAGACAAACTCTTAGTAGAGACCGTTACGTTAGGTAGCAAGGAGGAGTTTCAGTACACGTTTTACCTTCCTAAGAAAGAAAAACAAGCACTTGAAAAAGAAAGTCACTAGTGCTTTCTTTTCATTTTCAAGGTTTTTTGATATGATTAGTCTTGGAGGGGAAAATGAATTTTGAAAAAATCGAAACAGCTTATGGGCTGATTCTAGAAAATATACAGTTAATCGAAAATGAGTTGAAAACACACATTTACGATGCTCTTATTGAACAAAACTCTTTTTATCTTGGTGCTGAAGGTGCCAATGAGACAGTAGCTGCTAATAATGAAAAACTACGCCAACTTGATTTAACTAAAGAAGAATGGCGTCGTGCTTTTCAGTTTATTTTTATTAAAGCTGCTCAAACAGAAGCACTTCAGGCAAATCACCAATTTACACCTGATGCAATTGGCTTTATCTTAATGTTCCTTATTGAGAATTTGACAGCTTCAAAAGAACTTGATGTTTTAGAAATTGGTAGCGGAACAGGTAACCTTGCACAAACCTTGCTCAATAATTCATCTAAAGACTTGAATTACCTTGGAATTGAAGTTGATGATTTGTTGATTGACTTGTCAGCAAGTATTGCCGAAGTGATGGATTCTAAAGCTCAGTTCGTTCAAGAAGATGCTGTGCGCCCACAGATTCTTAAGGAAAGTGACGTCATCATCAGTGACCTTCCAGTCGGCTTCTATCCCAATGATGAGATTGCAAAACGCTACAAAGTAGCAAGCAGTGAAGAACACACTTATGCGCATCATTTGTTGATGGAACAATCTCTCAAATATCTCAAAAAAGATGGTATTGCTGTCTTTTTAGCACCGGTTAGTCTTTTGACAAGTAAACAAAGTGATTTGTTAAAGGCATGGTTGAAGGATTACGCTGATGTTATTGCGGTGATTACTTTACCAGAACCTATTTTCGGCAATGCGGCCAATGCTAAGTCAATTTTTGTCTTGAAGAAACAGGCTGAACATACTCCAGAAACATTTGTTTACCCGCTTGCTGACTTGCAAAGTCGCGAAGTTTTAACAGATTTTATTGAGAAATTTAAAAAATGGAATGTTGAAAATATGATTTTTTAAAATAGTTGTGCTAAAATGGAGATATATTATGAAAGCGCTCTAGAGGTAAATTTATGGCGAAAACTATTTCTATTAATGCAGGAAGTTCAAGTCTCAAATGGCAACTGTATAAGATGCCTGAGGAAGAAGTTATTGCAAAAGGTTTAATCGAACGTATCGGCCTTGCAAATAGTGTTTCTACAGTGAAATTTAATGGTCAGAAGTATTCGGAAACGAAAGACATTCCAGACCATACAGCTGCTGTAAAAATCCTTCTTGATGACTTGATTTCGATGGACATTATTGCTAGTTATGATGAAATAACTGGTATTGGTCACCGCGTGGTGGCTGGGGGTGATTATTTCAAAGAATCGGCCCTGGTAACCGATAAGGTGATTCAACAGGTTGAAGAATTGTCAATGCTAGCACCGCTTCATAATCCTGGAGCAGCTCTTGGGATTAAAGCGTTCAAGGAAATATTGCCTGATATTACGAGCGTTGTTGTTTTTGATACTGCCTTCCATATGACAATGCCTGAAGTAGCTTACCGTTATCCTATTGCTAATCGTTATTACACTGATTATAAGATTCGTAAATATGGAGCACACGGTACAAGTCATCAGTACGTTGCCCAAGAGGCAGCTAAGGGTTTAGGCAAACCTTTAGAAGACTTGAAATTGATTACTTGTCATATTGGTAATGGAGTCTCTATTACAGCCATTAAAGGTGGTAAATCTGTTGATACTTCAATGGGATTAACTCCGCTTGGTGGTACAATGATGGGAACACGTTCAGGAAGTATTGATCCAGGTGTCATTACTTATCTTCTAGAATGTGAGCCAGCGATGGCTGATCCTAAAAAAATTCGTACCATCTTGAATCGTGATTCAGGTTTACTCGGTATTTCGGAAAAATCAAGCGACATGCGTGATATTCTAGTAGGAAAAGCAGAAGGTGATGAAAAATGCCAACTTGCTTATGATATGTATGTTGATCGCTTGAGAAAATATATTGGACAATACTTCGCCGTTTTAAACGGTGCCGATGCTATTGTCTTCACCGCTGGTATCGGTGAAAATTCTAGTGATGTTCGTGCGGATGTCATTTCTGGAATGACTTGGTTTGGTGTCGATGTTGACCCAGCTAAGAATATTTCAGGTGCTTATGGTGTGATTTCAACAGATCAAGCTCGCGTAAAAGCAGTTGTTATTCCAACGGATGAAGAACTTGTGATTGCGCGTGATGTTGAACGTTTCAAACACCCTACTAATTAGTTATCAAAATATTATGATAAGACCAGAAAAGCTGACCTATGGGTCAGCTTTTTTGATGCTTTTATAAAAAATGTAAAATAAACTTGACATAAAATGTAAAGCGTACTATACTTTAAATGTAAAGTTAACTTTACTAATGATAAGTCGTTGGAGGGATAAATGGAAACAAGAATTCAAGAACTTCGAAAAGCAAATAAAGTTAGCCAAGCTGAGCTTGCTGAGGCACTTGGAGTTACCAGACAAACCATTATTTCCTTAGAAAAAGGACGCTATAATGCTTCTTTAGAATTAGCGCATAAAATTGCCAAATATTTTGGCATAACAATTGAGGAAATCTTTATTTTTGATGAAGCGTAAAGGGGGAGATGTAGAAATGGAAAAGATTAGAGCTATAGTTGATAGGCAAGAAAGTAGAAAAGAAACTGGAATGTTCTTGTTGTTTTTAGGAGAAAGTTTATTTGTTTTTAGCTACTTCATGAAGATGAGCAATTTTCTTTTTGGGATGGGGCTTGGTATGAGTATGATATTAAATTTACTTGCAGTGATTTTTCTATCAGCAAAGGGAGAGGAGTAAATGATGTTATTAAAAGCTGTTGCTAGCTGGAACCGTAAGAAAAGTTTTGAAGAGTATCGCCGATATTTACTAAGACTTTCATACTTTATCTTAGCTTTATCTGGCCTTAGTTTGGTGTTAGCTAGTTTGATAAGAGACAATGATTTTGCGTCAGGATTAATGCTTGGTGGTGGCAGTGCTGGTCTTGTTTTTGCTATTTACTATTGGCTGCTTTCTCGTCAGCCAAAACGTTTAAAAGCTGCTTACATTGCTCTTTATGATGAACGTAATCAGTATATTTTACGAGTGACTGCTGTATCAACTTTGATTTTTATGTTTCTTGTAAATGTGATTATGATTGCTTTGTATGCCTTCCTGGGCATTGCCTTTTCTTATGTTATTTTATTGATGATTTGGTTGTATTGTTTGCTTTTAGGATTTTTAGGCTTACGAATTATTTTTTCAAAGATTTTATAATGGGGGGAGATTCTTATGAAAAAATTGGTATCATTTTTTAAATATTTGGGGTTAGCGGTAGGCGTGATTTTCTTGGAACAGTTGCCCGTTGCTTTTCTAAGAAAAAATCAGCCTTTTTGGCAAATACTTATGCTGATTCTAGCTTTTTTAGTGGTGACTTTAGTAACGGTTTTGATTGCTAAGCGTTTAGGCTTTTTAAATCATGCTAGTCAGTTGTTGACAAGAGATGCTTGGAAGAGTATTTTTATGGGATTTTTAGTTATGGTTCCTGTGAGAATGCTTGGAGGCATTACTTTAGTTTTGGAGCATGGTACAAAGGCAAATACGCTGAATCAATCAGTTATTGAAAATCTTGGCATGTCACCAGCTTTGCTTTTTGTGATGACAGTTGTGGCAGCTCCAATTGTTGAAGAATTTGTTTTTCGTGGGTTGATTGTCAAACAAGCCTTTCATTTTTCTAAGTTAGGTGTTTTGGTCAGCAGTTTGCTTTTTGGAGCACTTCATATGCCGACAGATTTGGGAAGTTGGATTCTTTACGGTGGTATGGGATTAGTGTTAGCGATGATTTATCGCAAAACACAAAAGCTAGAGTTTTCTATTGCTGTTCATGCTCTGAATAATTTTCTAGGTGTTCTTAGTATGATTTTATAAAGAAAGCGACTGAATTCAGTCGCTTTCTTGGTGTATTACAAGGCTTTTGCTTTTGCAATTGTCGCATCAATACTTGAAACAACGCTTGCAGTTAAGCCAGTTTTTTCAAGGTCTAGAAGGCCTGCAATGGTTGTTCCACCAGGACTTGAGATTTTATCAATCAAATCGTGTGGGCTGTCAGAACCTTGAAGAAGATTTTCAGCACTAGCAAGGACTGTTTGTGTCACGATGTCTAGTGATTTTTCTTTTGGAATACTGTATTTAACACCAGCTTTGGCAAGTGCCTCGATAAAGAGGTAAATGTAAGCTGGGCTTGATCCAGCAAGGGCTGTAAAGGTATCAAAATCTTTTTCAGGGATATCAAAGGTTGAACCAAAACTGTCAGTGATTTCTTTGGCAGTTGATAGAAGTTCAGCAGAGACTTTGTCATTTGTACAAATAGCAGTTGTACTTTTCAAGATTTGTGCATTAAGGTTTGGCATAATGCGGATTAATGGAAGGTTTGGATCTGTCAATTTGCCAAGGCGTTCAAGAGTGACACCAGCTGCCATTGAAAGAATAGGTTGGTGGAAGCGAAGTCCAGCAAGGACAGGTTCAAACATTTGTGGCTTGATGCCAAGGACAACCAAATCAGATTGGTCGATGAGTTCTTGGTGTGAAAGTGCTGCTTCAACTTCAAGTTGTTCTGCAATTTCGCGTGAGCGAGGAAGTGAAGAACCTGAAATGATGATATTGTGTGATGTTGCATTAAGTCCATTGATGATGGCAGTTGCCATTTTTCCGACTCCGATAAATCCGATTTTCATAGTAAAACAAAGGGGAAAGTACAAGAGAAATGTTTAATGACCTGAGTCCCCTAGCTCCTTTCTAGTATTTTTTGATGAGGTCAACAGTTGAGCGGTCTAATTTTTTAACGATAGCTTGAATGAAGGCTTGGGCTTGCAAGAAATCATCCATAGTATAAAGGCTTTGATGTGAGTGAATGTAACGTGCACAAACACCGATAGTTGTTGATGGGATACCATCGTTTTTGAGGTGAGCAGCACCAGCGTCTGTACCACCTTTTGCAGCATAGTATTGGTATTTGATGCCTGCTTCTTCGGCAGTTGTGAGCAAGAAGTCACGCATGTCTTTTAACATAACATGTCCTGGATCGTAGAAACGGAAAAGTGTTCCGTCACCGATTTTGCCTTGGTTGCCATAAATGTCGCCAGCAGGTGAACAGTCAACGGCAAAGAAGAGTTCTGGTTGGAATTTAGTTGCTGAGACATGTGCCCCGCGAAGACCAACTTCTTCTTGAACGTTAGCTCCAGCGATAAGGGTGTTATCAAGTTTTTGTCCTTTAAGGCTTTCAAGCAATTCTGTTACCATAAGCACACCAAAGCGATTGTCCCAAGCTTTTGAGATAACATTTTTTTGGTTAGCTGTAAGGATTGTTTCAGATTTTGGCACGATGATATCGCCAGGAAGGATACCAAATGCTTCGGCTTCAGTTTTATCTGTAAATCCAGCATCAAAAATGATGTCATCGATTTTTGGAAGAGAAGCAGAGTCATTTGCACCGCGAAGGAAGTGTGGTGGGACTGAGCCAGAAACAACAGGGATGGCAGAGCCGTCACGTGTGTAAAGTGTGAAACGTTGAGAACTTAAAACGAGTGGGTTCCAGCCCCCAATACCAACAGCACGCAATGTTCCGTCAGCTTTGATGTCGCTGACCATGAAGCCGACTTCATCCATGTGGGCAGCAACCATGATGCGTGGGGCATTTTCAGCGTCAGAGTGTTTGATACCGAAAATACCACCAAGTCCATCAGTTTGTACCTCATCAACAAGTGAAGTGATTTTTGAGCGAAGATAGTCACGAACGCTGTGTTCGTATCCAGCGATACTGTCAAGTTCAGTGACTTCTTTTATTTTTGAAAATAAATCTGACATAAAAACCTCGATTCTATGATTTCTATTTTACCACGTTTTCTGACAATTTTTAGATTGAAATAACATTGAATATTTGGACCTTGGTATTATGTGCTGAAATATGCTAAAATAAAGCGTATGAGAAACAAAAAAAGAAGCTTACTGCCAAGTCTTGGTCTAGTGGGAGTCGGCGGTGTCATCGCTTTGGGAGCAATCTTAAAGAAGAAACGCGAAGAAAAGCGACAAGAACAGATTAAAAATGCTATTCGTGAATATTTCAGCCGATTTGGTAGCATTTTGGTGCTTTATTTGAATGCTTATGAATCTGATGCAGAAAAGATGACTGGGGGTCTCGTTTTAGAGGACGGTCGGACGTTTCAATTTGTTTACCAAGATGGTGAGATTAGCTATGAGGAGGAGAAAAATGATTAGCCCAAAATCCTATGAAGAAATGGCTACCTATCTAGAAAAACCTGAAAAAGTGGTTTTCTTTTTTACGGCAAATTGGTGCCCAGACTGCCAATTCATCTATCCAGTCATGCCTGAAATTGAAGCAGAAAATCCTGAATTCACCTTTGTCCGTGTGGATCGTGATGATTTCATGGAAGTAGCACAACGCTGGAATATTTTTGGCATTCCAAGTTTTGTGATAACAGAAAATGGGAAAGAAATTGGTCGTTTAGTTAATAAATTACGCAAAACCAAAGCAGAAATTAACAGCTTTTTAGCTGGATTGAAATAGGAGAGAAAATGATTTTTACGTACAACAAAGAACACGTCGGTGATGTCCTCATGGTAATTGTCAAAGATAGCAAAGGTGCTAAACTTGACTATGAACGCAAAGGCAATGTCTCACGCGTTTTCCTTGAGAAAAATGGTGAAACAGTGGCTTGGAATATTTTTGAAGTGTCAAGCTTGGTTACAATTGAAGGCGTTGGTCAAATCACTTTAACTGACGAAGACGTTGCTAAACTTAACGCTGAGTTGACAAAAGAAGGTTTCAGCGAACAATTGGAAAATGACCCTTCACCAAAATTTGTTGTTGGTCAAATCAAAGAGATGGTTGCTCACCCAGACAGTGATCACTTGAACATTTGCCAAGTGCAAATTTCAGATGATAAAACTGTTCAAATCGTCGCTGGTGCACCAAACGCCGCAGTTGGTTTGAAAACAATCGTTGCCCTCCCAGGTGCTATGATGCCAAACGGAAGCCTTATCTTCCCAGGTGCCCTTCGTGGTGAAAAGAGCTTTGGTATGATGTGCTCACCTCGTGAATTGGCACTTCCAAATGCTCCACAAAAACGAGGAATCATCGAACTTGATGACATAGCTGTAGTCGGTGAAACCTTTAATCCAGAAAAACACTGGAAAGGATAACATAATAAAAAACGAGTTAGAATAATCTAGCTCGTTTTAGTTTTTTCGTAAAGTAAGGTGTTGTAGAAAAGCGATGTCTTTATAGGGCTTTTGATTAGCGACAGCTAATTCCATTTTTGTTAAACGTTCTAGCCAACCATCCTCAGTTTTGAATTCATTTGGCTGAAGGGCATAAAATGTGCGCAGACCTTGGTAATTTTCAAGAGTAAAGTTAGTTTTGTTGGTAAGCTCTTCAATACTGTAAGTTTCCCCACGTCCGAATGATGAACTATTGTAACTGTCTTTCCCATCTAAGAGATAAAGTGCATCTTCAATATTATTGTTAAAAATGACTTGATGTAAGACTTTTCCAGTAAGATTGTGTTTAATTAAGGAAAGTTCACCATGTGGTTTTAAGAGGCGTTCAAATTCATTAAGGTATTTTTGATGTTGAGATTTGTCGATGTATTCAAAGACATTGTGACAAACGATGATATCAAAAGATGAATCAGGTAATTCTTTTAAAGCATCTAGACTACCATTGATTTTAGTGAAGGTCTGTGTGCCATCTGCAAAAAGCATATCAGCATTTGGCTCAATCGCAGTAACGGTATTATTTTGTGATAAATATTCTGAGGTTGTTCCAAAACCAGCACCAAAATCAAGGACTTGTTTATCTTTGATGTGGCTTAGTTGTGCAAAAATCAAACGGTACATGATTTTTCCCCAAGGCTGATTCAGCATTTCTTTGTAGGCATTGATGTTGACTGTCATAAAATCTCCTAGCTTGTAAAATATATTTTATTTTAACAGAATATTTTGAAAAAATTCTTTTTTAAAGTGGATTACCAAATTTTTTTCGAATAATAAGATAGGAGGTAATTGATGTATAATAAAGTTATTATGATTGGGCGTTTGACAGCGCAGCCTGAATTGGTGACAACGCCAACCGAAAAATCTGTTACACGTGTAACACTAGCCGTTAACCGTCGTTTTAAATCACAAAATGGTGAGCGTGAAGCGGATTTTATTTCGCTTGTGGTTTGGGGGAGTTTAGCAGAAACGCTCGTTTCTTATGCTGGAAAAGGGAGTTTGATTTCTGTTGATGGAGAGCTTCGTACGCGTAAATACGAAAAAGATGGTCACACCAATTATGTGACAGAAGTGCTCTGCCATTCTTTCCAACTTTTAGAAAGTCGTGCCCAACGTGCCATGCGAGAAAATAATGTGGCAAACGACCTCGCTGACTTAGTTTTAGAAGAGGAAGAATTGCCGTTTTAACCAACCCAAGCTCGAGTTATTTTTTGACTTGGGCTTTTTTTGTTATTTAGTGAGATAAATTTTTCTTATATTTGGTCATAAGAAAAATAGATTAGGCAATTACATTGAAAGGTTCTGTTGCAAAGTTTTAAATCTACTATCAAATAAGGTAGAATAATAGA
>ENA-ORSX01000884-ORSX01000884.1-human-gut-metagenome-genome-assembly--contig:-NODE-884-length-25856-cov-31.805240_pt1 | contig 25856 bp, 31 predicted proteins | sample MGYA00241904_ERZ509172 | MGnify/ENA primary metagenome ERZ509172 (study PRJEB26280, sample SAMEA2338795) | human gut metagenome | biome: human gut; feature: human-associated habitat; material: faeces...
AATGCAAAAGTGGTTGTATATGCACGCCAGTATTTTCCATCGTTTAAATTGCTACTTTATTCATCTTTGCCACAAATGCCACTTAGGATATGGTAAAATGGTATTAGTAAAAAGTATGCGAGAATCCAAATTAAATTAAGGATGTTTGATATAACTATTAATATTGAAATAAATGCAAGCCGTTGAAGGATATAGAAAATCCTCCAACGGCCTTACTTTTTTGACAGAAGAGGGTAAAAGCTGATGAACAGTAATAGCTTTATTGATTTATGCCATGGACATTTTGGTAGAAAAATTGCATATACGAATGTCGATAGAATTACCAAAGAAAATGTTGTTGGTGTCGTTGGTAAGGCCATTTCAGTTCTGAATTACAATCGACCGGCGATACGGTATCTTTACGATTACTACAAGGGTGACCAGCCGATTCATTACCGTGAAAAGAAAGTGCGGCCTGACATCAACAATAAGACCTGCGAGAACCATGCACTTGAAATTGTCCGCTTTAGCACCAGTCAGACATATGGGGAGCCGATACAGTATGTCAGCCGAAAAACAGATAAAAAAATCAATGATGCCGTGGATAAACTAAATGATTACATGAAGGACGCTCATCGGCAGGCCAGAGATATCAAGCTTGGAAATTTTCAGAGTGCCGTTGGAACTGCCTACAAGGTAACGCTTAAAGGAAAGTCAACAGATATTGTTCCGTTCCGAATCCATATTCCGAATCCGCTGAATACGATTGTTGTGTATTCTGCCAAAGATGATTCAGATATGCTTTCCATTCAGGTATTGAAGGATGAAAAAGACGAACAGTATTATCAGTGCTATTCGGATGATTTATATTTCATCATCAAGGGCGGTAGAGTAACTGATTCTGGAATAAATGGTTTTGGCGGTATTCCGATTGTGGAGTATCCGAATAATCCGGACAGGCTCTCCGACATTGAAATTGTGATTACGCTTCTTGACCAGATTAACAAAATGCAGTCCGACCGCATGAATGGTATTGAACAGTTTATTCAGGCATTTATGCTTTTTAAGAACTGTGAGATTGATGAGAAGAAGTTTTTACAGATGTGTGACCTTGGTGCTGTGGAGGTTAAAGATTCCGGTCAGGGAATGCAATCAGATGTAAAACTCATGACGGCTGAATTGAATCAGCAGCAGACGCAAGTAGCCAAGGATGATGTGTACCGACAAGTACTTGTCGTTGAGGGTATGCCAGACCGACAGCAGAATACCGGCGGAGATACCGGACAGGCGGTTTACCTGCGGAATGGTTGGGATTTTGCGGAACAGCGGGCAAAACTGGATGAACCATTTACCATTGAGGCAGAGAAAAAACATGCCAGAATTGTTTTGAATATCATTAAGCAAACAACAAATGATGTTCCTCTGACAGTAAGAGACTTCGATGTGAAGATTACTCGAAATTCTACTGATAATATGCTGGTTAAGGCACAGGCGCTGGATTATTTACTGAAAAATAAGATTCATCCGCTGATTGCAATTACTGTATGCGGGCTGTTTGGTGACCCGGAAAAGGTTTGGACGCAGAGTAAGCCGTACATGGATACCATTTTCAAGACGCAGGAGCAACTTGATATTGAAGCTGAAAAAGAACACGCATTGGAACTTTTGAAAACAAAGCAAACTGAAACAGTTAAAACAGGAGGAGCCGAGTAGGCTTTTCTTTTTTTATATCAAAATGGAGCCATCCGATAAATGGCAAAATCCAGCAGGAGCGACCTGCGTTATCAAAAGCGTGGATTAGAAAGGGGAATAACATGACAAGAGAACAGGCAAAGAAGAATCTGGTTGCGCTTGGCGTCGAGGAACCTACTGATGAGCAGGTAACCAATTACCTAAATCAGCACAATGGAGAAGTAAAGAAATATCAGGAAGACGCTGAGAAATGGAAAAAAGAAGCTGAAAAGGCGGAGGAGCTGCAAACCAAACTTGATGGTCTTGAGCAACAGAATCTTACCGAATTGGAAAAGGAGAAGAAAGCCAGAGAGGCAGCGGAAAAGAGAACGGCAGATTTACAGAAGCAGCTTACAACTTCCGCAGTCGAAGCGATTTTCGCAAAAGCAAACCTTTCCGGCGAGGAGTTTTCCGGGATGATTGGCGCATTATCCGGGCTTGATTTGGAGGCGGCAAAGACCAGCGCAGAATCTTTTGTCAATGGAATCTCCAAACGCGACGAAGCGAACAAGACCCAGTGGCAGAAAGAAACTTTTGACAAAACTCCGAATCCGGGGACCGGAGGCAAATCCGACCCGGCTGGAGGTGGAGAAGAAAAGAGTGCTGCCGCTGAATATGCGAAACAGTATTCGCAGGAACATAACCCACAGCCGACGGTAGGCAATCCGGTTCCGGCTGCCACAACAACATTTTAAGGAGGATATGACATGGCTTACATGAAGGTTGAGCAGGGATATAGCCTGCCAAATTTTTTGGAATCTGCCGTTGGCCTGGTTCAGAAAACCGAGATGGTTACCCAGGAGATGGCAACTACAGTTGACAACAAGAAGCTTATTTATGCTGGAACGGCATTCCCGTCTAATGATTCCAAGGCAACTGGTATTGTATTTGAAACTGTTGATATGACTGACGATACAAATCGTCCAGCCAGCGTTATTAAAGCTGGAAGAATCTACGGAAATAGATTAAAGACGCCGTTATCCAGCGAAGCCAAGACAGTTTTGGAGAAAAAAGGATTTGTAATTCTTGATGCTCCAGAATGTGAATTTTAATTGGAGGTGTAAAGATGCCATTTAATGTATTGGATACAATTAATGTTACAGAGAGATTAAATTTTTCTCAGAACTTCGCCGTTGCAAGGCCAACCGTTCTGGATACCATTTTCCCGGACGTGAAGACACAGCACTTCAAGGCTGAGTATTACCGGCTGATGCAGGGACAGAATTTGCCAACTCCTGCATTTGTGCATGCTCTGGATTCCGAGGCGCACATCGGTACCAGGCCGACTTTCGAGAAAGTTCTGACTGAGAAACTGTTTATCAAGGAGAAAATCAATCAGTCCGAGCAGTTGCAGATGTACATCAACAATGGTGTACCAGATGATGATGGTCTGGTGAACTGGGTGTTTGACGATATGGGCAGATTGTCCGAGAGCGTTGTTACCCGTACCAAGATTGCCAAAGGTCAGGCAATGAGCCGTGGTGTAATGAAAATCAAGGAAAATAATCTGGATATGTTGATTGATTTTGGTGTACCTGCGGCTCATAAAATCACTTTTGGTGATTGGTCTAACCCAGAATATGATATCTTTGGCGATATCATGAAGGCAGTAAAAATGCTGAAGGATGAGGGTAAAATTCCGTCCAGAATGCTGACCTCTGATACCCAGATTCAGCGCATGAGAAAGAACAAGGGCATCCAATCCGCAATCTACGGTAATATCAATGCGGGTAGACTGGTTACCATGAATGAACTTCGGTCTATCATCATGGAGGAGTTCGGCCTTCAAATTGCTACCTGTGATGAAAGATATGCCTACATCAAGGCTGATGGTTCCAGAGTGAATGGTCGCTACTTCGATGAGGACAAGGTTACCTTCTATACGGCGGATGTATCTGGTAGGGCCGGTACTGGTTTGTGGGGACCGACTCCGGAGGAGGCTGAGTATGCTGCATTCCAGGAAGCATTGCAGAAAATGTTTGTAACCGTGACCATGTGGGCGACCGAAGACCCTGTTGCAAAATGGACGAAAGCTTCTGGTATGTTTATCCCGGTCCTTCCGGACGTATATGGTATGGTAATCGCTACGGTTACTACTGCTGAGAACACTCTTGGCACTCTGACTGTGGAATCATCCGCCGGTTCTGCAAGCGGAGCAACGAAACTGACTGTTTCCCCGGCAAAGGCAAGCGGAAATTCATATAAGTATAAAATAGGTGATTCCGAAACCGCTGTTTTTTTCGGTCAGAATGTCCAGACCTGGACTGCATGGGATGGCTCTGCTGACATTACAGCGCAGACTGGAAAGACCATTACCGTAGTTGAGTGCGATTCCAGTTACAAGGCTGTGAAAGCCGGTAGCGCAACGGTGACCGCAAATGCAGGCTGATTGTGAGGTGAAATGAGTGGAAGCGGAGATTCTGGATGATGTAATTACATATCTTGGTGACGAGGTAGCCGAAAAAGATTTGTCGGTTCTGTTCATCTTAATCCAGAGAGCAATCCGAAAAGTATGTGCGAAACGGTATCCGTTTGGATACACGGACACGGAGAAAGAGACAGCGGTTGAGCGGTATCGAGAAATTATATTTGATGCGGCCCTCTACTACTGGTCGAAACAAGGTGGTGAATTTCAAAATAGTTCATCTGAAAACGGAATTAGTAGAGGGTGGAGAGATGAAGATTCTTTGTATACAGATATTGTACCAATGGTTAAAACTATTTTTTAAGCCATTCAATTTGATATCCGATGATATCAAGAACTTCTACAACTTCAAGGTACCGTAATGTGCCACGAGAAAGCTTAGAGCTAAAATTTTGTACGCTATAATTGGTGTTATTACGCTTGTTTATTTCACCGACAATGGCTGTAATAGTCCATCCGTTTTTAATGATAAGTGCTTTTAAATCTTCTTTTAATGACATTTTATCACGCTCCTTTAAATGCAATTATATCATGTTACTTTTAAATTGTATAGTTGAAAAGTAAATTGACAATTTAAACTATAAGGTTTATAATTAAACTATACAATTTAAATGGCGGTGAAAGATTATGAATAATTTGACGGGGAAAAGATTTGGAAGATTAGTTGTCATAGAACGGGTCGAAGATGTTCGATATGAAAATGGTGCTATGGTAACTCAATGGAAGTGCAAATGTGATTGTGGAAATATCGTTATAAAACGCAGTCAAGGTTTGATTTCTGGAAAAACAAGGAGTTGTGGCTGCTTGCGAAAGGAAATAGGAAATAAACCATTCCTGTTTAAAGTGGGTGAGACTATCAATACAAAACATAGTTCATTTCGCATACTAGATAGTTGTAGAACAACAAGAAAATCTAGCAATATTCTTGATAAAAAATATATGTGCGAATGCATGTATTGTGGTGAAAGACAGTTGATACTTGAGAATACTTTAAGAAGCGGCATTGGAAGTTGTAAAGCGTGTAGTGATATACATTCTTATCCTGCAAAATTTTTTTACTGGTTTTTAAAACAAACAGGAATCGATTTTCAAACAGAGTATTCACCTGAATGGCTTGGCCGGAGACGATTTGATTTCTACTTTATTGTCAAAGGAAAAGAATATGTGGTTGAAATAGATGGAGCGCAACACTATACGCATGGTCATAAACGGTTGACTGTCGAAGAAGTGAAGCAAATTGATTGTGAAAAAGATGAATTAGCTGCAAAAAATAATGTGCAGGTAATAAGGATTGATTGTCGAGAATCCAAAGGCCGCCTGATAGTAAATGCGATGGAAAATAGCATTCTTCCAACACTATTTGAATTTGATAAAATAAATTGGCGGAAATGTGCGCATATGTCCATTTCTAACAAGTACAAACAATTTTGTGATTTGTGGAATCAAGGGATAAGGTCTACTACGGAGATAGCGCAGATAACAGGATTCAAAGCTAATTATATTTCAAAATGTTTACAGGAATGCTGTTTTTATGGTTTATGTAATTACAATCAGGATTTTGAAAGACTTCGTGGGAGTTATCAGAGTACAAATGGGAAAAGAGTACATTGTGCGGAAGTGAACCTGATATTTGAGAGTGCGGCCGAATGTTCTAGGAGAAGTGAGGAAATATTTGGAGCTTACTTGACAGACAAAGGGATATCAAAAGTTTGCAGAGGAGAAAGAAAAAATTACAAAGGTTATCATTTTGAATATGTTTAACCCATCGATTTCGACCCGTTTAAAGAGATTCTCCTTTTAAAAGACGGAGCGTGTCCGGTCGATACCTCCCCGGCTGGGCGCAGGGTGTGCGCTGTGAATGGTGGTGGGCAAGCGCATTTTTCTTTTGTGGGGGTAGTGGAGGTAACGATGAAGATATTTTTCGATACAGAGTTTACGGGATTACATAAAAGCACAACGCTGATAAGTCTTGGTTGCGTAGCGGAGGATGGTAAGACATTTTATGCTGAGTTTACTGATTATGATGAAAATCAATGCAATAACTGGATTCGAGAAAATGTTATTCAGCATTTGAGCGTTTCAAAAGACGGAATTGACAGGTGGGTGCATTATACTTCTGAACAGTTAAAGTCCACAGAAGCGTGTGTCAGAATGAACGGATATTGCACAATAATGAGAGGAAATAGGAATTTGATTGCTGTTGAGTTAAGAGACTGGCTTGCGCAGTTTGATTCCGTCCAGTTTGTTTCTGATGTTTGCCATTATGATTTTGTCCTTCTGATTGACCTTTTTGGCACAGCGTTTGACCTACCGGAGAATGTGTCTGCCAGTTGCCATGACATTAATCAGGACATTTCCCGACACTATGGCATTTCTGATAGAGAAGCATTTGATAAGTCCAGAGAAGAAATTGTTATGGAGTTGTGCGGAAACGAGATTCCAGGTAGGAAGCACAATGCGCTGTATGACGCAAGAGTGATTAAAGCGATTTATGAGGAAATTTGTGGAGGTAAAGAAGAATGATTTTTAAAGAAGCTTATGAAGCACTGAAACAGGGCGCAGATATTAAAAGACCATCATGGAAAGGATTCTGGCGCAAAGAAGATGAAACGATTGTCATGTACTGCAAAGACGGCTCAAAAGTTCCATTCATGGAAACAGAGTGTATCTTTGTTGATATCGACCACATGATGGCAGATGACTGGGAAATTGTTGACTGGGATTCCATTACGGGACTTGACGTGTCCACTTTTACATTCGGCGAGGCAATATCTCGTATGAAGAGAGGAGAGCGTGTTGCCCGTAAAGGCTGGAATGGAAGGAACCAATATATTCAGCTTGCGACTAATATCAGCTATATTGACGCAGATGGAAACGCTGTGAATGTGGAGCATGAAGCAATCGGAAATAAAGCCATTGCCTTTGTCGGAACGTCTGGAGTGCAGATGGGATGGCTTGCTTCACAGGCTGATATGCTGGCAGAGGATTGGGTTATGGTTGAGTGATAAGGCGGTGGGCACTATGAGAGGACTGAAACGCAATAAGCAAAAGATGTGGTATCAGCTCTATTCAGAACACATTCCGGTCTATGAGACAGACCTTGATGGTAACATCATCTATGACCCCGTGACCGGAGAACCGCTTTTGACTGGCGATTGTACTGTTGGCTATGCTGACCCTGTGGAGTTTCGGGCAAACGTATCAGCCGCCAGAGGGGAAGCAAATACAGACCCATTTGGCGTTGATTTGGCTTATGACAAAACGATTGCCACTTGTGACATGAATTTGCCGATTGATGAATTGTCGGTGTTATTCGTGGATAAGAAGCCGGAATTTGGCGCAGACGGAAAGTTGACCAATAAGCCCGATTTCAAGGTTGTTAAGGTGGCAAAGTCTTTGAATTCGGTTTTGTATGCGATTCGGAAAGTGACAGAGGGAGGAACGCAAAATGATTCAACATGAGACATATAGATTTGACCAATGCAAAGTGACCTTTGATAAGGATATTTACGTAGCTATGCTGGAGCCAAGAGAAGGGAAGGAAGAACAATATCCAACAGTTCTACTGGATTATCGACCGATAGCAGAAGACGGAGTTGATTTACGAAAGATTCCTTGTGTTTTGGAATTCAAGAACGAGAAAGCTATTGACGAGTTGATTGATGTCTTGAAACATTTAAAGGAGACTTGGAAAACGGAGGAACGGAACGATGGCTAAATATAGGAAAAAACCCGTTGAGATTGAAGCATTTCAGTACGACGGGGATTTAAAAGGAAAAGACGGCAAGTGGTATGTGCCGGAATGGGCAGTAAAGGCCTTTGAGGATGGTGTAATGTATTACGACAGCATGGATTGTGATTCGCCGCCCGTAGAGCTGTTTATTAAAACCCTTGAGGGTGTTCACCATGCCAGTGTGGGAGATTATATCATTCAAGGCGTAAACGGAGAACTTTACCCATGCAAGCCGGATATATTCGAGAAAACCTATGACAAGGTTATGCCGCTGTCTCCGTTGCTTGAGTAGGTGTTTGTATGGGAAAACGAATAATCCGTGGAGAACTGTCCTCAAAGGGAATCCAGAGCATTATCGACCAACTTCAAGACTACAAACAAGACTTGCACCGCAAGACTGAACTGTTGTGTAAGCGGTTGGCAGAAGTTGGATTGACCGTGGCGCAGACGAAAATCGGAGAATCTCCGCTGGGTAAGACAATCTCCTTGCGAATTGATATGGAACCATCAAAGGCAGGCTGCAAAGCCATTCTGATTGCGTCTGGACAGACAAAATCAAATGATTATGGCACCGTAAATACGCTTTTGCTCGTTGAGTTTGGTGCGGGCGTATTCTACAATCCATCAGACAATCCGAAAGCTGGGGAAATGGGGTATGGAATCGGAACTTTCCCCGGACAGATTCATGCTTTTGAAGATGGATGGTATTACTGGGGCGAAGATGAGAAGTGGCATTACACTCACGGTGTGAAAGCCACGATGCCTATGTATAGCGCTTCGGTGGCTATCCGTGAACAGGTAGCGTCAATTGCAAAGGAGGTGTTCTCGTAATGCTTGACATTTCCTCACTGGTCTATTCCAGACTGATAAACAACGAGCAGATGAAGAAATATCTGAAAGGTAGCAGTACAACTAAGAATGACACTCCATCGGCATTTCCGTATTTGTACATGAAAACATTGGGGGAGCCAACAACCAGTTCTTCCTTGCAGAATAAGCAATGCGCCATACAAGCTGCTTTTGAGATTACCATTTATGATTCTACTTCAAGTACCAAAGCGAAGCAGCTAATCTTTCTGGCGTCTGACCTTATGCAGAAGATGGGATTTACAATGAATTACGGTCCGACTGAAATAGAACGGTCCAGTACAACAGAAGCATATTGCTGGATAGCAAGGTTCAGAAGAACCTATTGCGAGGGCGATGTGATATAGCAACTAAATAACTTTGAGCCATGCAGGAAACTGTGTGGTTCTTTTTTTATTCCAAATTTTAAGGAGGATATGAACCATGGGTAAAAATTTTATAGACCTTTCTACGGCAGGCATCCAGGTTGGATATGGGATTGAAGGGACGGCAGGCCAAAAACCATCAAAGTTTATCGACCTGCCAAACCCAAAGTCAATACCTGATTTCAATCCGGAAACAGCGACTTACGATGTTACGTCTCTGAACGACACAGTTTGGAAGCGTTACATTGATGGACTGAAAGACCCAGGTGGAGCGATTGCGATTACGTTCGGAATGTCTGATGGATTCCGAGAGATGTGGAATGGTATTTGTACCGAATACGAAAGTGAAAAAACATCTGGGAAGCGCATGTGGATGGAATTTTTCCACCCTGGATTGACTGAGGCATTTTTCTTTACCTGTACTCCATCAAGTCTAGGATGGTCCGCAACTGATGTGGATAGTGCCTGGGACACCACGGTATCGGTAACACCAACTGGGGAAATTGGGTGGGCAGAGCCAATTAAGCCTACACCAAAGGAACAGATTGGGTCATAAAGAAAACTGGGAGGTAAATGAACATGAGAATTTTGACGATTGGTGGCAAGGAATATCAAATTGAATTTTCCTTTGATGCGGCAGAATATAAGGCTTGTGTGGACAAAGTTTTTAAAGTGGTTTCTGGCGGCTACATTATGAAGCGTGGAATCACTGGAGAAGAGGGAAAGGCTGAAATGGCGGAGGCCATGATGGACGGAACAGCCGATATGTTTTCCGATATGGCGTCCCTGTCCATTACTTGCTTTTATGCGGGTCTGCTGGAAAATAATCCTGTTGAAGATGAAAAAGCAGCAAGGCAGTTGTTTAAACAGTTTGTAAAAGAAAATCCAAATGATGAACGTGCAACTTTTCCTGGAATGTATGAGTTCCTGAAGGGGTGCATGGAGGAAGATGGTTTTTTCAAACTGACCGGACTGGACAAGTATCTGAAGGACATGTCCGAAGCAATGGAAAAGGCAGCAAAGGAAGCAGAAAAGGAGACAGAACGGTCCACATTGCCGAAGGTTCCGACAGACCGAAAGAGGAAGTCAACTTCCACAAAATAATTTGGGAGCATTATCTTCCGCTTGCGCTAAAAATAGGTGTCCCTTATGAATTGTTCTGGCACCTCAATCCAACAAAACTGATTCCGTTTATTACAGCATATGGACAGAAACAGCAAGAGCGAAGTGATGAAATGTGGATGATGGGTCAACTTGTTATGGCGGCATTAGATGCAACTGTATGTAACATGATGCCTTTCGTTAAACGCAAAGGAAAAGGGAAATACCCTGAAAAGCCATATCGGGTAATTCCTATGACGGAAGAAGAAAGGCGGCAGGAAGAAGATAAAGAATTGCAAAAATTCCTTGGTTTTGCGGATTCGTTTGAGAAAGATGTGAAAAAGAAAAATGAGGGCATGTAGGTGTTACAGCCTATTTGCCTATTTTAACAACATAGTTTCTATAAACCAATAGGGCGAGTGACTAAAGCAGTTACCCGCCTTTTTTTATATGCAGAAAAGGTAGGTGAAATCATGTCAGATGTAATTGATGATTTAAAAGTCCAAATAGACGCTAGTACGCAGAGCGCAGATGCGAAATTGGATAAGTTCATTGCAAAAATGATGAAATTCCAGTCCACAATTACTGGTCTTGAAATGTCCAATGTAAGTAATATTGCTTCCGGAATTAATCAGATATCGGCGTCCATTCAGAATTTTAATAACAGAACAAAGACGGCAGATTTTAGTAGAGTTGCTACTGGAATGAATAAACTGGCAACAGTAGATGCCCAGGGAGTTGCAGCGACAGCTCAGGCCATGTCCACATTTGCAGCTAATATGATGGGGCTTAATGATGTTCATGTGGATTCTGATGGGATTTCTAACATAGCCAATGCCATATCCAAACTAGGGCGGGCAACAGTGACAGAGGCGACGCAGAATTTGGAGTTTCTGAAAACCAGTATGAAAGATTTTATTACTGGAATGAATGGTGCCGGAAGTTTAACTTTTGATGTGAATGGACTAGTATCGCTGGTAAATAGCGTGAGCCGGCTTGGAAGCACAAATGCTACGCAGTCGGTCAAGAATCTTCCGCAGATTTCCACAGCCTTAAGGGGATTCATTACGAGTATGAATACTGTTGGAAGTGTCGCGTTCGATTTTGCTGGGCTTAATAATCTTGTGAGCAATATTACCAGATTAGGTGGTGCAAAAGCAACACAAGCCGCAACAAATCTGAAACCGATAAAGGACCAGATATTGCGATTCGTGAGTGGCTTGAATGGGATAGGTTCACTTAGCTTTGATACAACCAGTCTGGCTAATCTTGTTTCTTCCATTACTAAACTGGGAGGCAAGGCGGCCACAACGGCGATTCCTAATATTCAGGCACTTGGTACGGCATTGACCCAATTAATGGCAACATTATCCCATGCACCAGCTGTAAGCCAAAATCTTATACAAATGACAACAGCTCTGGCTAACCTGGCCGGAAATGGTTCAAGGGTTAGCAGTGCATCGACGGCGATGTACCGAGGATTAAACTTATATTCCAGTAGCGCAAGTAGAGCGACCAAAGCTACAAAAGGTTTAGTTTCCCAAATTGGTATGTTCTATGCCAAGTGTTTCTTGCTGATTCGTGGAGCCAAAGCATTGTGGAAGGCCACAGAATCATCCATGGATTATATTGAGACATTGAATTATTTTGACGCTGCATGGGGGCAGGTCGCTGGGAATGCGGCAGGAGAGTGGAAGAAAGCTGGTTATGAGTCTGCTGAAGCTTATGCTAAATCTTTCAGTGAGAGAGCAAAAGCATTGACAGGTAAAATGACAGGATTTCAACCAGATGCATATGGGAATCTAATAGCAACTGGAATGCCCAGTCTTGGATTGGACCCAGAAAAGCTTATGAATTATCAAGCTACTTTTGGTCAAATGGCATCCTCTATGGGTGTTGCTTCTGAAACTGCTTTGAAGTTATCCAATGCCCTTACTATGATTGGAGCGGATTTAGCTTCCGTAAAGAATCTTAAGTTTGAGGATGTATGGCAGGATATGGCATCTGGCATGGTCGGTATGAGCCGAACATTGGATAAGTACGGTGTCAATATTCGTAATGTGAATCTGCAAGAGAAATTATATGAGTTAGGTATAGATGCCAAAATTGCAAAACTGGGACAGCAGGACAAGGCACTTTTACGGACTATTATTTTACTCCAATCTACTAAATATGCTTGGGGTGACATGGCTGATACGATAGGACAGCCAGCAAACCAGTTACGCCTGTTACAGGCTAATTTTGCAAATTTGGCACGAACAATAGGTAACTTGCTTCTGCCTATAGTATCAAAAGTCCTTCCATACATAAACGCGCTGGTAATCGCCATACAAAGGCTATTTTCTTGGATAGGCGGTTTGTTGGGAATAAAGATAGGTGGTTTTAGTTCTTCGGTTGGTTCTGCGGCTACGGATTTTGGGGATATGGAAGATGCTGCTGACGGTATTGCAGATAGTACCGGTGATGCTGCAAAGAACACAAAGAAGATGGCAGACAACCTCCAGGAATTCGATACATTGAATGTTATTAATTCGCAAAAAGATTCCGGTAGCGGTGGAAGTGGTTCTGGCGGAGGTGCTGGTGGCCTGTTGGATGATGCTTTCAATGATGCGTTTGCTGAATATCAGCTGGCATGGGATAAGGCATTTGCGAACATGGAGAACTCAGCCCAAGAATTAGCTGATAAAATCACGAGGGCATTTCAACGTATTTGGGAGGCCGCAGAACCAACCAGGGAATCTTTAAAGAGACTTTGGAATGAAGGGCTTGCTCGTTTGGGAGATTTTACATGGACTGCTTTGAAAGATTTTTGGAGTGAATTTTTGGTTCCTGTAGGAAAATGGACGCTTGGCACCGGACTGCCTATGCTCGTTGACAATATAAATGCTTTTTTGATGAAGATTGATTTTCCGGCAATCAATGAAGCATTAAAGAACTTCTGGCAGGCACTTACGCCATTTTCCACGAAGGTAGGAGAAGGGCTTATTGACTTTTTTGGAGATTTATTGTCTGTAGGTGCCGACTTCATTAACTTCACAGTTCCTAATGGTATAAACAGCGTAGCAGAGGCTCTAAGAAAGATTTCGCCAGATACAGCTGAAAAGATTGGTTATGCTCTTGGCGTAGTTGCAACCGGAATTATGGGATTTAAAACTGTAGATGCAGCGGTTAAGGGTGTAAAAAATATCTATAGTCCATTGCAAAAACTTTTTAAGCTAGTAGGCCCCATGAAGTATGTTGCCATTGCAGGTGGGATTGCTGGGCTTGTCTTTGCATTAGATAAGTTCGGCGTGATTGATGTGAATTGGTCTGTTTTAGCTACAGGATTTAAAAATTTGGCATCAGCGCTTGGAAAATTTGTTTCTGGTATTGGGCAGGGACTCATTAATTTCATTAAAGGGATTACACCGATTGTATCTCCGACGCTCGAAACTTTGATTAATGGTATCGGAAATGCTTTTAATTTTATGGCGGGAGTGCTAAATTCAATTCCGAAGTCAGTCATAGAAGGTTTGACACAAGCATTTATGACTTTTTTCATGGTTTGGAAAACATATAGTGGTATATCATCAATTATGGATGGGATAACTACTGCATTAAAACCACTCTCAGGCGCATTTCAGACATTTAGGATAATAATGTTAGAGGCGGCCGAAACAGGGAGTATTATAGATGGGATAACTTATGCTCTTGGTCCATCCGCATTAGGCGGAATTGCATTTACTGCAATTGCTGGTGGTATTTTGCTGATTGCACAGCGTATTATGCGAGTTACTGACGAGGCGGCTAAAAGTTCAGCAATAGGCCAATTTTCACAGGCGCTAAGTGATTTGAACGATGAAGTGTCACAAAAAACAAACCAAATTAACACAAGCTTGGATAATACAAGAAATGCTATTGAAACTGCTGGTGTGGCAGAAGCACAGGTAGCAAGGGATTTGGCGAAAGAGTATAATGAACTGTCCGATAAAGCCTCTTTAAGTGCAGATGAAAAAGAGAGGCTAAAGAAGGTATCAGCCGACCTTGTTGATATTGTTCCAGGTTTGAAAGGATACTTTGACAAGGAAACAGATGCATTAAATATTCAGAAGAAATCCTTGGATGCAGTAATCCGGGGATACGAAAGCCTTGCACAGAAGCAGGCCGCGCAAGAATATCTTAAGCAGGCATACAAAGACCAATATGAAGCGCAGATGAATCTAAACAATGCCCAGAGCGGCTACAACAAGGCATTTAATGAGTATTTATCAAAGGCGGGACTTGCGCCAGATATAATCCAACAGATTCGAGATAATCAGTTGGATTTAAATGAGGCGCAGATTGCATTTGAAAATAGTCCTAATACGTTTAAAGAAAAATATGGTGTTGCGGATATGGCAACTTTACGAAAAGCCATAAAGGGTTTAAGTGAAGAAATGGATGAATATTACGTTGTTTTAGATGATGCACAGCAAGCGCAAATAGATTCAAATGAAAATCTTAAAACCATCAAAACTACGATTGATGAATGTAATCAAAAGGAAAAAGAAGCCATAGAAACAGAAAAGGCAGGCATATTGGCCTCTAACGAGTATAAACAATCCTTACGAGACTTGAATACGGAATTTTCCAATTTGGATTTGACTTTATCAGATGATTTCATGCAAAAATTAGTTTTGGATGAAAACTTTGATATTACTCCAATTCAAGAATTTTTCAAATCTTTGGCGAATGGTGTACAAGCATCTGGAAGTGAAGTGCAAAGTGCTTTTGAGAGTTTAGGATTATCATTGCCAAAAGAATTAGCAAATGCTATTGCGAAAATGGAACCGGAAGCCCAAGCGGAAGTTACAAAGATGCTTATGCAAATTAAAAGCGGTGCTGAAGTCCAGACGCCGGAAATAAAATCATTGTTTGAGAAAATTGGTTATGATTTACCAGATGCAATAGTGAAGAACTTTTCAGAAAGAGAACCCACGGTGCAGAATTCGACAATAGATTTGCTTGCCGGAATACAAAATGGGCACAGTTTAACCGAAGGAAATTTAATCAAATTATTTGCCGGGTTGGGAGTGAAAGTTCCAGAAGCTCTAATAGAACAGTTGGGTGATTCAAAGACAAGTGCCGAAGTACAGGCTAAGGCAGTTGAGTTATTGGCACAAATTTCATCAGCAGAAGAATCAGAGCGCCCTGGACTTATTGAAAAACTTAAGACGCTTGGAATTGATGGGGCTGATAGTCTGGCTGAAGGAATAAAAAGTGGTCTAAGTACAGTAGAGACTGAAACTAAAAATCTTGCTGGTGCAGCTAAAACCACCATGAATAATGAGTTTAATCCAAATGATAAAGGAGTTGGTTCTCTTTATGATGCTGGAGCCAATGCAAGTAAGGGATTCTGGCAGGGAATGAAGGACTGGTGGGATGATTCATGGCTTGGGAGAAAGGTTGATGAATTAAAGGAAACTGTAACTGGAAAGAAGGGATTGGATGAACATAGCCCTTCCAAAATTATGGGACAGTATGGTGCATTTGCCGGTATTGGATTTAATAATAAGTTTAGTGCTGAAATGGACAAAACCGTGCCTATGATAGAACATTGGATAGATTCTATGAAATCCACGTTAAGCGGGTATCATATAGCCCTTCCTGGTTCTGATTTTACTTATTCGCTGGGGAATGATTTATTAAATCAATACGCTATGGCACCACGGTTATCCTTGCCAAGCTTTAACGCTGGTTCTATCAGCATGGATTACACAGCTGAATTGTGTGCTTCTTTGGCAGGAATAATTGATTACGATAAACTTGGAGAGGCAGTTTATAAAGCACAAAGCAGAGCAATGCAGGAGAATCCTACAGTAATTGGCGATTCAGATATTTATAATGCTACATGTAGAGGCGTAGCACAGCGTTATAATCGCACAGGAAAAACAGGATTTAAAGGAATTGACTGATGGAATATTGAAAATCCCCTCCCGAAATGATACAATTTTGATATCAGATTGGAGGGGGGTACATATGAAGAATACTATATTGATATTAGTGAGTTGTCTGATGATATGTGGATGTTCCGCACAAAATCCTAACGTAACCACGGAGGCATCTATCGAAGAAACAGAGGACAGATTCCATCTGCCTGTTGAAATTGAAACAGAGGATGGGATTGTTGAACTGAGCAATGTATTCATTCAACAATTAAAAACAGAACATGGATATAGCGGCTATATTGTTTTAGAGTTTGATTTATCTGCATTGGACGAAGATGATCAGTATTGGTTTGAAAAATATTATTCTATTTCAGTTTATGACAAATCATATATGTCTTCAGACAAAAATATTATGGAACTAAATGAGTTTGGGGAAATAAAATCGGCGATACAAGGAAGCGAGAAAAAGTATTTTTTTGAAATGATTTCTGAACGCAAGACATCTCTGAATGATGCTGGTATTTTTATTGATGTAGAGATAAGGAACCGTCTTTCCAAGGAAAACACAATAGAAATTAGAGGAACAGCCTCTGATTTTGATATTGTAGACAAATTACCAAGTGATATTGAAAAGGTGTACTTGGAGTTGGTTTGGGATAAAAACAATTAGATGAGAATAAAACATAAAAGGGGCCCTTCTGCAAAATAATTCTAAAAGTAATTGAATTATCAGGGTAGTATATTTGAGTTAGATGGGAGTGGATTTTATGGCGTTAGTTAAATGTCCGGAATGTGGAAAAGAAATTAGCAATAAAGCGATGCAGTGTCCATATTGTGGGTGTCCTAAGTCTGAATGGGAAAGTATGAATGATATTGCCGTTAATACTTGTGAACCGGAAATAATCGATTATCCAGAAGAAACTATTGTAGAATGTCGGTTGAATATGGTGATTCATTTTTGTGGAAAGAATATTAGCATTGTTGATAATGAAAGAAATGTATATTCGGGCGGCATTAATAAATTAAGAATTTTGTCTATAGAAAAGCCAACTTCATGCTCATATGGAGAAATCAGAGTGTCTTTTCCAAAGGAGAAGCCAGGGATTTTTTTTAGTGGCGATTCCATATCTATGAGATTTGCAAATAGTTTTGGGTTTGATATTTCTAAACGATATTTAGCGGAAAAGATAGAGGAATACGATAAGCACCAAGAATATATAAAAGAATATAATAGGAATGTGGCAGAAAGAAAAAGGAAAAAGAAGGAAGAAGCTAAACGGTTAAAAAATACACCTCATTGTCCAAAATGCAGCAGTACAAATTTGCAGTATTTAGGCGAGGATAACGTTGGAGGGAGAGAAGCTAAGACAAAGACTGTTACCAGCTTGAACCTTAATCCTCTGAAACCATTCACCTTGTTTAATCAAAAAGAAAAGGTAGTGAAAAAAGCAAGGGAGGGAATTGATTTGGATAGATGGCGTTGTCAGGATTGTGGAAAAGTATTTACGACTATTAAATAACAATAAACAGTTAACCGAAATAACTGGGTATATTATTAAAATATCTTTGATAAAAGGGAGAACCAGTAGATGTTGAAACTAATGCCCCATATCCTACGGCGGCGATAGCACAGTGACTTGGAGGGGATGCTATTTGAGCAAAAAAATATCTTGATTTGTTAATGGGGTGCCATTATTGGCACCCTCTTGTGATATTTCAGAGTATACGGAGAGTTTATGCTACAAAATCGAATAAATTCAATATAAATTCCCGGCCCATCTGTGTAATTCTTCTGTGATAGATAACTTTGCCGTTGTCCAAGACTTCCTGTTTGATTTCCTCATAACCCAAGTCGCTGTACTGAGAATACATGACCCACGTTTCATTTACTTTATATTGGATTTTCTTTTCGGCAAGTAGTTTGTTCAGTTCTATGGCAGACTTCAGGCCGAGTTCCTTGGCAATTTCTGTCATCGTATATGTTTTGTTGACGTGCATAAGGATGGCGTTTTTCTTTTCTGCTGCCAGACGGGCGGCTCGTTCTTCTTTCAATTTTGTTAGGAGTTCGATTCCGAAATCCGGGTTGTTCAGGATATCGTCGATTACTTTGTCGGTTGCATAGATTCCGTGTTTACGGATAGCTGGCAATACTTCTTTTGTTACCCAGCGCTTAAACCTAGTTGCTGATTCCAATTTACTACCAAAAACCAAAGCATAAATACCAGATTCATTGATTAGATATGCTCCAAAATTGGATGTTTTCAAGGTTGGTATTTCGCCTACCTTGACGTGTTTTTTATCTTCCATATCGACGTGCGTTCTAATTGCGTCGGCTGTATCTGCGTATCCTAATGCCACAGCAACATCTTTCCCAACAAACCAAGGTTCGCCGTCAATAACTACGGTTCTGATTTCTCCAAATTCATCATTACTAAAAATTTTTAACTCGTTCATGTTCGTTCCTCCGAAAATTGATTGTTAAAAGTTCCGATTCTCAATCGGTTGAGGAACTGCAAGCGGCATTTCGCCGCCTGTAGCTTTTGGCAGACCGAGAACATACCCCGGCAGGACTACCGCCGATATATTCAAGCCCTAAGGCATGAATGACTAACAAAAAAAGCCTTGGCGAAATAAGCAGACTGTTACATCTACTTACAACGTCAAGGCTCCGTGAGCTGGCTGTACATCTTGGCATCCTGGCGACCCAAGGTTTATGTATATGGTCAAGGCGACCGCATCGCTAGCATATACACACGAATGTTTAGTTAATATTTAATCTATCATATTATTGTCAGTAAGTCAATATAATAATCAATTTCTCAGTGTTTTCTTCTCTACTCCGAATTATGCTTTAGAATAGTTGCAATATCCCTAAATGAATATTTTGATTTCACTATCCACATATATTTATTTATGATAAGTAGCAATTTACCATACATAGACACCAGCAAAAAAATTAAAGATGGGTTTGCTAACGGTACAAGTTGGGCAGCTACAGAGGATTGTATAGTTTGTGGTTCCATTGGTTTTAACAGCTCAGCTCAGGGTTGTAATGTACTTATAAATGGGATAAATATTTTTTGGGTCAATAATGATGTCACAGTCAATTCGTCAATGCCTATATGGTTTTCTGTGCGTAAAGGTGATACCGTACGATTTATTGGTTATAACAGTCAAGTTCCAAACCTTACGAACCTATATGCCTTCAGCACAAAATGATTATTATGATGGCTTATTAAACTTCCAAACCTGTTTCCATTTTTGACCGTCATAAAAATCATACCAGATACCGGTGTTGTTAAATGCGATTGACGCAATCTCACCGTTATCATAATATAGCTGGAATGCCCGGTCGGTTCGGTCGGAATATACGGCTGTAAACCCATTAATGTTCTTGACGCCGTTTAAAGTCACCTTTGCATTGGTTTTTGCTAAATTGCTACTTTATTCATCTTTGCCACAAATGCCACCCTGGATATGTTAAAATGGTATTGTTTAGAAGAATGTCATATTAAATAAGTTTCATAATTTTCATAAAAAAAGTTATATGAGAGAAATATGATAACACCTGGGTAATCCTGGGTGTTTTTGTTTGCTAAGAGGGGATGATTATGGCTTTTGAAGGATGGCTGTTAAAAATAAATGGAACAGTGTTTCCAACTAGGCTTATTGCGGCTGAATCCTTAAAAATCACTCCGGACCAGATAATGGATTTAGACCCATATCGAGATGCGGATGGAGTATTGCATCGGACTGCGCTTCCACACACGGCTACCTCAATCGAATTCACAACAACTGCCTTGTATTTGAAAGATGCGGAAATACTTAATTCCTTCTTGCCGCATGACAACAGGGTGAAATGTCAAGTTGAATATTGGAATCCTAATACGTCCTCGTATGATTCTGGGGCGTTTTATATTGCTGATGTGCCATACGAATTTTATATGGTTGATGAAGAGAAAAATGAGATTTTGTACAAGCCAATTAAGGTAACATTTACAGAATATTAGGTGGTGATAATAGATGCTGGATATTCCGGAGAGCATAAAGAGTTTATTTAAGTCTGACAATACAACAAATGATACACGGAGACATTTGAAATTGTATTTCTACAACAAAGATGTTCCCCTGTCTCCTTCTGGCGAGTTGCTTCCGATAGACCAAGAGCCGTGTTATGTGATAGACAATAAGCAGGTGCTTACCGAAGCATTGACAATCACTGAGAGCCTATGTGAAAGCGATGATTTGAAATTTGGAGAGTGTAATGCGGCGCAGTTTGAAATCACTGTGGCAGATGTATTGATTGACCTTTCCGGAAAAGAATTTATCTTCACCATTGAAGTTGGTGGATACGAAATGGCCATGGGGATTTATCGGGTAGAAAGTTTTGTGAGGTTGGAATCTGACCGCAGAAAAAAGAAAATCACCGCTTACAATCGAATGAGAAGATTTCAAACGGACGTTACTGCCTGGTATCAGGGCCTGAATTTCCCAATGACGCTGAAATCTCTCCGGGATTCATTGTGCGGTCATATCGGAATAGAGCAGGTTGACACGTCGCTCCCACTTGATAATATGCTGATTTCAAAGACAATCAAGCCGGAGCAATTGAGCGGATTAAAAGTGTTGCAGGCCATTTGCGAAATTAATGGATGCTTCGGGCAGATAGATAAGACTGGGCGAGTGAAATATGTTTCGCTAGAAAATGCAAGTCTGTTTCCTTCCGAAGATTTATTTCCTGACGATAATTTATTCCCCTCCCAGATGTCACAAGGGGAGACACTATCTTTTTATAAACAGTCAGAAACCAGTTATGAAGATTATACAGTGAGGCCAATTGATAAAGTCCAAATACGTCAGGAAGAGGGCGATATTGGCGGTTGGTCACATGAGGAAGGTACAAATTGCTATGTGGTTCAAGGAAATTTTCTGGCATATGGAAAATCAAGCGAAGAATTAGATAGAATTGCGGATGTTATCTATGACCAGATAAGTGGACGGTTGTACAGGCCGTGCAAAATAGTGGGCCCGGCGCTTCCTTGGGTTGAGGTGGGAGATGGTATTATCTGTTATACAACAGATGATGTAATTGAAACCTATTGCCTAAAGCGGACGCTAAATGGCATCCAGGGAATGATGGATACCTATGAGGCTCGCGGAAGCCTTGAATTGGAAGAGAATACAGGCATACGTTCAGAGATTGTCCAGCTAGAGGGAAAAGCAGCTGTAATTAAAAAATCAGTCGAGGAAGTGTCTGTCAAAGTAACGGATTTAAAAGAATATGCTGAAGCTCAATTTAAAGTGACATCCAATGAAATCGCTGCTGAGGTTAAGCGAGCGCAGGAAGCTGAAACCTCTTTGTCGGTAAAAGCAAATGAAATAGCTCTGCGCGTTAGCGAGAAGGTTTCCAGGGGTGAAGTTACAAGTGAACTGAATTCAGAATTAAAAATAACAGGCAATAAGATAGAATTGACCACAGGGAATTTTATCATTACTGCAAAAAATTTTACGGTTGATGAAAGTGGTGATTCTGTTTTTTCGGGAAATATTAGAGGTGCCTCTTTTATTGGCGGCAACATCGATATTGGTAATGGGAAATTTAAGGTTAATTCATCTGGCATTGTTGAAGCTTCAGACGCTGTAATAAGGGCCGCGGCATTTAACTCAACAGGAATCATTTATGCTGAGAAAGGGATTGAGTGCAATGGAGAAATAGAGGCTGGCACGGGGTCGTTTGGCGGTGTTAATGCGAGAGGGATATATTGTACTGGTACGGTGTATGGTAAGGATTGGCAGTATATTTCAGACGGAAGATGCAAGGAGAATATTCAAAAAATAAGCCCAGAGGAATGTTATGAAATAGTTTCCAGATTGCAACCTGTAGCTTATAAGCTGATAGACTGTGATATACATGGCGTAGGATTTATAGCACAGGATGTCAAAACAGTATTGCGTGAATTACATCTGGATTATGCATTGGTTGGATACTACGAGAAAGAGGATATATATACGTTGCCATATGGAAACTATATAGCAATTCTCGCGGGAGCAATTCAGTATATAAATTTGAGGAAGGATGAATGGACATGGAAAAACGAGAAGAACTGATAGTGTACCGTAAAAGAGACATAGATAAAGTTGTTGGATTTATTGATAGCCTTGAATGCAAGGGAATTGCGGCAGCCCGGAAACTAGCACTGATTGCCAGCATCTTGGAAGCCGGAAAACCATTAAAGGAATATATAGAAGAAGAAAAGAAAGAGGGAGATGTGTAATGGCATATAAACCGTTTTACCAGATAACGGATTGGCAGAATCTTCCAATTCAGAAAACGCCAATAAACAGGACAAACCTTCTCCATGTAGAAAACGGAATCAAGGAAGCCGATAACCGGATTATCCACCTTGATACTGAAAAACTAGAAAAAGCGGAAGCAAATCTGATGGTTAAATCCGTTGTGGTTGATGCGAAAACTGGTGTGATTACGGTTACTCTGCTAAACGGTACGGTATATACATACGATTTGGACATTGAGCGTGTAGTTGTGAATTTTGATATAACGGATGACAATATCCTAATCCTCACCTTGGCTGACGGGACTAAGAAACGGGTAGATTTGACAAGGTTTGTGTATAGCTTTTCAAATACAGCAACAATCACGATGAAGATGGTAAACAGGAAAGTTACGGCTGAAATCGTTGATGGTTCCGTTACCATGGCGAAGCTGGATGCATCTATCCAAAGTACGTTTTTGCAATATCTTTTGGATGCTGAGTCGGCTAGAGACCTTGCCTTGCAGTACCAGAAAAATGCAAAGCGATATGCTATCGGTGATGCTGAATTTGATGGAAGCGAGACAGATAATGCAGAATATTACTGTGACCAATCTAAAAAATATTCCGAAATCGCACAAGAAGTTGCCGCAATCACTTATCCAAATGTATACGTGGATATTGGGAATGGACATCTGTTAGCTATTGGTGGAAATAATTTTTATCTGTCATTAGATTCATCTGGGCATCTTATTTCTCAAATTGGAAGTGGGGAGACAGTATGATTGTAAAGTTGGTAAGGATAGGACGGTTATCGGATGCAGAAACATTTGATTAGTGAGGTGACGTAATATGGCAGATTTAGGAAAAATAGCAGTGACAGACGGTGGGAATTATTCCGCCAGTACAACATATGAAAAATTGACCTTTGTACATTATCAGGGTGATGCGTACATGACGCTAAAAACAGTGAAGGGTGTTACGCCTACAGATGATGGCGTGAACTACAGGCGATTCTGCAAAAGTGCAGAATTGGCTACAGCCTCCAAAGCCGGTATTGTTATGCCAGACGGAACAACAACTACCGTGGACAGCAGTGGGTATCTAAGTGCAAAAAAGGCTACCCAATCTACCACTGGCATTGTAAAAGGAAGTAACAGTATTAAGGTGGGAAGTGATGGCGCGATTGATGTCAATACGACATTCACTCAGGCTGTTAATTTAGCGAATATTATCACTGGAGAAGCAATTGCAACCATTTTAGGCAAGGTGTCTAAAGCTATTGCCACGACAATGAATTTGAATCAGAACGCATTATTGAAAAGTATGCTTACCAGCATTGATGCAAACGATTCTAGCAAGATTCCGACTGCGGCGTATATTCATACACTGGTTGAGCGGATTGGAATGGGAACACAGTTGACCGCCGGAGCTAATTTGACGGAAGCGGCAAATAATTTAAATAGCAATTTAGTTAGTAAATTAGGTACTGGGTCATTTACGTTCACCCGGTGTCAGAAAATGATAATCTTTGTAAACGAAAACCTCCAAGGGATAACACTGGAATTTATTTTTAACGAAGAATGGTCACGTTTACTTACATTCTCTAACGATGGAATAACATATGCATCCAGAGACAGAAAAACCGGAACAGATTCCGTAATATGGACAAAATGATTATTATGATGGCTTATTAAACTTCCAAACCTGTTTCCATTTTTGACCGTCATAAAAATCATACCAGATACCGGTGTTGTTAAATGCGATTGACGCAATCTCACCGTTATCATAATATAGCTGGAATGCCCGGTCGGTTCGGTCGGAATATACGGCTGTAAACCCATTAATGTTCTTGACGCCGTTTAAAGTCACCTTTGCATTAGTTTTTGCTAAATTGCTACTTTAAATATTTTAACCACAAAATCACTTTATTAATTGACCTTTACAAGGTCTTATTTTTATGCATAGAAAGGAGAAAAAATACATCATGATTAACTATGAAAAGGCTAAATTAGCCAACGGAAGTATTTATGAAATTGTTCCTGGAGGTCTCCGGGAAAACACGGATAGAAGTAAACTGACGATTATTGCTCTCCTGGGAGACAAAACATTGTCGGCGGTGGATAGTGAAACTGAGGTGGCAGAAAACATTGCGACTGTCACCATCCTTGATGCTTCTGGAGAAGAGATGGACATCAAGAAGGGATATAAGTACCAGACCGGATGCAAAAAACAGAAGAATTACGTGGTTGGAAGAGAGGTGGTTGATAAAGGTGACCTTGATGAAAATGCTGTTGCCGAATATAAAGATGTGACCGCTACTGTGGTGATTATTGAGTTGGCAACAGGAGATGTCCGGGCGGAATTGGATGAAGCCAAGGCGCAGATTTCTGAATTAAACGCAACTGTTGACGCATTATTAGTGACAAATCTGGAGGAATAAAAGATGTTTGAAAGATTAAAAAGATTGTATGTTTCCGGGAAACTGACGGCAGTTGGATTGGCAAATGCCGTTATTAAAGGTTGGATTACAGAAACGCAGAAGCAGGAGATTCTTTCCGAAAAACAGTGATGTCAGGCAGTTTCGTTGCTGGTGGTTTGGAAAGAAAAAGCTACCCTATAAATTATTTTAAGAGGATAAGAGATGGAGCTATTTGAATACGTTAAAAATTCATGGCCGGGATGGGTGTGTAGCGCATTTGTCCCGGTCATAGCATATCTGTATAGCCAAGTTATGGCCAGCAGGAATGGAGTACGCGCTTTGCTCCGGGCAGAAATCATCAGAGTATATAATAAGTATCATGATGATTTACATTATTGCCCGATATACGTAAAACAGTCTATTGAGGATGTGTATAAGCAGTACCACGCCCTTCATGGTAATGGGGTTGGAACAAAATTATATGAAGAAATAATGGCTCTTCCAACAGAGCCGAAAGGAGAGGAATAAGGCATGAAAGAAAAGATTGCAAAACTGATTGATGTTAAATCCATTATGACGTTAGCTTTGACAGGTGGATTCATCGGCCTTACTTGCGCCGGTGAGATTACCGGGGAGCAATTTTTGACTATTTTTACGATGATTGTAGGGTTTTACTTTGGTACACAGTCAGAAAAAAGTAAACAGAAATAGAAGGGGGTGGTCCGCTATCTCCCGGCCGCCAGGGTAATGGCGGTTTAACTTATCAACCCAAAAAAGGAAAGAGAGGTACATATTATGGCAGAATCAACAGGAAAAAATGCAGCGCATATTCCGGGAAATGGAGGATACCTGGCAGACGGGCCAGACCTACAGGAAAAGAAGCCCACACCATATTTATATGATGCGCCAACAAATGCGCCGCATCCGGGTAAGCACCAGAGCGGTGTAGGCGGCCCAAGTGACCGTAACAATAATGGCGTAGACGGCGAAAAGGAGTAATTGCGATATCGCAACGGCAGAAAGGCTATGCTATGAGGACATTAAGATTTAAAGTA
>ENA-ORSX01000889-ORSX01000889.1-human-gut-metagenome-genome-assembly--contig:-NODE-889-length-25704-cov-4.115053_pt1 | contig 25704 bp, 15 predicted proteins | sample MGYA00241904_ERZ509172 | MGnify/ENA primary metagenome ERZ509172 (study PRJEB26280, sample SAMEA2338795) | human gut metagenome | biome: human gut; feature: human-associated habitat; material: faeces...
GGCACGGCGACCGGCCAAATCACGGTGGACGCGCTTGACGACGCGCCGGTGCTGACTGTTCAGGGCGATCGAGTCGAACACGCTGCGGACTCTGCGAGTGGCAGCATTACGGATACATTCATGGTACATTTCGGTGCGGACGGGCCGGGGGACGCGGCGTTCACGTTCGACGGGCATACGCTCGTAAAGAACGATGAAGGCTCCTGGCAGTATACGGACCCGGACGGCCTCTACACCATAACCGTCGTCCAGACTGGGACCGACGCCAATGAATTCCGGTATTCCTATACGCTGGAATATGATTCGACCAAGGTCAAGGAAGGATTTGGCGGCGATCTCAAGGTGGTGGCCACGGACGGAGATCTGGATACCGCAACCGATACGGTCCATATCGCCGTCACCAATACCGCTCCAGAAGCGGCGGACAATGTCTATGACATCGACAAGGCCGTGTCCGGGGAAAGCATCATCTCCGCATCGGCGAGCGCGGTGCTCGGGGACAGCATCATTACGGTGGGCGGTACTGTAGGCGACCGTATCCATACCGGATGGATGACGGACAAGCAGGATGACGCGTTCACAGTTTTGGAAGATGGGGTTGCGGGTGACCTTTTCGGCAAGTTCTTCTCGGATCTGGGCGGCAACAACCTGACACTGGATACCTTAAAGGACGCCGCACACATCTACACGTTGAAGATCACCTCCGGGACGAGTGCTGATCAGGTTCAGGCCGCGGTCAAGTACGCCTCGGAACACAACCTGCTGCTGTACATCGAAGGTGAGCTAAACAGTTCGTTGCTGGGGAATACGCCCCTGAATTGCGTCACCATCGTCAACGGCAATCTCTCCATCAACAGCGAAGGGTTCGGCGCGAACAGCTTCTTGTATGTCACGGGCAATGTGCACGCCGGAGAGGATTTCACGGTGAGCGGCGGTTTGGCCGTGGGCGGGGATCTCACGGGGTCCGCATCCATTGAAGTGGAGCATACCGCCGATGTCTTCACGCCCGACAACGTGGTCATCAGCAGCACGGTCCCCTCGGGAGAGGTGCCGAGTACATCGATCACGATCACGTTTGAGGATCTGTTGCACAACGACATGGACAGGGATGACGCGTCCGTGTCCAAGGACGGCCTGCATATCACGGAGATCACCATAGGCGGCAAGACATATACCTCCCATGATGCTTCCACGGACATCTCGTACAACGAGACGACGAAGATCTCGATCGATTGGCAGAATGGCACGATTTCGGTTACGAATACCGGAAAGAACAGTGAGTCGATCCAGTTCGGCTACGGGGTGGAAGATCGGCACGGCGCGGCCGGCAGCGCAGACATCACCGTCAACGTGACCGCCACGACCGGCGCGGGCTCCATCGGCGACGACCTCCTGCAAGGCGCGACGACGACGGAAAACGTCGCTATGAGTTACAACATCTCCTTTGTGTTGGATAACTCATGGTCAATGGGCACAAAGGATAGGTGGGGAAATTACAAGTATACGGAGGGATGTTCCTACGATACGGCTCAGAAGGCCGTCGCTCAGTACATCACAAAGCTGTGGAGCGATATCAAGGGGACCGATGCTGTCATCAACATTCAGCTTGTTAAGTTCGCCGGGTCTGTCAACGCCAATAACACATTCTTGTTGACCAGCGCGACGACGGAAGCCCAACTGAATCAGTTCATCAGTGACTATTTGAATTCTAAGAACCTGTACAGTTCAACAAACTATGAAGATCCGTTGCTGAAGGCTGAAACGTGGTTCAATTCGGTGGAAGCAAACGGACATGACAACAGGCTGTACTTCATCACCGACGGGGATCCGAACAAGTCCAACAGCGGAGGATGGGACCACGTCGGCAATGCGGAAAAGGTCTATAACCGCATCGTCGGAGACAGCGCCCACCCGGTCGACGTCCACGCCATAGGCATCCTTGGGAATGGCGCGAACAACCTCGACGTGCTCGACAGGTTCGATAATACCCCAAGTGAGGATTCTCCCCACAACGCGACTATCATCAACAACGCGAATGAGTTGTATGACGCCATTGTTTCGTCCACGGTGACGAAGCCCGTTTCGGACACCATCTTCGCCAACAAGGGCGATGACGTGGTCTTCGGAGACACCGCGCAGTTCAGCGTGGATGGGGCCATCGTCTCCCTCGCGGAGTATGTGAAGGCGCAGCTCGGCTTCAATCCGAGCACGGCCGACGTTATCGACTACGTCCGCGAGCATCCTGAGGAAATAGGCAGCGCGCTGGTTCCGAACGCCAACGAGGGCAAGCCGGACATGCCCGATGCCCTGATCGGCGGGGAAGGCAATGACGTCATGTATGGGCAGGGCGGCAACGATCTGCTCATCGGCGACGGCAGCAATACTTCAGGCGCGGGCGATACCCTGCACCAGCTCGCGGATCACCTGGGCGTCGTCGTTCCGGAGGGGGGGCATATCCCTCCGGCATCCCTGAGCGATGCCATCCTGAATCTGGGCCACGATAGCGCCAAGCTGCATGAGCTTGCGGACTGGTCGGAAAAGCATCTGGAAAACTCGTCCGACGGTGACGATTGGCTGTTCGGTGGCGAAGGGAACGATGTCCTCTTCGGTCTGGGCGGCAATGACCACTTGTACGGAGGTTCCGGGAACGACATCCTTTTTGGCGGCAGCGGAGATGATTACCTCGACGGAGGAGAGGGACGGGATATATTGTTCGGCGGCTCCGGGAACGACATCATCAAGTACGACTCCACCGACTTCCTTGTGGACGGCGGCGACGGCATCGACTTCCTGATTACCGACAACAAGGACCTGAGCCTCGACGAGCTGCTGCGGAACACCGATCCCAATAATGGCCCGATCGTCCAAAATGTGGAAGTTCTGATTTCCGGGGACCATGCCTTGTCGCTTACGGATACGGCCGCGCTGAAGCAGTACGGCATAGAGCTCGGCCTTGACGGGGACAAGGAAACGCTGACGTTGACCGATGCATGGACACAGCAGGGCGACGCCTTCGTGAATGCGGATGCGGGCCTTACCATCCAAGTGCACGGCCTCACGCCTGAAACCGTCACGGACGATCAGGCGATGCTCCATAAGTTCATTTTGGAAAACGCGCAGTAACATACACGCATCCTCCCGGATCGACTATACCGCGCAATCCGGGAGGATGCCCGAAGGGCCTATGCGTATCCTCTTTTTGAATTATACTTTTCCCGGACCTCTGGGGACGATGGCCGCTTCGTTGGCCGCACTGCCGGGCAACGAGGTGCTGTTCGCGTCGGAGTACGGAAGGCGTGATTTCTCGCTCCCAGGCGTCAAGAGGGTTCTTCTGAAGAAGCCCAAGGACAGGAAGAAGGCTGCTGTATCGATATCGACCCCCGCCCTTGACGCCGGGGAACGGGATTGGACCATGGCCTATTTGCGCGGCCGGGCCACGGCTTCGTCGCTCATGGGCGTGCTTGCGGAAGGGTTTGAGCCCGACATGGTGATCCTGTCGGGTTCTATGGGCAACGGTCTGTTTGTGCGGAACCTGTTCCCGGAAGCTTTCCTTGTCGGGTATGCCGACTGGTATTTTCGGGATGAGGCCGAGACCCGCTATCCTCTCAGCACTATGCCCGACATCCCCCTGGCCCCCCGCAATATCCGCAACACGTTGCAAGCGAAAAACTTTTTTGATTGTAACTGCCATTTTACGACGACGGAATGGCAACGGGAGCAATACCCCGAAGGGATGCGCGGGCTCATTTCCGTACTGCGGAAGTGTGTGGACACGGAGTTTTTCGCTCCGGACCCCGCCAGCCGATTCAGTTTCGGGGACTGTGAACTGACGGAACGACAAGAGATCGTGACCCTTTCCGTGCGGGACGCCGCCCGGTTGCGGGAGGGTGGTTTCTGGTGCGAGCTGCCGTCCCTGCTCTCGGCGCGGCCGGACTGCCATGTGGTTCTTATCAGCACGGGCAAGGAGGTCCGCCTCGATAGCCTCCGGGAAAGCATGGCGGCGTTCCCCTCCGGCATGAGGGGCCGGATCCACCTGCTGGATTTTCTCCCTCCGGGCGCCTACCGGGACCTGTTGCGCGTCTCATCGCTGCATCTCTGCAAAGATATTTCCTTTATGCTGCCTTCCGAACTCTTGGAGGCCATGAGCTGCGGGTGCGTCGTGCTCGCGCCCGATACCGGAGCCGTCCGCGAAGTCCTCAGCGACGGCCAGAACGGTTTTCTGTACCCCTCCGGGCGCAGGATGAATTGGGTCATGCTCATAACCCTGTTGCTCGAAAGGCGATCCGAGCTGCTCTCCATACGGCGGAACGCCCGGAAGACCGTTTTTGGGAAACACAATAAAAATATCCTGTTGCCAAGGCATATTGCTTTCCTGATGGACCGTTACAACCATTGGCGCGCCCAACAAACACAACTCGCGGAGGGAAACGATGCATTCGAATCTACCTCTGCCTAAGCTTCTTGAGATCATTTCGCGGATCGTGAACGACAGCGGATGCACGGTCCGCATCGTCGACGAAATACCTGTGCAGGATAAGGAGATCCGCGAGCTCTGCCTCCAGATTTACGAGCTGCGCCGGGCCGCGCAATCCATCGCGCACGGGGAACTGGGCGTCCATTTCGAAAACTGCGGCTGTATGGCTACGTATTTGAAGGACATCATGGATAGGCTCAAGGCGGTCGAGCGGGGCATCAAGGAACTCGCGGAGGGCGACACGCCGGAACTTCCCCGCCTGGGGGCCCTCGGGACGTACTTCGAGCTTATCGGCAATACGCTGCAAGAAAACAGAAGGCTTATCGACAAGTACAGGAACCTGTCCCTGACCGACATGCTGACGGGCCTGCCGAACCGGCGCGGCTTCCTCGCGCTGGCGGAAAAGAACTTTGCCCGCGCATGCCGCAAACGGCAGAGCATTTCCTTCATCATGGCTGACATCGATCATTTCAAGAAGGTCAACGACCGGCACGGCCATGAGGCGGGGGACGAGGTGTTGCGCGTGGTGGCGCAGCGCTTTCTGGACTGCCTCAGGGTTGAGGATATTTGCTGCCGGTATGGCGGGGAAGAGTTCCTCGTCATGCTGTACGATACGGATGTGATCCGCGCGGCACTGGTTGCGGAACGGCTGCGCAAGAGCATCGCGGGAAAACCGATCTCCGCCAGAGGGGAGGAGATCCGGGTGACGATCAGCCTCGGGGTGACGGAAATCGTCGCTGCCGATTACGCCGGAACGCGGAAATGCCATGCGGAAATACGGCGGGCTGTGCAGGTGTCCGACGCGTTTCTCTACAAAGCCAAGAAAGCGGGCAGGAACAGGGTCGCCGCCAACCTGCCGGAAGAGGATGAGGGGGTGGCGTAGCAAGTCCTCCCGTCTTTTGAAAGGAGAGGGCGCTTGTCGAGGGAAACGCCGATCCGCCTGTGCGCGGTACGGTTTTTTAGGAAAACGCTTGGGGGATGTCCCGAGTGAACGCGTGGGAGAGAGCCACGCAGGAGGGTGGGTTGCCCTCCGGAGGAGCAAAATATGTACGGTAGAGCCTTTGCGATGATCCTTATGACGGCGGTGCTGTGTCTCGGCGGAATGACGAATGCCCCGGCCGCTCCGACCTCCAACGCCGCCGTGACTTCCGCGCCCGTGCGGGAAGGTGCGGTCACCGTCCGGGAAACCGTGGCCGAGACTATCGCCCATCACCGGGGACTCAAGGTCATTCAGGAAAATCTGGATGTGACCCGCTATGAACTGCGCCGGGCAAAGGCCGGATGGGGGCCGAGCGTGGACGCGACCGGGCGCTACGGCGCCAGCCGCCTGAGCGACAATACCACGCGCTCCTACGGTTCGGATAAGGGCATGTACGCGGCGAGCGGCGTGGGCATTACCCTGACCCAGCCCCTGTGGGACGGCTTCGCCACCCGCAGCCGTGTCCGTACTGGAGAAGCCACCGTTGAATCGATGGAATACCGCGTGTTCGACAACGCTACCTCGTTCGGTCTGGATGGCCTCATCGCCCATGTGGACTACCTGCGTCGGCGTGAAATCCTGCGCCTCGCACAGGAAAATGTGGCACGGCATAAGGAAATCCTCGCTTCGCAGCGCGAGCGCCTGAACCTCGGGGCATCCACGACGGCCGACCTGACCCAGACGGAAGGCCGCCTTTCCCGCGCCATGTCCACCCTGACGGACGCCGAGGCTTCGTTGCGCGAAGCCGAAGCCTCCTATATCCGGCTGACCGGGAAGCCCGTGCCCCCGTCGCTTGCGGAAGTATATGTCCCTGAAGGGATGTTTGCCGACCCCGACGCGGTGATGAAGGCGGCTGAGGAAGGGAACCCCAAGCTGAAGGCGTATCTTGCGGACATCCGGGCGGCACGCGGCGAGAAGGAACTTGCACAATCGGCCTACCATCCGAAGATCAATCTTGAGGTTGGGCCGAACTATTCGGATCGCGGCGGCAGGGGGAGCAACTGGACGTCGAGTTTCGACGTCATGGCGACCATGCGTTGGAACCTGTTCAACAGCGGTGCGGATAAGGCCGAGACGGAAGCCGCCGAGTCGCGCATCCGTCAGGCGCGTCAGACCGCCTATAACTTCTTTGATGATTTGAATCTCGAAATCGCGGACACGTGGACCCGTTACATGGCCGCCATTGAACAGCGGAAGTATTATCAGGAAGCGGTCGTTTACAACACGCAGACGCGGGATGCTTATCTGGCGCAGTTCAACCTTGGGCAGCGCAGCCTGCTTGACGTGTTGGACGCCGAGAGCGAGCTCTTCAATTCCGCCACGCAGGAAGCCACGGCGCGCGGGAACGAGATCGTCGGGGCCTATCGGCTGTACGCGCTGGCCGGGCAGTTCCTTCCGGTGCTGAACATAGACGACAAGTCCCTTTACGTTTCCCAGCGCGAAAGTGAACCTTCCAAGTAACCCTGTCTGCCCTTTTTCCGGGGCTCTGCCCCGGCCCCCGCCGAGGGGCGCTGCCCCTCGGGACCCCGCAAGGGGGCAGCGCCCCCTTGACCCGGCGGCGCGTTTCCTTTGGCGGCAAGGCCGCCAAAGGAAACGCTTGTATGGTGTAATGGAAGGGAGGGGGAGTATCTTTTTTCGTCTTTTATCGGAAGCCTGTTGAGTGGGATGTGCCTTGAATCCGCCTCAGTTGTGGTATTCCTACGAAGGAACCATTTCTTTTGAATCCATAAAATGATTGCAGTCCGGCGTGGGAAGGCACTCCACTCCCGAAGCGTTTCTTGACTTCCTCGGTTCTCTATGTGTATTTTTAGAAAGGTGCTTCAAAACACCTTTATTCCTTGGCGGCCCGCCGTCCCGTTAGAGTGGCTTTTTTTACGCCTCCGTTTTGGCGTAACCTTTGCCTTATTCTCCGGGTGTGGGCTAATACAAGACCGGCTTGCCGGGAATATGCCCGCCGTTCCAAGGACGGTTTTGAGCACCCGGAGTTTTCTATTTTGAAGGCTCCAATCAAAAAAATCCTTGGAGTGCATCATGTCAGAAACGCCTTTTCCTGTTTCCGCTCCCCCTCCCGATGCGGCATCTCTCGCCGCCCTGCTTCAGAGCGCGGCTCAGGCCCTGCTCCGTTCCGGCACGTCGTCCGAAGAAGAACACCCCGCGCCTGCGAAGGTAGAGCGAATCCAAGAGGAAATCCGCTATTATCGATTTCCTCCTTTGGCTGTGCGCTGCGAAAAAGAACTGTTGGAAGCGGAAGACGCCGAGGAAATGCGGGAATTGCTGTTCAGAGCGTTCTCTTCGCTTGAAACCTTCGCGGATCTTCTGGAACTGATGAACCCCGAGGCCAAGGTGGAAGGCGTGGTGATGCATACGCTGGCCCGGGAATTGCGGCGTATCGGCAGATTGGTGTTCAAGATCCAAGACGCTTACAGCACCGTGGAGCTTGTGGAAGCATAGCCCGACCACGGCAATACAAATTACCAAACGGATAACCCAAAAGGCCCTTAGCGACAAACCGCCAAGGGCCTTTTTTCAACATACCGGGAAAACGGGTGAATCCCATCCATATCGACGGCGGGGGAAATGCCTTTTCCAACTCCCGCCGGAACGAACTCCTTCTGAGCCGCCTCCCCACCAGTCAAAAGTCTTGGGAAAGGTGAGGGTCTGGGGGGAGGGATAACCCTTCTCCAGAAGGGTTTCCCTTCCCCCGGCACTCCGCGTTCCCCCAAACTATTTGTCCGCAGGTACAGGCTGGAGCAAACCGTCGTCGGGCAGGAAAGGTTCCTCTTCAATGACGGTGGGCTGATCAAGCTCGGCATGGAGGCGTCGCATATCAAGCGCACCTTCCCACTTGGCGACAACGATGGTCGCCACGGAGTTGCCGACGAGGTTGGTCAGCGCGCGGGCTTCGGACATGAAGCGGTCCACGCCGAGGATGAGGGCGATACCGGCCACCGGAATGGTGGGGATGGTCGCCAGCGTAGCGGCGAGGGTGACGAATCCGGAACCCGTGACCCCGGCCGCGCCCTTGGAGGTCAGCAGCAGCACGGCGAGCAGGGTAAGTTCTTCCTTGAGGCTCAGTTCGATGCCGAGGGCCTGCGCGATGAAGATAGCCGCCATCGTCAGATAAATGGAAGTGCCGTCAAGGTTGAACGAGTAGCCGGACGGGACCACGATGCCCACGATGTCCTTGCGCGCGCCCATGTGTTCGAGCTTCGCCATGAGGGTCGGGAGGGCGGATTCGGACGAGGACGTGCCGAGCACGAGCCACAATTCATGGGCGATGTAGCGCAGCAGCTTGACCAGCGAGAACCCGGTGAGGCGGGCGATGATGTTCAGGACGACAAAGACGAACAACAGGCAGGTCAGGTAGAAGCTGCCCATGAGATAGCCGAGGGAGCCGAGCGTGCCGAGGCCGTACTTGCCCACGGTGAAGGCCATAGCGCCGAACGCGCCGAGCGGGGCGAGCTTCATGATGATGTTGATGATGCCGAACAGGGCCGAGGAAGCCTGACGGATGAGCCCGACGATACCGGCGACGCGCTTGCCGAGGGCGGAAAAGGCCGCGCCGCAGAGCAGGGAAATGAGCAGCACCTGGAGGATGTCGCCATTGGCGAACGCGCCTACGATGGTGCCGGGGATGATGTTCATCAGGAAGTCGATGAAGCCGTTGTGTTGGGCCGAAGCGGTGTACTTGGCGATGGCGGCGGTGTCGAGGGACGCGGGATCGACGTGCATTCCCCCACCCGGCTGGAGGGTGTTGACCACCACAAGCCCGATGATAAGGGCCAGGGTCGTCACCGCTTCAAAATAGATGAGCGCTTTGCCGCCGATACGGCCGAGCTTCTTCATATCTTCCATGCCTGCGACGCCGAGGACCACGGTGCAGAAAATGATCGGCGCGATGATCATCTTGATAAGTTTGATGAACCCGTCACCGAGCGGCTTCATGGCCTGAGCGGTCTGGGGATAGAAATGCCCAAGGGCAATACCAAGGAGAATGGCACAAATAACCTGAAAATAAAGAGACTTATATAAATGCTTCTTGGGAGCTTCCATGATTTCCTCCTGCGGGCGCCGGGACGAACGGGGAGACCTCCCCTGTTTTTGGGGAGCACGTTCGGCGGGCGCATGTTTCCGGGTGTCCGCTCACGGGGAGGACAGAGGATTCTGTCCGTTTCGCGGCGCGGGCGCGACAGGGCCAAGGGTGGGAGTGTCCTTTGCACGATTGCCGGATGGCGTCATGTGCGGAAAGGCCGTCAGTCGATCATCGCGGGAGGAGGCAGAGGGAATACGACAAGGCCCCGCCAAGAGGGGCGGAGAGGGAGGGGGACCACCGCCGGAAGCCCTGCGGACAGGAGCGGCGGGAGCATAGAGGGAGCGGTGCTTTGTCCGGCGTCGTGCGCCGGGGCGTCGTTGTCCTTTGGGGAAAGTTCATGCCCGCGGACGTGCGGGACGCGCACCTGCGTCTGGATCAGCAAGGGCTGATAGACGTCTTGAATGACCGTTTCGTATTGCGTCGGAGCGTGGCGGAATGCGCCTTTCTCCGGCTCGTGGGCATCGGCGCGCGGGCACCAGCAGCCTGCCGCTAGCAACGTGGCAAACAGGATGAACAGGTGCAGAGGCTGGAAAAGGCGTCTTTTCATGGTCTTTCCGCGCGACTAAACATGAATAGGGTTTCTTTGATCCTATATCGACGCTCCCGTTTTGGGTCAAGGAAAAACGGGAAAAAGATGGAGTGAAAAAGAGCACTTGCTGCAAGGCATTTCTGTAACTTGCCTGAATACCATTTGAAAAGAAAACGCTTGCCGGGAAAGAATTTTTCGGGACATTGGAATGGCGTTACAATATGTCCTTTTTTTCAAAAAAAGAGTGTGTATTAAAAGAATGTTACAAAGGGATACTCTCAAAATCCCGGATTTTGCCATGTACGCAAAGGAACAGCTTTTGAGGGGTGTGCTTGGTTGTTTGGTCAACAAAGAGAAGCGGAAAGGAAAAGGGAAGAAGAACTTGAGGGAGGAGAGAACTTGTCTAGAAAGTTCTCTCCTTCCTCAAAGGCTTTTAATGTTATCAACTTATTGTTGTTCTTTCTAACGGAAGAGAGGAGCAGAGCGTTTTTTGTTTGAGGGCGGGAGCGGTCAAAGGCAAATTGCTCTTCCTTTTTGGGGAAAGGAGGGCGCGGTGCCCTCTTATTGGCTCCCCTTATTCCTCCAGCTTGAGCAGCCGCCCGGCAACGATGAGGAAGGCTTCACGGGCTTGCGCGGCGATAAGCTGGTTGGCGAGGCCGAGGCCGTCACAGTAGTTCCGCCCGAGCCGGGTAGGTTCGATGCCGCCGAGCCCGGTTTCGCCGGAAACAACCACCCATCGGCAACCGGAAGAGCGGATTACGTCGAGCAGCGCTTCCGTCTCGCGGCGTACAGCACTCTCGAAAGCGCTGAGATCTTCGGGATCAGGCAGGCTGAACAGGATATTCGATACCCACAAGGTGATGCAGTCCAGCAAAACGGTGGGAGTCCCTGCCGTGTTACGGAATTCCGCAAGGGCGGTGCCAATGTGCTTTCCAAGCTGGAGCGGACATTCGAGCGTCCGCCAGTTTTCCGGGCGGCGGGCACGGTGCCGCCGGATGCGTTCCGTCATCGAAGGATCGTCCGGCCGTGCTTCAGCTGTAGCGACATACAGCACCGGCCCGTCGGCCCGTTGAAAAACCCGGGCCTCCGCGCGTGCGCTTTTGCCGCTCCGCGTGCCACCGAGATAGAGGGTCAAATCAGGCTTATCCATAAATATTGGCCTTTGCGGATCGGGAGCCCCTTCGGAAAAGGGTTCTCGGCCGCGTCATTTTTTATGCGGGAAAATGTTGCATCGGTGGCTTGCCACGAGTCAAGCGCAAACACTTTCCCCATGCGAAACATTCATTTTTCTGATGTTGTTGGCTCTGTCATAGGATGTATAGAACAGACGGCTTTCTTCATTTCCCGCAGCACAGCCACGCTTTTAATGCTTCAACCGTTTTTTTAACCCATTATGGTGCCATTCCCATTGAAAATGCGGCTGTCTTCCCATGCTTGAGAAAATCTGTGAAAAGGGATTCGATAAGGTCAAAAGTCTTTGAAGATGGAGGGGTGGGGTTTGAGGGGAGGAAGGGACCTTCTCCAGAAAGTCCCTTCCTCCCCTCCCCAATTTTCCTTAGGAAGAGGCCGCATACCGCTCCCACGACTGCATGAGCACGGCATGGGAAGCGGTAAAATCCTCGACGGAAAAGACCTCAAGGTTGAGCACGCCGGAGAATCCGGTTTTCCAGAGGGGGTGCATCACATCATCCACGAATTCCGGCGGCATGATCCTGAGTGACTTGTGGTCACGCGGACGAGGCCCGAACAGGCGGGCCAGGTTCCTTTCCGCCTGTTTTTCCGGAGCCCCCTGCTGGCCTTGCGGCTTTGCCGCGTCCGCCTCGCTTCCGCGTGGCTCCAGACCGTGCAGATGGATGACGCGCACCCGAGGGAGCCACGCCGCAAGCACAGGGGCGGGATCGCCGCTATCCTTCCAGATATGCCCCACATCAAGGCAGCGGGAGTATGGCGTGCCCGCAAGCCAGCGATCCCAGAACGAGGGGGCGTAGGTTTCAAGGTTTTCCACGGCGAGGCGTTCCGGCGCGGGCAGACACGCCGCGATTTCCCGCAAGGCTTCGGCGGTCCACTCCTGTTGCTCGGCGGAAGGTTCCCCCCCTGTCCCATGCAGTGAGGGGAAATCCACATGTAGCACAAAGCTGTGCGGATCGAGCGGGCCGGTGAGTTCGGCGACGCGGCGGATTTTCCCGATCATCGCCCGTGCGCCTTCCCGCGTATCGAAATCGGCGTCCGTGGGGAGATGCACGTGCAGGGTCACGCCCTCTCCGGCAATGATCCTGCCGATTTCGGCGATCTCGCCGGGTGTGGCGAGATATTCGTTGCGCTCGCCCGGTTCCACCAGCAAAAGCGCCACATCATCACACCGTTCCGCCGCAAACCGCACGGCGGGCACATAGGTTTCGTGCAGCAGGAACGAGGTCGCGCCGAGGCGCATATTCGGGATTGCGTATTTCCGCATCAGGTTGCTTTCCTCCCCTAGTTTCACACGCAACAGACTATGAGGACAACACATTCCGTCAGTTCGACGAGGCACCCGAATACGTCCCCGGTGACGCCGCCGAGCCGTTTCCTTGCGGCGGAAAGCAGAAGCCATGCGGCGAGCAGGGCGATGGCGAGGGCATAGAGCCCGCGCATCCCGTTGACGGCGCATACGCCGAGTCCGAGCGCAAAGGCGATCAGCTCGTGGCGCGAGGTCACGCCTTCGTGCAGGGCTTCGCCAAGCCCGCCCGGACGCGCCGAGGGAACACGCATCGCCACGAAAACCATGCACCGCGCCAGCATCCCGGCAAGGCAGCAGGACAGCAGGAGAGGAGCGAACGCGTCCGGTCCGCTTCCATCCGCCTGAAACGTGCCCGCCAGCGCGCCGAGGGCCGCAGCCTTGAGCGCGAGGATGAAGAACAGCGCGGCCCCGCCGAACGTCCCGAGCCGGGAATCCTTCATGATCTCCAGCCGCCGGGCCGGAGGAGCCTCAACGATGAGCCCGTCTCCGCAGTCCGCCACGCCGTCAAGATGCAGCCCTCCCGTCACGGCGACCCAGACAAGGCAGCCGATGACGCCGCACAGGGAGGCGGGCAGGACCTGTGACGCAAGGCCGAGCGCGAGGGACACGAACGCGCCGATGATGAGTCCGACCACGGGCAGCCAGACGGCGACGCCCCGGAATGTGGGCGGAAGCGGCGCGGAACCGATGGGCAGGCGGGTGAAGAAGCCGAGGGCGGCGCGGAGCATCATTTCATGCCTATGCCTTGCAGGGTGTCCATTTCCGTAAGGATGCGGACGGCGGCGTCGATGATCGGATAGAGCAGCGCCGCGCCCGTTCCTTCTCCGAGCCTGAGCCCGAAGTCAAAATAGGTGGGGATGCCGAGGTAATCCATGAGGATCTGGTGCCCCGGCTCTAAGGACGAATGCGAGCCGATGAGCATGTCCCGCACGCCGGGCCGGATGCCGATGGCGATGGCTGCTGCGGCCCCGGCGATGAAGACGGCCACCACGACCGGAATGCGCAGCGATGCCCCGCCGAGCATGAGCCCGCTCATGGCCGCGAGTTCCGGTCCGCCGACCTTGGCGAGTACGTCGACGGCATCATTCGGATCGGGGCGGTTGATTGCAATGCCGCGCCGGATAAGGCCGGCCTTGTGGCGGACGCGCTCGGAAGGGATGCCGGAGCCGATGCCCGTCACCTCGTCAACCGACGCGCCGGTGAGCACGGCGGCGATGGCCGAGGAGGGCGAAGTGTTGCCGATGCCCATTTCCCCGGCGGCAAGCAGGGTCACGCCCCGCGAAGCTTCTTCGCGGGCCATGTCGATGCCCACCTGCACACAGGCCAGCGCTTCTTCACGGGTCATGGCCGGGCCTTCGCTGAAGTCGCGGGCCGCGTGCATGACCTTGCGGCGCACAAGCCCCTCCACATCGTCGAGGTCGTTCTTCACGCCCACGTCCACGACGGAAAGCCGCGCTCCGGCATTGCGGCAGAAGGCGTTTATCGTGCCGCCGCCCTTAACGAAATTGCGCACCTGCATTTCCGTCACTTCCTGCCCCGTGGCGCTCACGCCCTGAAGGGCTATGTCGTGATCCGCCGCGAACAGCACCACGGATTTTTCGGGAATATGTGGGAACTTTGCCGGTAATCCCCGCGAGCCGTACCGCCAGCTCCTCGAGCCGTCCGAGGCTCCTCGGAACCTTGGCAAGATTGTCCAGACGCCGTTGCGCCGCTTCTGCCGCCTCAGCCGAAAATGCGGGAATCGTCAGTGTGTTCATGGGTTCCTCTTCTCCCTCATTATCCTTACAAGCTCAACATACCGATAAGAAACACTTCAAACAGTGTGAAGACGATGACGGAATGCCACATGAGCCGTACCGCCAGCACGATGTGCGCGGGTTTGGCGTCGGGGGTTCCGCCGCCGAGCCACGGATGATCGACGCGCAGATCCCCGTACACGGCGGGGCCTCCGAGCTTGAGGCCGAGGGCCCCGGCAAAGGCCGCCTCGCTCCATGCGGAATTGGGGCTTTCGTGGGCCGCGCGGTATTTCCAGCCCACGGGCAAGATGTCGCTGTGCCGCAGGTTCGGAATGATGCGGGAGGCGAACGCGATGAAGGGCAGGGACAGCCGGGCCGGGACGAAGTTCAGCGCGTCGTCGAGACGAGCCGCGAACGTGCCGAATCGGATGTATTTTTTGTTCTTTTTGCCCCAGAGTGCATCAAGCATGTTGGCGGAGCGGTGCAGCACGGCAAGGCACGCGGCTCCCGGATACCCGAAGAAGAAAAGGCCGATGCCCGCCCAGAACAGCGTGGACAGGACCCCGTCCGTGAGGTTTTCGCCCACGCTTTCCACACAGGCGCGGGCCACGCCGTGGGCGTCGAGGCGGTCGGGATTGCGGCCCACCATCATGGAAACGGCCTTGCGTGCGCCTTCGAGGTCGCCCTTGGCAAGCGGGACGGCGACGCGCAGGGCGTGTTCCTCAAGGCTCCGGGGCGCGACGCAGATCCAGATGATGATGGCCGAGACGAACCATGCCGCCCGGGGGTCGGCGTAAACCTGCGCGGCCCACGCCAGACCGCCCGCGAGGGCGGCACAGGGCAGGACGACAAGCAGACAGGCGAGAGTTCCGGAGAGGGACATCAGAGCATTGTTGGAACCGCGCCGGAACAGGGCCTCCATGCGTGAGGCCAGCGCGCCCATCATGCAGACGGGATGCACGCGGGAAGGCAGTTCCCCGAAAAGGCGGTCGATCAGCAGCGCGGCGGGCAGCAGCGCGAGGAAGGCGAGGTTCATTTCAATCCCATGCTTTGGTAAATGGTTTCCATATCGGAATGTTCGCGCACAATGTCCGCGAGCCTGTCCAGCGCCTTTTCCAGATCATAGGTGGCCAGTCGGCGGCCCTGCGGCGCAAGGCCGATGTCGGCGCGCACATGATCGAGCCAGGCGCGGCGGAAGGCGTCGTCATCGAAAACGCCGTGCAGGTAGGTCGCCCAGCGCCGCCCCGAGACATAGCCGCAGATGCGCTCCGCTTCGGAACGATAGGCGCGGTCGGCCCGCAGGAACAGCGGCAGGGCCGAAGGGCCGTGATCGGTGAGGCCGTGGTGGATTTCATAGCCGCCGGACGGCACGCCGAGCGGGGTTTCGGCGCGGGCCACGCGCACGAGCGTCTTGTCGGCGGCGAAAGTCGAGCGCAGATCCATAAGCCCGAGCCCCGGCACTTCCGGCGCGGCGGACTCGATGCCGTGGGGATCGAGGATGGCCCGGCCCAGAATCTGCAATCCGCCGCAGATGCCGAAGATCCATTTTCCGCGTTCTGCGTGCCCGAGGATATTGTCCGCCAGTCCGCTGCGGCGCAGGTCGTCGAGGTCGGGGACCACGCTTTTCGAGCCCGGAAGCATCACCACATCGGGGTCGCCCCATTCCTCCGCACGGCGCACCGGACGCAGGCGGACGTCGGGTTCGGCGGCGAGCGGCGCAAAGTCGGTGTAATTGGATACGTGCCGCAGCATGACCACGGCGATGTCCAGTGTCCCCGCCTTTTTTTCCCCGCAGTCGGTGTGTCCCCATGAGAAGCCCGCCATGTCTTCTTCGGGAATGTTGAGGTCGCGTATATAAGGAATGGTGCCGAGCACGGGAGTTCCCGTATGGTTGAGCATGTATTCGTGGGCCGGGCCGAGCAGGGAGGCGTCCCCCCGGAACCGGTTGACGATATAGCCGGTGAGCAGGCGGCGTTCTGCGGCGGTGAAGGTCATCCACGTTCCGAGGAAGGAGGCGTAGACCCCGCCCCGGTCGATGTCTCCGACGAGCAGCACGGAAGCCCGCGCATGTTCGGCCATGCGCATGTTGACGATATCGTGCTCCTTGAGGTTGATTTCGCCGGGGCTGCCCGCGCCTTCGAGCACCATGACGTCATGGTCGGCGGCGAGGCTGTCGTAGGCTTCGGTGACGGTCTTCCATAATTCCTTTTTTTTCTTGAAGTAGTCGAGGACGCCCATGTGTCCGATGGGTTGCCCAAGGACGACGACCTGCGATCCTGTATCGGAGTGCGGCTTGAGCAGGATGGGGTTCATGCGGGCGTCCGGGTCGACGAGGGCGGCCTGCGCCTGCACGATCTGGGCGCGGCCCATTTCGTCGCCCGCCGCCGTGACCCCCGAGTTCAGCGACATGTTCTGCGCTTTGAAGGGGGCGACGCTGTAGCCGTCCTGCCAGAAGATGCGGCAGTAGGCCGCCGCAAGGATGCTCTTGCCCGCGTTGGAGGAGGTGCCTTGCAGCATGAGGGCCGGGGCATGGCGTGGGGGGCGGCGGGATATGCTGGGGGAAGGGAGGAGAAACCCTTCTGAAGAAGGGCTTTCTCCTCCCTTCCCCCAGGCCCCCATCCCTCCTCTTCCTAAGACTTTTATGTTTATTGAATCCTTGTTGCTGGATTCGGGTGAAGCCGAGGTTTCGGGGAGCGGGGAGGGGGAAAACCCGCAAACGGTGTTGTGTTCGGGCACAGCCGGGGTTGTACTTCCATACACGTTGTTGGGTTTGGGTGAAGCAGGGGGGGCAAGAAGTGGGGAGGAGGAAACCCCGTGCATCGTTTCCCGGATTGCGGAGAGGGCTTCGGCAAGGCGGCGGTGGGCTTCGGGAAAGCGGACGGCGGCACGGAACCATGAGCCGTCTTTGAGCCCGTGGTAGTTGGAGCAGTCGCGGACGGCGATGCCGAAGCATTTGAGGAGGATGCCTAGCAGATTGCGGGGCGCGCCGGGCCAGCGGAACAGAACGTAGTTGGCGGCGGAGGGGTAAACCTCGATTCCCGGCAGGGGCGACAGGGCGGCGGCGAGATCCGCACGGCGTTCGGCGTTCTCGGCGCGGGTTTGTGCCGCAAAGTCCGAGGTATCCGCGAAGACGGCTTGCGCGGCGGCCAGCGCAAAGGCGTTGACGCTCCACGCAGGCAGCTCGTCCCGGATGGCTTGCGCCAGCTCCGCATCGGCGGCGAGATATCCGAGGCGCACGCCCGGAACGGCATGGAATTTGGTCAGCGAGCGCAGGGCAATGCCGTTTTTCGGAAGCCGTTGCAGCACGGAAGCCTCCGCTTCCGTCCCGGCGTATTCGACAAACGCTTCATCAATGATCCAAAGGAGATCGGATCGTGAGGACATGAGGCGCAGGCATTCGTCCGGAGTACGGAACAGCCCCGAAGGGTTGCCGGGATTGGCAAGGAAGACCGCCGATCCCGCAGGGGCATCGGTGAGCGCGCCGAGCAGATCCTGCTTGGGGACGGCTTTATCCTTTTCCGCGCCTGTTGCCGGGGCTCCTTGATTTTTTTCAATGATTCCTCCCCATACGGGGATGACCTCAAGCCCGGCGAGGCGGCAGGCTATGGCGTATTCGCTGAATGCGGGCTCGACGACGTGCACGGAAGGCACGCCGCGCTTGCGGAGCACGCGGGCAAGCGCGTGGATGAGCTCGTTGCTGCCGCTGCCGAAGACGAAGCCGGAAGGGTCCATTTCATGATGCCGGGCCGCCGCGAGCATAGCTTCCTCGGCATGGGGGGAAGGATAGGCCGCGAGTGCGGTCATGGCCCGGAACAACGCGGCACGGATGAACTCAGGCGGGCCCTCGGGCCGCACATTCACGCTGAAATCCAGCAAGGACGCCGGATCGCGTCCGGCGGTAGCCGCCATGCGCAGCAAGTCGCCGCCGTGGGCTTCGGGTTTCATAACGATTCCTCTTTCTGAGGTTGCCGGGGACGGTTTCCCCCAAGCGTGCTTCCGGTTCTGTTGGTACGCTTCCCCGCTGCAGGTTGCAGGACGGGGGCCGCCCACCGGTTCAATCCGTCAGATCAATATGCTTTTTCCATAAACAAGGCCTCAAAGATGCAGGCCGCGCAAGTTTCGGGATCGGTACGGGTGGTATCCACGGTCATCTGGCCGGGGAGCGGCACATGGATGGAACGCGCCTGACGTTCGGCGTGCTTCCAGTCCGGCGTGCGATCCGTGCGCAGGGACTCGCGGCGCTGCAATTCCTTGGCGTCGCAAGTGACCTGCACGGACAGGATGGAAACGCCGGTCAATCGCTCGAGCAGGTCTTCAATCCAGCCCGGATTTTCGCCGATGACGTGGTCCACGATGACCCACGCGCCCGCTTTTGCCGCCGCCGCGACGCTGGCGTGGAAGGTTTCGATGAGCGGAAGGCCCGTTTGCGCGAGTCCCGCCAGTACGGACCCGTATCCCCCCGTGCTCGCCCTCAGCAGCTGATCGATGGAAAGGGTCATGCAGCACAACCCGTAAGCCGTGTGGAGCCGCGTTTGCAATGCTTGGGAAAGCGTGGTCTTTCCCGCGCTCGACGGCCCGTTCAGGAGGATGACCTGACCGGAGGGGGAGGTGGGCCGAGGGGAGGAAAATCCTTCCGAAGAAGGGTTCCCGCTTTTTGGGGCTTGATCTTCCTCGGCATGTCCCTCATTTCCCCAATAGAGATGGACATACCCGGCTCTGACGTTGCCGAAGGCGACCCCGGCTTTTTCGACGCCTGAGCGGGTGTGGACTTCGTACAGGGGCGGATAGTCGCGGTGCAACTCGATGTCGGACCAGTGAAATTCGTGTCCTCGGAAGGTTTCGTGCCGCAAGCCGAAGGGCGCGCCGGAGAGCATGGAGGCTTCCCGGTACCCAAGGGAACGGATGCGCCCGCCCATGCGCGCCGTGGCGTCGATGACCCCGCACATGGGCCAGATGCGGCGGTCGTCCCGCGTGCCCCCGGCCTCTTCGGAGGCTTCGAGCGTGGTGCAAAGATACATGTAGCCGCCGCATTCCGCATATATTTCTCCGCCCCGTGCGGCGAAGTCCCGGATGTTTTCCCGCATGGCGGCGTTTTCGGACAACTCGCGGGCAAAGACTTCGGGATAGCCCCCGCCGAGGTACAACGCCTCAATGCCGATCGGCAGGACCGTATCCGCGAGCGGGGAAAAGGGAACGGGTTCCCATCCCTGCGAACGTAAAACGCGTTCGTTTTCCTCATAATAGAAGCAAAAGGCCTTGTCTTTGGCGATGCCCATGCGCCGGGGCGGGACGTTCTCCGAAAGCAACGGCGCGGGCGCTTCCGGGCGCTTCGACGTGGTCAGCGCGAGAAGGCGATCAATGTCGAGATGCTGTTCCGCCATCTCCGCTAGCGCGTCGAGCCATGCGGCGGTGGTCCCGGCCTCTTCCGAGGGGAGGAGCCCGAGCTGGCGTTCGGGGAGCCGCCATTCCTCACGACGGGGCAGCGCGCCGAGCAGCGGCGGAAGGTTGGCGCGCTCCAGTGCCTGGCGCAGTATGTCCGCATGGCGGGGGCTTCCCACATTGTTGGCAATGGCTCCGACGAGGCGGACGCCCATGCGCACGGCATGAAGCTGGAACCCGGCAACGAGCGCGGCCACGGAACCCGCCATCCCCCTGCCGTTGAACACGAGTACGATCGGAAGGCCGAGGGCGCGGGCGCAATCGGCCGTGCCTCCCGCCGGATCCCCGGGATCGCGGCTGTCGAAAAGCCCCATGACGCCCTCGCAGACGGCGGCGTCGGCGTCATGCGCGCGGCTGTCCCACAGCGCCCGGACACCATCACGGCCCATCATCCACGTATCGAGATTGCAGGCGGGCCGCCCGGTGGCCTGAGCATGGAAGGTAGGATCGATGTAGTCCGGCCCGCATTTGAACCCCTGCACCCGCAGGCCGCGCCGGGCAAGGGCCCGCATGAGCGCGATGCTCGCCGTGGTCTTGCCCTCGCCCGAACGGGGTGCGGCGATGCAGAAGGCGTGGAATGTCGTATGTCGCATAGGCTGTTCCCGTTTCCCGATGCCTCGAAAAGGCTTTCCAACAGGTATTCAATACACGCAAAAGTCTTGGGAGAGAGGGGATGGGTTTTTGGGGAGGGGAAGCTCTTCTTCAGAAGGGGGGTTCTCCCTAACCCAATACCTGCTCCATATACTTCTCAACATACCCCCGCGCCTCGTACATGGCCCCGGCGTCCGTGATCGTGCGCGGGCCGCCGATGATGACGAGGGTGGACATATCCACTTCGTCGGCGGGGAAATCGTCGAGCCTGCCGATCCATTTGGCCTCCTGAGGCCGTCCAGCATGTCGGACATAGGCGCACAATACGTCGCCTCCGCGCCGTTCCCTGAAAATGTCGAGCGCTTCCGTGAGCAGGTGCCGCCGTTTGCGCCCGGCGGGATTGTAGAGCGTCACCGGCAGGGCCGACTGCGCCACGGCCCGGAGATTTTGCCGTACTTCGTCCGAAGGGACAAGCAGATCGGAAAGGCTCACCAGCGAAAAACCGTTCTGGAGCGGCGCCCCAAGCGAAGCCGCCGCGATGTTCGCCGCCGTGATGCCCGGCAGGACCCGGATCGGGATGTCTGCGAATTCCGGCTCCCGCGCCCGCAGCTCGAACAGCAGCCCCGCCATCGCCAGAATGCCGGGGTCGCCGGAGCAGACCATGCAGACTTCCTGCCCGGCTGCGGCGGCTTCGAGCGTAGCCCGACACCGCGCCACCTCGCCCATCATACCGTTCTGGATGATTGGTTTTCCGATGATGCGATCACGAATGAAATCAACATAATTGCTGTATCCTGCCACTGTGTCGCAATGCCTGAGCGCGGCGTCCACCTCGGGCGTGATCTGCTCGGGAACGCCGGAGCCAAGCCCCACAACCACGACCTGTCCGCGAGTAGCCTTGGGTGCGGAGAGGTGCGGCAGGCGGGCCAGCGCCAGCGTGACGTCTCCAAAGGCGGCTTTCGGGGCGTACAGTGCGGGCTGGGGGATTGAGCCGTATCCGGCGGAAAGCAGGCACGCGGCCTCGCTCACCGAAGCGGTGCCGACCTTTTCACGGACTTTGGCCGAGGGCGTGGGCACGGGCACGGCGTCAAGCCGGGCGGCGGCGTGGAACTTGACGGGCACCTGCCACTTTTCGCCCAATTCGAGGATGGCGGGCTCATCGGCTTTCACGTCGCACGAGGCGATGGCGGCGATGTGTTCAGGCCGCAAACCGAGATCGGAGAGATGGCCTTCCGCGATGAGCCGCAGTTCCAAGGGCTCGACCCCACGACGGCAACCCACGCCGAGAACAAAGGATTTGCTCGTGATGTCAAGATGCTGTACCTCTTCGGGCACCGTGCCTTCGGCATCCCAGAGCACGGCATGGCGAGCGGTAATCGTTTCCGGGCTGTCTGTGTAGATAACTTGTTCCGTCCCGGCGAAATGGCGGTCGAACACCGTGCGGGGGCCGCAGAAAGCGACCGGTTCTCCTGAGAGCAGAGCGGCGTTGAGGCTGCGGATGGCGTCGGTATTGAGGATGCGCGCATGTTCTTGGGCGGCGGCCTCGTCAAAGGCTGGGAGGCCGTTTACGTCCGTAGCGGTGCTGATCACGGCCTGCCCGCCGGTGACGCGGGCTACGCGCCGGGCGAGACGGTTCGCGCCCCCGAGATGCCCCGACGTGAGGCCGACCACGTGGCTGCCGCTTTCTGAACATGACAATACGGCGGGATCGCTGGTCTTATCCCTGAGCAGCGGAGCAATCTTGCGCACGGCTATGCCGGTCGCGCTGATGAATATATGCGCGTCGAACTGCCTCCAGTTGGCGGACAGGGTCGCGTCAAAGGTTTCCCCCGGCGTATGGACGACGTCCGGCGCGCCTGTGGGACGCGTGGAGTGGATTACCGCGGGCAGTCCGAGTCCGGCGGCGATTTCCTTGGCGCGGACAACCCCCTTGTCGGTAAAGGCATACAGGGCACAGCGCCCGTCAAAGGCTTCGTTGGCAAGGTGGTTTCTGTAACCATGTGAAAAGTCAGCGCCATAAAGCCGTGATGCGCCGCCTTGGGCATCCAGCGCCCGGCCCACGAAAATGAGCGCCTGCCGTCCGAAACCCGCCTCTTCGACCTTGCGTGCGAGGTCGGACACCGTGCCCCGGAGGATGCGTTCGTCAGGCCATGTCGCACGGTAAACGACCGCCGCCGGAGTATCCGGGGACAGGCCCCCCTCTCCCATGAGAGCAGTCATCAGATCGTCAATCTTTCCGGTACTGAGGAAGAAGACCAGCGTCGCTCCGGTCCGTGCGAAGGCCGCCGCGTTTTCGCCCTTGGGCATGGGAGTGCGCCCGGGGGTTCGGGTGAGCACGACGCTTTGGCTCACGTCGGGACAGGTGAGTTCGCAGCCGAGAGCCGCCGCCGCGCCGAAGACGCTGCTCACGCCGGGGACGATGCGCGAGGCGATGCCTTTTTCGGCAAGAGCGCGGATCTGCTCATTGATCGCGCCGTACATGGCCGGATCTCCGGTGTGCAGGCGGACGACGCGCTTTCCGGCGAGGGCGGCTTCGCTCATGGCGGCGACTTGCTCCCCAAGGTTCATGGCGGCGCTGTCCCTGCACTCGCAGTCGGGCTTGCAGCGCTTGAGGTGCCCGGGATTGACCAGCGACCCGGCGTACACTACGAGGTCGGCCTGTTCCAGCGCACGCAGGCCGCGCAGGGTGATGAGATCTTCCGCGCCCGGTCCGGCGCCGACGAATTCGACGAGAGGAGTATTCATGACGTTATCTCTTTCTGAAACGTAAACAGGTAGATGGTATTCTGTTGCTTCAAATGGTGGCTCGTCCCGGCAATGGGTTGCTCGTGGGCGATGTTGAGGCTGCACAGGCCGGTCCTCCGCTCGGGAGACCATGCGGACAGGGCATGGAAACTTTCGAGCGTCACCGCGCTCGCCGCCATGATGCCGCCCGGCGCCAGCCTTTCCATGCACGCCTCCAGCAGTTCCGGCAAGCCCCGCCCGCCTCCGCCGATGAAGACGCGGTCGGGGGGAGGGAGGAGGGAAGGGGGGGAGATGCCGGGGGAAGGGGAGAGGAAACCCTTCTGAAGAAGGCTTCTTCTCTCCCCTTCCCCTCTCTTTCCCAAGACTTTCGACTGGTGGGGAGGCTGCGCGGCGGGAGTTCCGCTGTATGGAGAGGAAAGGAGGTTGTCTGCGGATGAGGCATGGATGAGCTCGAGAGCGTCGCCGATGTGGAACGTATAATTGGAGACACCCAGACGGGCGCGGTTACGCTCGATGATCGCGCCGCGTTCGGGTTTGCGCTCGATGCCGACGACGTTGAGATTGGGCCGCAGTCCGGCGGCTTCGAGCCCCACGGAACCGCTTCCCGCCCCGATGTCCCACAGCGTGCCCCATGCCGGAAGCCGCAGCCGCGACAGGATCACCGCCCGCACATCGGAGGCGGTAATCAGGTTGTTCTCGCGTTCATAGTCTTCTTCCGGGAGCCCAAGGGTGAGTATCGGCGCGGGGATGCTGTGGGATATGGGGGAATCGCCGTGAATGCCGGAATCGGGACGCGTATCGTGAGCAATCCGGGCGACGGTATGAGGGACACAGTGCCAAAGGTTCGGGAGCAGAAGCAGGATGGACGTGGGGCCGCATTTCGTGCGGGCCAGATCCGTCAGCGGGCCTGAAAAGAGGCGTTCTTCTGCGGAGCCGAGCCGTTCGGCGATGACGGCGGCGCGCCCGGCGGACGCGGGATGGAGCTTGAGCACGGCCTGCGCTATGGCGTGGGCGGGATAGCGGCTTCCGGCATAGGCGATGGAAAGCGGGGCTTCGGCAATGGCACGGGCGGGCAAGGCTTCGCCGGAGTGCGCGCTGAACAGGCGGGCGTCCTGCCACGGCAGGCCGATCCGGTGAAACAGCGCCTGAAAAGCGGTAATGCCGGGATGATACACAATAGTGTCATCGGGGTGGGCCATGCCGGAAAGCGTACCGCCGAACCCGTGGTACAGCGCATCTCCCGAGGCCAATACCACGACATGCCGCCCGGCCCGGCACAGGGTGAGGGCGTTCGCCGCATCCTCACGGGCTTTCGCGCCGATGATCCGGGTCAAGCGGGCTTCTACAGGGCACGCGGCCAGCAGCGCCCGAGAACCATACACTACGTCCGCCCGTCCGATCAGCCCCAGCGTTTCGGCGTCCTCCGGAAAGCCGATGCCGCACGACACGACGTCAATGCGCCCAGCTTCCGCATCCATTCCGTTGCCGTCCATAGCCTTCAATCCTTTTTGCCGTCCAGAAAATACGTCAGGCCGATCGTTCCGCTACCTTCAGGGGGGGTCACGTGCTCCCCGTTCCTTGTTGCGGGAGCTTCTGGGGAAGAGGCGGAGGCATGGGAGGGGTCGCTTTGTCCCGAAAAAATTTTTCCGTTTTTCTCCGGTTCCTTTTGCTCACCCCATTTTTCCTCAAATAAGAATTGTCCTTCAAAATCGAAGACGAGCAGCCGCAGCGCGATGTCTTCCCCGCAACGGCGGGCAAACTGCCCGAGGGCGGTGCGGGCGAGGCGTCGTAGGATACCGGGCCGATCCGCTTCGGGGATGGACAGAAGCGCTTCCCGCACGGAAACGCTGTGCGCCAGTGCATCGTGCAGGGCTTCTTCCCCGGGCAGGTGCTTCCGTACCTCGGCACGCAACAGATCCATATCCTGACTGACTTTGTGGGCATGGGTGTTCTCAAATCCAGCCGCGTACTTGCACAATTTCCCCGCCATGCAGGCCACGACGATTTCGCGCATCCCGTATTCACAGGCCGCGGCGAGGCTCTCCGCGATAAAGTCCCCGATGCAGGCGAACGCCGTTTCGGGCAGAGAGGGAAGCCGCCGTTCCGCGCCGGACTTCGTGCGTCCGCCGGTGCAGAACACCATTGTCGTCCCGTGGGCGATATGGTGCGATTTCACGCAAATCCGCACGGTTTCGATATAGGCTTCGTGGCTGTAGGGCCGCACGAGCCCGGTCGTCCCAAGGATCGAGATCCCGCCGACAACGCCGAGGAGCGGGTTGAGGGTATGTTTTGCCAGCTCCTCCCCGTTCTCCACACCGATTTCCAGCAGCCAGCATCCGGCGTCGAGCCCGGCGCGGTGCAGGTTCTCCGCGATCATCCGGCGCGGGCCGGTGTTGATGGCCCACTTGCCCTGTTCGCAGTCCAGTCCGGGGCGGGTACACAAGCCTACGCCCGCCGCGCCGCGCAGGATGACAGTACCGCCTCCCACGCTCAACGTATAATCTTCTTTCCGTGCGTCCGAAGCCGAGCAGCTCCGCATGTTCCCGAACAGGATTGCGCCGTGCGTGCAGTCCGGGTCGTCGCCGCCGTCCTTGCGGACGGCAGCCATATGGCCCTCGTCC
>ENA-ORSX01000903-ORSX01000903.1-human-gut-metagenome-genome-assembly--contig:-NODE-903-length-25410-cov-2.841806_pt1 | contig 25410 bp, 29 predicted proteins | sample MGYA00241904_ERZ509172 | MGnify/ENA primary metagenome ERZ509172 (study PRJEB26280, sample SAMEA2338795) | human gut metagenome | biome: human gut; feature: human-associated habitat; material: faeces...
GCGGTGCGTAGCAGTCTTTACCAATGTCTCAACAGAAATTATGATTCGGTATGCATAAAAACTGATCTAAAAAGTGATTTCTATATCACCGGACAGCTGACGCAATACCATCCGGAATATTCAGAAAACGTATTAAACAACGCGCCTAATTGAAAATCCAGTTAACACCTTATGTTGAGCAGGTACTTCCGAAGTTTCAATACTTTTTGAAATCCATTCTACATCAAAACGCAATCTATGCTCTATTAAATAAAAACTCTATTAAATTTACCTTTTTACCATCGATATGAAAAATAAATTTTTTGCTAATTTATAGTTGATTTTCATAGTTAGTCTCCTAATATTATTTATGTACAAAATCAAATTTCTTCGCTTATCAAATAAAATTTCTAATTTGATTAACCATATATGCCATATCTTCCTTTGAATATCTTTGATCAACAGGTAATGGCAAAATATTACTTGCCATATCATACTCAATCTCACTCGTATTACAAATTTCAAGCACCTCTGGCCATAAAGTAGGAATATATATTTTTTTAGCCTGTAGACTTTCCCGGACTATTTTACCAGTTTTTATAAATAAAGGATACATAAATGCTCCTTTAGGAATTGTCAAACTTAAGGCATTAACGTTTTTTAATTCCTCGTACAAATAGAAAAAATTCTCAGTTCTTTGTCTTTGTACTTTTTCATAATCAATTGCGTGTAGTAAATTTTCAGTCAATCTAGACATCTTTTTAATTGGCTCATCAAAAAACTTTTCATTGTTTGCTTTATATTCATTATAAAATTCAGATGCATTCCTTTCAAAACGACCTAAAAGAAAATTCATTCGATTAAATGATTTATCTTGGACTAAGCTTCTCGCTAATGTAGTATCTGTGTACATTAGCGCACCATCAGGTACACCAAAAAACTTTCGACAAGTATAGATTGTGTCCACCCCATCAACAGGCCTTTGAAAATATGCCTGTGAATTATCGACAATCAAACGGTTATGCCTAGTCTTTAAATCACTGATATAAACATTCGAAATTTGTCCATAATAATTAACCAAATACAACCATTCATCATCTTCCAAATTAATATCCACTGGTTTAAAATCAAATCCTATTGAATAGTATCTAACAATTACACTATATTTTCTCAGTACTACGTTACATGCATCACACATAAACTTTGGCATAGCTATTTTTTTAATACCCTTCCCTTCAATTAAATAGGCAAGTGCATTTCTACCACAATTTAGCTTGATTGCATTTTCATGTAACATCGGTAATGTATATGTATCTAACTCTATATATCCACCAATTTCTTTCATAATTTATTCATCCTCAATTACTGTAAACAATCCAAGCATTTTTCTAATTTCGGTTGATGAGTTGAACATCATTACGTCTATAATAGACAAATCAGGCTTAAATTCCTCACCAAACTGTTCATATACTATTTTTTCTGTCTGAACAAATTTCAACGCAATTCCATGCTTCCTGAAATCCTCAAAAGAATATAATTTCTGACCACCAATAGCATTATAATATTCTGTTGCTCCTAACTCTTTGCAAATTGCAAGAACTTTATCCTCCCCCTTTAAGCTACACTCTTTATTAAGAGTTGATGACATAATTAATTCTGTTTCTATTCCCAGATAGTCATTTATAATTTGAAAAGATTCATATATAAACTCTGCAATATTTTCTTTTTCAGTTTTAAATATTCTCTCTATGATAGGGTAAACCACCTGATAATACGGCGCCCTTTTATACGCCCCTTCAATAGTGCGTAGGTTCTTTCTAATCAATCTTTCATCCTTATTCACATTAACTTCGTTAATAAGCTTATTCGGACTTGCTCCCATCATAGGTATATTAAAATAGTTAGTTTTACCATTTATAAGGATTCGATTTCTGTTAATCCACCCCCCCTTAATGAAATTTACATCATCATAGATTACATATTTATCTACTGCATTCATTAATTGCCAATACCCAATATATGGTACAAAATACGGTTGCATAATACCAAGTTTCATTTTTTCACATCCTCTCATTTTTCTAATGTTGAAATAAGGACATAATTGCAATTTTAACTCTGTTCCTCATAGATAATTTAACTCTATATTTTTTATACCTCTTTTTCATCATTTTCTTATAATCTTTTCTAAACAATGCCGCTTTCCACTCTTTGTCGATTAAATCATTTTCTATGTATAATGAAAATCTATGATTTGTAAAATTATCAAATTCCCGAATCATTTTTATCATTTCAATATAATGTTGATACATCTTTTCATCGTTAGTATCATTTGTCGATGTCCAACTTCCTTCCGCTTTCATCCGATAGCATGACATTCTTTCCGGGATAAAAATCATATCCCCAACACTCGCACAATATCTCACAATTGCTTCATCATCAACTGGAGCAATTTTTACAAAGTATGGTGTTTTTTCATAAAATCCTTTAAATCGATTACTACGAATGAAATAACTAGTCATCTGTATCCCATTTTTCACTATAAATTCCATAGTCTGTTCAGATGTCATCATTCTACTTGGCGTAATCCGATTTTTCGATGGGGGTAAAGTAAGCCCAGTCATATTTTTTCCCTGTTCATTAACACACTGAACATAGTGAGTGCACCAAGATGCGTTAGGACTTTTTTCCATCTCATCAAACTGTTTTTGCAACTTATATTCATCATTCCAGAAATCATCGCCTTCACAAAAAGATATATATTTTCCTCTTACATGCGGAAATACAATATCCTGAAGTATCACCACTCCTTTTGAATATTGATTTTCTTTCTGTAAAATTAATTGAACTCGATTACCATATTTTTCTTTATATTCCCTAAGAATCGTTGGAGTTGCATCACTGGAAGCATCATCGTTGATAATCACTTCAAAAGAGAAATTTGTTTTTTGCATGAAAATACTATCCAAACATTGTCGAATATATTTCTCCTGATTATATGTAATACAGCAAACCGAAACCATTATATTTTTATTATCTGACATTGTTTTACTCCTCTATTATTTACAAAAACTATATCTAATAGTATCCAAAAAAGACAAAAACGAAGATGATCTACAAAAATTCAATTTTTCCTGTTTACTCATATCTTTATCCTTCAATACACGAACTGCAAAACCTTTACAATATCGTTGCATTTTTTTTCTATTATATTTATTTGAATTCAAGATTTTCTCAAGCAATCCGCAAAGCATCTGATAATTCGTTTTATCTGAAGACGCTTCAGACAAGCAGAAATTACAAAAATTTTCAAACTCGTTGTCGGTATATGAAATATTAAGTTCATTCAATGTACGCTTATGTAACTTTTTTAGTTTCTGTATCATTTCCTCAGAGTATACACTTGTTACCTGATTTTGATGTAATCTATGATCAAGAAGGATTATATCAATACTTCGAATAACACATCCCATAGAAAGCATTCTGGTCCAAAGTTCATAATCTTCGACCTTATTAAATGCATTGTCATATCGCAAACACTTATCTTCCAATATACTTTTACGCATCATAACAGTAGGATGACAAATTCCACATGAAAATAGAAAATCTATCTTTAATATATCTTCATCCGTTGATGTGTGACCTTCAAACAAAACACCCTTTTCATCAAAAGATTGAGATGAGGTTGCTAAAACATCAACTTCTGGGTGATTATCCATATATTCCACTTGTATTTTTAAACGTTCTGGTCTTGCAATATCATCTGCATCCAATCTAGCAATATATTGCCCTTTCGCACTATCTAATCCACGATTTAAAGACCGCGCAACCCCCAAATTTTTCTCATTCTTTAAATATACAATCCTACTATCATCATAAGAAAAAATAATGTCTTCCGTAGAATCTTTAGAACAGTCATTGATAATAATAAACTCAAATTCTGTATAAGATTGATTCAATATACTATCAATAGCCGCTCTGAGATATTTTCCCCCATTATAAACAGGCATAACTACACTAACTTTCATCTTGACTCATCCTCCATCAGCAAATGACCATACATTGATTGAAAACCATCTACCGTCTGTATTTGCAAATCACCTTTATATGAGAGTTTGTGAAAAATGTTATTTTTACATATTTTTTGATAAACTTCCTCATCGTATTTTTCATTAATTACATTCCACAAATCCCATATATTTTCATTATTGGGTTGCAAAGAATCTATCATATTTTTTATCCACGGGATACCATTGTATGCAGTAATAATAATATAATCAAAAAAGATATAATCAATAACTGTATTATATTTTTTCCAATAATAAAACAATCCATCTCTCACAAAAGAAAAAAGTAAATTATTTTTCTTACCAGCCCAGATAAATCCACACCACTGAGCACGACTCGGTTCATTTAAATAGAGACTTATATCACTTACCTTTTGGGTATAATAATCCGCCTCAATATAATTTATTGGAATCATCTCACTAACATAAACTGTTGAATCTAGCCATATGCCGCCATATTTACTCAATAAACAAAATCTAATAACATCAGAAAAATGAGCTGGCGATATTACTCCCTTAGTGTACTTTTCTAAAATATAATGAGGAATTTCTATATATTGACTATAATTATCTAAAGTAACAAGAATAACCTTTACTTTATCTTTTGGAACCGATTTAGTCATACGATGAAAACATATCTTTACAACTTCTGGCATCGACTCATATCCCGTTAACCAACAAGTCCATAATGGAATTTTTTCATCACGTCTATAATCAGAGAAACTGTTTTTCTTTTCTTTATATTTGCATACTAATTCAGAAAGATCTTGTTTAAAATACTCTCTAAGTACCGCCATATATCGATTGTTTTTTTGGGATGGAAGTATATACACATAACACATCCATAGCGCAACCTTCGCATTAAATTCATTTTTTAATTCAAACCACATTGGTATTGCCTTAAAAAATCTCATCATTATTTTTAAAAATCTCATCATTTTATTTCCTTTGCTGGAATTCCCACCAAAACCGCATTTTCTCTAAAACAGTTTTTTACAACAACAGCATTGCTGCCAATACAAATATCATTTCCCAATTGAACTCCACCAACTATACACGCTCCGAATCCAATATCCAAATTATTTCCCAAAACAGGAACTTCCTGTGTCTTACCATTATTGCCAATACAATTTCCTCCGTGAAGTTTACAGTTTTCTCCAATTCTAGCTTGTGGATTTACGACAATTCCTGCGCCATGGTAAATCTGCAGCCCTTTTCCAAAACAGTTTATTTCTATCTCAATACCCAAACGATCTCCATATTTATTCTTTTTCCGTTCATAGTAAAGAGCAATTAGCCATTTAATTTTATTTTTATGGATTGAATTAAATGCATATTCAGCTTTTCGAAGATTTTTTTTAAATTGATATATTTCATAATCTGGATAATGTACGATACACCCTATGATTTTTTCTGCAAAAGACTTTTTTAAATACTCTTCATTATCAGCCTTATAATATTCAACGTATTCCTTCTTGTTGGTTATCATGATTTTCTCCTTAACAAATTACGAAGCCAAGCACAAAGTTCAAGTGACATATTTGCAATATAAAAATTCACTTTATATTTTACAGGAAATTCTTCTAACTCTTTTTTAGTAAACTGACATTTTTTATAATATTCACATAGTAGAGGTTTTATTTCCGCACATAATTGTTTATTTTTACTTCTCATTATTTTCTGCATCATAAAAATACATGGTAACTCAATAGAACATTTAGATTCTATAATCAGTTCTGGATATTTATCCAAGACAAAAAGATGTCTCTCATATCGAGCTTGAAAAGCATCTATTCTTTGCTTTGAAAAAGTTTCCATTATACTTCCTTTTCTGTGAAAATAATAATAAAGAGGTGCAAAAACATGCACAACTTGATTACACCTTTGTATAACTTTCCAAGTAAAAAACTCATCTTCGTGCTGTTTTCCCTCTTCAAATAACAAATTTTGAATTACCTCACGCCTATATAACTTATCCCACACGGTTTGATAAATAACTTGATTTTTTATCAGATATTCCATTGCCTTTCTACTAGAAAAACTAGTTGATGAATATATTTTCTTCTCATCAACCGGAATCTGTTCATCATAAATATCAATTCTGTCGCACGCAACCAAATCTACCTTATAGGACTCCATCAAATTCACCAAAACTTCAAGAAAATATATTGAAACGACATCATCGCTATCAACAAAACTAATGTATTTACCACTTGAAACACTTAATCCAGCATTCCGAGCAGCACTTAATCCTTTATTTTTTTGATGAATTACATGTATTCTTGAATCTTGTTTCGCAAGCTCTTCACAGATTTTCCCACTCTGATCTGGACTACCATCATCGACAAGAATAATCTCAATATCAGTATAAGTCTGCTTAATTAAGCTATATACACATCTTTCAAGATATCGCTCGACTTTGTAAACTGGCACAATAACACTTACTTTTGCCATATAACTTTTCTCCTTCCTGAGTATCTATCTCTACAAAGTTCTTGTTATTTTTTCCATTATATAAACTTATTTTATCGCCTATGTTTTAAATTCGCCAATCTTGCATATATAATCAAAAAATTCACCTTATATTTTATCACCCATTTCGATGGCCTATTTATAAATCCGGTCTTATATATAGCCTTCCTCAACTCAGAATCATTACATATTTTTTTCACACCTTTTTTTCTTGATGCTTTATCCAATGTTGAAGTTTTATAATAATAATTACAAACAGCCATTAAAGATCCATTAATAAATTGTCGCAAATAAGCTGTCTGATATTCTTCTAAATTATCCCATGCAACAGCAATTGCCTTTTCTATTTCCTTTGACGCTTTTTTATACGCTTCAAAGTAATCCGCATGAAATCTATGAACAGCACTCTTTTTATTCATGTATCGATTATAAAAAGCTTCTTTCATATAGGCAACCTTATTTGCCTGTCCAAATGCATACAAATTAAAAATTCGATCTTCAGAGAATTTTACACCCAACGGAAACAGAAGCCTATCACACTTCTGGGGCTTGTCGTTGTATCTATTATTTTTATAGATACAACGACAAGCGGAACCTGCCATCTCTAACAATATAGATGGCGTAAAATCTGATTTTTTCAAAATCTGATTTCCCGATAGCTGTGTTATCGTATCCACTTGGATATGTCCATCATCGTACACAGTTGTTGCATCACACATAACAATATCTGCATCCGTATTTCTGGCTTCTTGCAATAATCTTTCGAACATATTTGGTTCAACCCAATCATCGCTGTCAACAAAACCAATATATTCTCCACTTGCGATATTAATGCCCCTATTCCGAGCCGCACTAACACCAGCATTCTTTTGATGGATAACTTTTATTCTGCTATCTGATCTTGCATATTGATCACATAAAAGACCACTATTGTCTGACGAACCGTCATCTATCAAAATCAACTCCAAATCTTTTTCGGTTTGCATTACTATGGACTCGATGCACTTTGAAAGAAATTCCTCGCCATTATATACAGGTACAATAATGCTAATTTTTGTATATTTCATTCTCTTCTCGCTCCTTTAAAAAACGGACTCTTCCTAACATTACCCCTAATAAAGCATAGCCCAACAAGGTTGGATTTCCCGAAATAAACCCTAATTCAACAGATTGTTGAACATATAAAGTAAGAAATGACACAAAGCACCCAATCACCACATAATCTCGCAAGAATCCTCTTGCCCAGTCCATAATTTTTCCTAAACTTGCAATCCAAAAACCATATCCTAAAATTCCGGTTGCAACCAAACAAGTAATCGCACTATTATGCCAGTTAGCTTCATTTAAATTACCATTACCAATCAATGGGGTCTTCCGTAGTAATTCTAATCCATATTTCCACAATAAATCCCGCCCATTAAATATAGGCTTCTCAAATTCTTGATAACTCCATGAATTAAGCCCTTCCATGATAGAGGAATTTGATATTATAATGACAGTTACAGCAATAATCAACGGAAGATTTAAATAAAAAAGGGTTCTTAAATGGTTTTTGGTAACAGAATGTCTTGGCAACAATCCAATTGCAAATAAAACACCTATAAATGCGAATAAAATTCCTGATCTGGAATCAGTAGATGAAATCAACAATGCAAACAAAACAGCTAAAATGATTAAGATAATTTTATTTCGCATTCGTTTCTCTTTAAAAAATGGAACCAAAAGTACAAGGAAACTGTGCATTGCTATCATTGCAATCGAATTTGAATTCCAGCCTTTTAGAGCCGTTCCATAATTATAAATACACAAAATTATAAATCCCAACGCTCCATAAATTACTCCAATCAAAAAGATTGTAGCATCATCAATTTTAAATTTTGATAAAAGATATACCAGACAGAATACCCATAAATAATTAATTCCTCTCAGTCCGAGTCCGTGAATATATGGTGAGGCAATAAATATCATTATCATACAGCCAAAAATAATAAAATTCCTTCTTTTTATCACTAACGCTCGATTTTTCTGATATTCCCAAAGTATATTAATCCCAAATAATACAATAATAATTCTTCTAGACCATTCAGTAACATGGTACACTGAATCAAGCCCAGTCCCATTAAAGAGATTTACAATCCACAGTAATATTAACAGCCCTGTATAAACTAAGGATCTCATATATCAAAAACCTCTCAGTGTTTTATAGTATAGCAAAAACAAAAATCCCAATAATTTTGTTTGTCTAACCAAAATCGAGTATTTTCCAATGTAAATACTTTTTTGTTTACCTGCTAAAAAACCAAAACATTGATATTTTCCAGCCATTACCATCCTCTGTATCAAGGTTTTCTGTAAATCTATCCGCTGCATAAAATACAGACAATATCCTGCTGGATTTTCTTTCATAATATAGTTTAAATTATTGGAAAGTCCTTCTTCCTGATATTCACAAATAGTAATCACTTTAGGTAACAATGCAACTTTTTCATTCGATGCCATTCTATCATAAACAACTGATTCTGTTATAAAATTTTCTCCCTGAAATACGGGAAAAGGAAATCTCTTTGCATATTCTGTACGAAAAATAATAGTAAATTCTCCATTACAATGATATTTATCATTCAAGTCAAATAAATCTATTTTTTCAATGCCATCAGGAAATCCATTACTTAAACGCACCCTGTTTTCATTTTCTTTATAAGCGAGAATAAAATTTTCTTTCTTCTTATTTGTAAAATGAATAATCTCCTCAACCGCTTGCTCTACTAACCAATCGTCAGAATCTAAACAGAGGAAATATTCTCCTCGTGCTATTTTTAACGCACGATTATAAGCTCTATGCTTTCCTCCATTTTGCTGTTTATAATATCTAATATCAAACTTTGTTTTATCAAATTTTTCAACAACAGACTCTGTCATATCGACTGATCCATCATCTACAATAAGCCATTCAAAATCATTGTTAGATTGCACTAATAAACTACGATATACTCTTGTCAATTTATCTGCTCGATTGTATGTTGGCGTGAAAATTGTAATCATACTATCTTTCCTTTCCAATATCACAAAGAATATTGGCAATTCTTTCACATGCATGTCCATCTCCATACGGATTTACTGCATGAGCCATTGCATCATAAATGTTTTGATTTTCGATTAATTCTGTGAAATTCTGGTATATGGTTTCCTCATCCGTTCCAACAAGTCTAAGTGTCCCTGCTTTAATCCCCTCAGGTCTTTCTGTCGTATCTCTCATAACCAACACAGGTTTACCTAAACTAGGAGCTTCTTCTTGAATGCCACCAGAATCTGTTAGAATCAGATAACTTCTACTCAAAAAATTGTGAAAATCAAGCACCTCTAATGGTTCAATAATATGAATACGATCATCATTTCCTAAAATATCATTAGCGGTTTCTCGAACAATCGGATTCATATGAATCGGGTAAATCGCCTTTATATCAGAGTGCTTATCCATGACGCGTCGGATTGCCCTGAACATATTCTTCATTGGTTCACCCAAATTTTCTCTTCGATGTGCTGTTATTAAAATCAAACGACTATCCTTTGCCCACTCCAATTCTGAATGAGTATAGTCATCTCGAACTGTAGTCTTGAGCGCATCAATTGCCGTATTACCTGTAACATAAATGTCTTCAGGTTTTTTTCCTTCTTTTAATAAATGACTCTTAGACATTTCCGTAGGTGCGAAATGATATTTACTTATTATGCCCACTGCTTGACGATTAAACTCTTCTGGATATGGAGAATATATATTGTATGTACGCAAACCAGCCTCAACATGTCCAACGGGAATTTGAAGATAAAAGCAGGCAAGCGCCGTTACAAAAGTTGTTGATGTATCACCATGTACCAAAACAACGTCCGGTTTTACATTTTCTAAAACACTCTTAATACCATTAAGAATATTTGATGTAATATCAAATAATGTTTGATTTTGTTTCATAATAGAAAGGTCGTAGTCTGGTACAACACCAAATACACTAAGCACTTGATCCAACATCTGCCGATGTTGTCCCGTAACACAAACGATTGTATGAATACTGTCTCTCTTTTTAAGTTCATTAACTAATGGGCACATTTTTATCGCTTCAGGTCTTGTGCCAAAAACCAACATCACTTTTTTCATAATTAAACCCTTTACCTTTTTCTTAGGAATGCAAGACTATTTATACCAAAAATTCTATGTATAATTCTTGTTATTTTACTTCTTATTCTAAGCTTCTGTGGTATCCATGATTTGTTAAACCAATGAATCGTCGCTGTATTTTGAGAACGATACATTTTACCAGTAGCGTCTTCCAATGGACAAAAATAATCCCGTGGATATAGTGCAAACCCATCGACAACCTGATATTTACCGTTTGGAATAAACCCTTTTTCACCAAGCATTTTCGTAATTGTCAGTACATTTGTCGTTGTATCCATATTCCCATTCTCATCTATAAAATGCTTATTATCATAATATGCCAATAATGTTTTAAAAAGCGGAAAACCTTTTTGACTAGCCATAATTCCTGTTGGTATTTGCGTGTCTGATTCAAATCCTGAAAAGCCTTCATGAATCAAAAATTCATCTAGAGATCTTACAACTTCTACATCTGTATCCATATAAATACCACCCTGAGTATACATTACATACAGACGAACATAGTCTGTTACAAACGCAAACTTCCTATTTTCATATGCCTCATGCACATATGCGTTACTTGTAATATCAAAATTATCTTCATTCCATTCAATAATTTCATAATCAGGACAGTATCTTTTCCAACTGGCAATACACTTTTTAGCCAACTCAGGCATTGTACCTCTTCCAAACCAACAATAATGTATCTTCTTGGGAATCATAATTTCACCTCATTTTCATCTTATGAAGAATTTTATAAAGACCTCTCGGCAATAAACCGACCACAATAGGTCTTAAAACCAAAAAATAATTTACTGGTGACAATCTCAACATTCGAATTGCTTGAATCATGACTCGAGACTCGTTAAAACGAAACTTCAATTTTCTTCGCGCTATTGCCTCTCGGTCATCCCGCATTTTATATAAAGTCTCACTTAAATTAAACCCTCTATATCCCTCTGCTCGCATTCTAATCCACAAATCCCAATCTTCGACTCTCATCCTACTTTCTGTCACTGCATACCCATTCACTGCCATATAAGCAGTCCGACGAACCATACAAGGAGCATGGCAAAATGGAGTCCCTCTTACATATGATTTTAGAGTAGGTTCTCCATAACTGCTGCCTTGCATAAAATCACCCTGATCATCAAAATAAATCATTGGACAACTAACAATATCATATTCTGGATTGGCATCTAAAAATGCAACTTCTTTTTCTAGCCTTATAGGAAGGGAAATGTCATCCCCATCCATACGTGCAACATATTCTGTATCTGCATATTTTAGGCAACGATTCAGCGTGTAGTTCAAGCCCATATTGCATTTATTTTTAATCAAAAAAAACTGTTCTGGATATTGTTCGCAATACATCTTTGCCACTTGGTATGTATTGTCTTCAGAACCATCATCGCACATGATTACTTTCCAGTCAGAAAAAGTCTGCGCAAGAATTGAATCCAGTGCTTCGGATAGTGTTGTCGCACAATTATAAATTCCCATAATAATGGATACTCGTTTATTCATATCATTCCTCGACTACTTACTATTTATATCCCTTAATTCCCCTGATTTTCATATATATCTTTATAACCTTTTGCATCCTAGAGCGAATAAAAAAGCAATGAAATCTTGCCATAATATTCCTAACAATCCTTTCTGCTTTTCCTCCACTATAATTTCGAAGTGTTGCACCCATTTTTCCATCAAAATGCGGATAGGTCAAAAATGATCCTATCTCAATCTCACTGCATTTCAATCTCTTATAAAATGCAATTTCAATATCATTAACTGTCGTTTCATCACAGTCTTTCCATATGTCCGCCAAAACATTTCTATAATCCGTAATATTAGCTTTGAATATATTTGTCAAACACCATCCCATACCGTCATATACAATAAATTCATTACGGAATTTATTTCTTGTTTTATAAATTTCATATGCATTAAGAAGAAATATTCTCCCAGTAATTTTGTAAAATATTTCCGCTTCATTGAGTAAAGAACTTTTTTCTAAAGCCTCATATATTAAATATGCATCTCCAAAACTTTTCCCTTTTTTCATTATTTCATCATATTTGATAGTTCCGGAAATAAATTCAAATTTCTTCCCTCCCCCCCCCCATTATTTCACAGTTTTCTGCCATAGCAATAAACTTTTTTGCATCAAAGGGATACCCAGAATTCTCTATGAAAACGATTTTCGTAAATGGAGATTCTTTAATATATCGTTCAATACAGGATTCATATTGTAACAGTCTTTCATTTACATCAACAATTTTATTACCAACATTGTTATAGACTGTGGAATCAATTGTACCTGTCAACAACAGCACTGGAGAATTATTATCCCTCTGTCTTAAACCAAACATTTTATTGCCTCCTTCACAACTACTCTCTTATCAAACATCATCTCCATACGTTTTCGTCCTGCTATGCCCATATATCTCCGTTCCTCGTACGAAAGTTTACACATTTTTTTCATTACTCGATATAAGCTCTCTGTATCCTGCTTGTCACACAAATATCCACTAACCCCATTTTCCACAGCTTCCATACATCCATGAATATTACTTGTAATTACCGGTCTTCCCATAGCAGCGCACTCTAAGTTGGTATTAGCCATTCCTTCATGCCAGGAAGGAAGTACAAAACAATGACTATCCTCAATAAACGGTCTAACATCCTTTTGATAACCATAGTAATGAAGCCAGCCTTCAGCTTCATATTTTTCAATCATTTCCTTGTAATTCTCCTCATAAAATCCAAGAAGATCCAGCTCACAGTTAATTCCATCGGTTACAAGACGTTTCATTGCTTCAAATAATTCATCAATTCCCTTTTCCGCCATAATTCGCCCCATAAAAAGAAATTTGATTTTTTCTCCGTCGGGATAAGGTGCAACCTGATATTTCTCAAGATTAACCCCCGCTCCGTTCAATCTATGTGCCTGGGACTCCTTGATAATTTTTTCTTTTATAAAAATCTGCCTATTACCTTCATTTTCAAAAAATACAACCTTGGCTTTTTTACACCCTACTTTGTTCATAACAGTTACTATCTTTTTCAACATTCCACCATTTTCAAATGCAGTTCCCAAACCTGTGATATTTACAGCATAAGGAATCCTCATAAAACGACAGGCACAGCCTCCATAAACATTCGGTTTAATTGTATAGGTAATAACTAAATCCGGATTTTCTTTCTTTAGAATTCTCCAATACGTGAAAAACAATTTTAAATCTTTAATTGGATTGATCCCTCTTCGATCAACCGAAGTATTAATAAACTTACATCCTATATCTTCTAAAGGTTTTATGAAATCTCCATACGGTAATGATATAACTACCTCATACTTTTTTAGTAATTCCTCAATTAATTCTTTCCTAAATTGATACAATCCCACATCGTTATTGGCTAAAATCATCACCTTCATCTTTTATCTTCTCCTAAAATACAATTTCAGATACTTCTTTTATTGCTTCAATTCTGGATATCTCACATTGAAATATACACCATCTATTCAAATAGAATCCTCTTTTTTATTTAGTTCTCCTCGCTGGAACACCTACATATGTTCCTCTTTCCTTAATATCATTAATAATCACTGCACCTGCACCTATCATACAATCCGAGCAAATTACCACATTATTGCTAACTGTTGTTCCTGCCCCAATCCATGTTTTGCTTCCCACAAAAACCGTTCCGCATAAATGACTCCCAACTGAAACATGAACATAATCATTTACTTCGCAATCATGATCCACAGAGGAACACGTATTAATAATACAGCCTTTTCCAATTTTAGTACCCGGATTAATCACTGCTCCAGCCATAACTACTGTTCCTACTCCAAGTACTACATCGTCAGCCACAACTGCATTTGGATGGACAAGCGTAGCCAATTTTCTTTCCGGAATAGATTCTTGTATTCGTTTCCGAATATCTGCATTTCCAATCCCAACGATTACATCTGCATCTATGTGATTTGCATCAGAACTGCTGCCTGTCACTGGATAACCACCGCATTCCCGCAAATCTTTATTATCATCAAGAAAAACGATTTCTTTATATCCATTTTTTCTAGCAATGTCAGCAATTACTTTCCCATGTCCACTTGCACCTATAATTGCTAATTTTTTCATTTCATGTCCTTTCGCTGTTTTCCTCGTTAATAAATTTTGTTCCCCTAAACTCTTCCATAGTTGCAGACGTTTCAGAACTAATTCCATCTCTTTTTAAAACAGTTATAACTGTTTTAAAAATAATTTTCCAGTCACCCAAAAATGTGATATTATCCACATATTTAATATCCCAGTCAAATTTTTCTTCCCAGGTAATAGCATTTCGTCCATTTACCTGCGCCAGTCCTGTAAAACCCGGTCTGACTTCATGTCTTCTTGCCTGATTTTCATTATACAAGGGAAGATATTTCACCAATAATGGTCTCGGTCCTACAACACTCATATCCCCTTTTAACATATTAAAAAGTTCCGGTAATTCATCTAATGATGTAGAGCGCAGAATCTTTCCAAATTTAGTTAAACGAACTTCGTCTGAAAGTAATTCTCCGTTTTCATCTTTTGCATTTGTCATAGTCCTGAATTTATATAACTTAAATATCTTTCCATCTTTACCGGGACGTTCCTGTGTAAATATTACGGGAGCTCCCAATTTTATTCGAATGAGAACCGCCGTGATTAATATAACCGGACTGAGTACAACAGTAGCTGCCAAAGCGCATAAAAAATCCTGAGGTCGTTTGACATATTTTTCGTAAATACCTAATTTATGTTTACTCATTCTTGATACTCCCATTTAACCAAAACATGCCCTGACAATCTCGATGACAACCTCCTGCTGCTCTTCTGTCATTTTATTATCACTCGGCAGACACAATCCTCTATGGAATATATCCATCCCCACATCAAGTGGTCTTCCATCTTTCCCAACTGCTCCTCCGGAAATGTAGGCATTCGTTTTTGCTCTGCCATTTCCCTCTCTTGTTACAAATCCGTTCATACGGTAAATCGGCTGCATATGCATTGGTTTCCAGATTGGACGCCCTTCTGCATTATATTCTGCAAGCTTCTCCAGAATCTCTGTAGGGCATGTTTTTCCCGGTTCACTAATATAGAGAACTTCCTGTTCTCCTCTTACTTGTTTGCACATTTCTTCCGGATTAATAAGCATACAGGAAAGCCAATAATTCGGCTCCGAATTCTCTTCATCATATGGATTCATTATTACAGGCAAATCCTTAAATCCTTCTTTGTATCGTTCATATATTGCCTTTTTCTGGGCAATGTGTTCTTCCAGATATGGAATCTGCCCACGGACAACTCCTGCAATTACATTGCTCATACGGTAGTTGTAACCAAGCTCTTCATGTTGGTACCAGGGAGCATTTTCTCTTGCCTGAGTAGACCATTTACGAACTTTATTGGCAGCCTCTTCATCATCTGTGAGAAGCATTCCTCCGGCTGAACCCGTAATAATCTTATTTCCATTAAAGGAAATAGCATTATAATCTCCAAATACGCCAGTCTGTACTCCCTTATATGTTGCTCCAAGTGATTCTGCAGCATCTTCAATAATTACTGCATTATGTGCTTTACATATTTCTCTGATTTCATCTACTTTACCTGGAGTACCATATAAATGGGCCACAACCACAACCTTAACATCAGGATAAAGCTCAAAAGCTTTTTCAAGTGCAACAGGGTCCATATTCCAGGTATCATACTCTGTGTCAATAAATACAGGAACTCCTCCCTCATATACAACCGGGTTTACTGTTGCATCAAAAGTCATGTCGGAACAGAATACTTTGTCCCCTGGTTTTACTCCTGCCAGTTTTACTGCCATATGTAAAGCAGCTGTTCCAGCTGATAGCGCCACTGAATATTTGCAGCCAACCTTTTCACAGATAAGTCTTTCTACTTCATTGATGTTTTTTCCCACAGTAGACATCCAGTTTGTCTCATATGCCTCTGTTACATATTTTAACTCTTCTCCATGCATTGTAGGAGAAGAAAGCCAAACTTTATTTTCAAATGGTTTCATTTTTCATACCTCTTTTATTTTCTCTCATCCAACCTTCGCCGCTGCTGCCTCCCGCATCAGCTCCTCATACACTTCACCTTTTTTCTCACTTCCGTGTTCTCCGGCAGGGTGGTATGTTTTCACAATTGCTGCCACTCTTTCCCGAATATCTGCTCTGTTTTCATAAGCATCCTTCATAATGCCTGCTAACTGCTCAAGAAGCTTTTCCACATCAAACGGAATCGGTGAACCAATATGAATCAGCTCATTTGGCGTTTTTTTCATTCCCTCTTCTGACATCAGCTTTTCTTCAAAAAGCTTTTCTCCCGGGCGAAGGCCTGTGTATTCTATTTTAATATCTACATCCGGTTTAAATCCGGAAAGCTTAATGAGATTTCGCGCCAGTGTATCGATTTTTACAGGAGAGCCCATGTCAAGAACGAAGATTTCTCCCCCCTTCGCATACGTTCCCGCCTGAAGCACAAGGTTTACCGCTTCCGGAATTGTCATGAAGTATCGGATAATATCCGGATGTGTAACTGTAACAGGTCCGCCCTCTGCAATCTGCTTCTTAAAAAGCGGGATTACAGATCCATTGCTTCCCAGTACATTTCCAAAGCGCACTGCCACAAACTCTGTTTTTGCGTTGCGAATCCTCTGATTTACTTCCTCACTTGCATAAACGCCCTGCATCCAGTGTGTGAAAAGCTGCGGAATGTCTGTTGCTCTTCCTTCTTTTATTTTGGCATCAAAAGCCTGAATAATCATTTCGCAGAGACGCTTGCTTGCTCCCATAATGTTTGTGGGATTTACTGCTTTATCTGTACTGATAAGAACAAACCTTTCCGTTCTGTTTGCCATTGCAGCAAATGCCGTCTTATATGTGCCGATTGCATTATTTTTAATTGCCTCACAAGGACTGTCTTCCATGAGAGGTACATGCTTATGGGCAGCTGCATGATACACCACATTTGGTTTATATTTTTCAAACACCTGAAAAATTTTCCTGCTGTCACGAACGGATCCGATAATCACTTCCAGGTTAAGCTCAGGATGTTTCTTTTTCATTTCCTGCTGAATGTCATAAGCATTATTTTCATAAAGTTCAAAAACAATTAACTGCTTTGGACGATGCTCTGCAATTTTCCGCACAAGCTCGGATCCGATAGAGCCGCCTCCGCCAGTTACAAGAACCACTTTTCCCTGTAAATATTCACATATCTCATCTGTGTTTACTTTAATCGGCTCTCTTCCAAGAAGATCTTCAACATCTACATCTCGAAGGGCATTGGCCTTTACCTCTCCTGTGAGAAGCTGATAAACTCCGGGAAGGCTCTTAAGCTCGCAGCCTGTCTCTTTACAAATGTTTAAAATATCACGTTTCTCTTCTGGTGTAGCACTTGGAATGGCTACAAAAATTTTTTCGATCTTATATTTTTCCACACAGGAAAGGATATCATCACGTCCTCCTTCTACCGGAACGCCATCTACATACCTTCCCCACTTATTCGGATTGTCATCAATAAAGCAGCACACGTAATCTTTTGCTTCCTTGGCACCTCTTATATCTTTTAAAATCATCTGTCCTGCTCTGCCTGCTCCAATAAGAAGCACACGTTTTCCGTGCACAAGCCGCTGACCGGCTCTTCTTCGCTCCCTCTCAAGAAGAACAAAGCGATATGCAAACCGAATGCCCAAAGTCATTGTAAACTGTATCAGTCCGCCGAAAAAATAATAAGAAAACGGCATCCTTTCAAAAAACAAGGTCACTCCCACACACTGTGCCACAAATGTAACCGCAGTAGCTGCAACCACTCTCAAAAGCTCACTGTAGCTTGCAAATCGCCATATGCTGTTATACAAGTGCAGGCGCCAGAATACAAATACCACAAAAAGCATATATAACGGAGCAAATCTGTAACACGCACTTAAATATTCTTTTGGAATCGCAGTGTATTCGCAGTCAAATCGAAACCACAACGCAAGAAAAAATGCAGTAAAAGCAGCCAGAGCATCGTATACTGCCAATCCAGTAGATATTATCTTCCAATGCTCGATTTTTCTTATTTTTTTGTAAAATTTCTCCATCCTTTTTCTTTCCCCTTTTGTCTGTCTGCCACTCAGACTTGCGCAAAAAAAAGCAGATAAGTTATACTCTCCCCATTTAATTTTTAGAGTCTTATCTGCCTTGTCTTATATGTAATTCGTCTGTAGCCAGCAGACTTTTATTGGTCTAATTTTGTCTATATTATAAACCAACTCTGTCGAATTTTCAATGTTTCGAGAGAATTCTTTATGTAAAATTCTCATATATTTTATCCAAATTATCTGTGTTTTTTTCTATTTCATAACTTTCAACAAGTAAACTTGTATGTTGTTTTTGTAATATGTTCTTTTTATACAAAGAATATTTTTGTTAAACTGCACATTCTCTTTCCGTCTCTTCTTACATTTTATTACATTTCACAAATTATCGTCAACCATACTGACGAACCAGACGACTGACTTCCTCTCTCATCTGCTGGATCACCAAATCCGGACCGATAATTTTCACTTTTTCCCCAAGAGAAAACACCCAACCCATAAATTGGCGGCTGACACGCACATTTACGCTTACAGTAAATCGGTTCCCATCTGTCGGAATCATCATTACGTCTTTGCCAAATCGGTCGATCACAACTCCCGCCAGAGAATTGTCCACCAAAAGTTTTACTGTCTGCTCTTCGCCTCCGTACATTCCAAAACTTTTTTTCGCATATTCTGCCATATCCAGTTTTGTAAAATATTCTGATCCTTCCCGTTTCTCCTCTGACATACTGATATGAAGCATCTTATCTACACGATAATGCTTAATAAGCCCCGCTTCCGAATCAAATCCCACCAGATAATAATTTTCATCATCCCAGGATAATCCCCAGGGGCTGATATGATACCACGCTCCGTTATGCCGAAGTTCCATCTCTTTTTTTATATTCCACTGATAATACTGAAATTTAATCTTCCGATTTTCAGAAATCGCATTGTGAATCGCATCTACCGTATAGTAAATACTCTCATTCATAGTCTTTATTCTTCCGGATACATACACCTGTCTCTGCAGTTTCTGAGCCTCATATTTACTGACCAGCCTCTCCAGCTTTTTAATCAGGGCATTTGATTTTCGTTCTGTAATAAACTTGGAGGACTGAATGGCATCTACCAGAAGCTTCAGTTCCGGAAGCTCAAAAAAACGGCTTATCACATGATAGTGATAGCGGTTTCCTGTCGCTTCTCCCTCCACTTCAATTCCCAGCTTCTCCAAATCTCTCAAATCCTGATAGAGACTTTTACGATCTGCTGTAATATCATAGGCTGCAAGAGCCTCTATAATCTCCGGCATGGAAATATAGTGCTCTTCATCGGTTTGTTCTAACATAATCTGCGCCAGACAATATAATTTAAACTTCTGGTTTTTCCCCTTTGGCATGACTTTCACCTACTCTTTTCTGTTCCTCTCGGGACAAATCATTTCCTCTGCTTCTTCAAATTTATCAGCATCTCTTTTTAATACTTTACAAAAAACAACACAATATGGCAACCCCTGCTTTGCCTATCTCCGCATTGATAACTTCTCAAGCCCGCACCCAATCAAATAAAAAATAACACCAACGATAATATACATAATTAAATCCTCTCTTCCATATTTTAATATCTTTCATAATTTGTGATATTATGCTTCTTGTTCAGTCATCATAGTGTGGTATAAAAGAACCAAAAACTATATTCTGTCAATTATCATATAAAAATTTCACCACTGCGCATATAATAATAATGATTCCAATCCAGAAAAAAATCTGAAAAGAATCTCCCACATTTGGGGCAATATCATTTAAGAAAGCAAACACCATCAGTATTACCATTATCAAACCACCACAGCCTAATCTTCCATCTTTCATAATTTTTCTCCCACATTTTATACAAAACTACATTTCCTTATTTATCATTACGCCTGCCCCACCGCTTCTTTTACCAGACTCTTTTTGCAAATTTTACAAATTGTTCCCGCCGATGTAACAAGAACTACCTTTGCATACGCAGCATTTCCAATCTTGTCATAAAGGCGTCCGGCACTCATTGATTCCCCTATCACCGTATAAGAACTGTTTGCTACATACCCGATTTTTCCAAGACCTTCATACATCACTTTGATTGCTTCCTTGTCATATTCATTATCCGGTTCTTTCTCTAATCGGATTTTCATATCTTTTTCCAGAAAATCACTTCCAAAATAATGCTTTGTCCCTGTCAATGTGATAAATATTTTTGCCATTCTTTTTTCTCCTCTCTGCTTTAATCATCGTAATGATCCCAGCCGCCAAAAATCCCATGGCTGCTATGACCCGTTTTTCGTCCATTTTCATCATAATGATTTATTCCGCCGAATATTCCCCTTCTACTGTACCCATCTTTTCTGCTCATTTTTATTCCTCCGCTTTTGTGATATTGTATTTCTTTTGATGAAATTATTTTATTATAATAAGTGTGGTATAAAAATCCCACCTCCTGTCAAACCAAAACTTTCTCAGAACAAAAAAAGCACCTCTTAGATCAACTCCAAGAAGTGCTCTCATTTCATACCATCTCTAACTGCCAGCTGTAATGCGGGTTGAACTACGATATACCATACTTTTCATTATTTTCTTTTTATATTCTCATTCAAATCACAACAAATACTTCTTCATCGTATTCTCTACATAATCAATCACATTTTTCCACTCTAGGTTCCCTACATAAAAATTACTTTTCTGAAACTGCGCCCAAAGCTCTGCTATGTGCAAATCATCAGATATCAAATGTAATGCATCTTCAATATCATTCTTACCAAAAATAGTTTTCCTCTTTTCACAGGTAGCAGAAAATGCATCGCATAAAACCTCCTTCTCTATCTGCTCCCCATAGAAATTCATGATACTGTAGACATCATAAAAATCTCTCAATCTTGTATTAGCAATACCTCTATTTATGATTGTCTGCATCTTCTCTGCCAGGAGTGTTTCTTTGTTATATGTAAGGACAGAAATTGTTCTATCCTCAAACATCAATTTATAGTCGTATTCTACTGCCTTTGGTGTGATCACATCATCTGTAGAAATGTCGATTTTAATTGGTTGACGCATCCTGTCCAGCGTAGCTTCCAACATTACACGAATGCCCGGATATTCAAACTCTTCCATAATTGTTCTTGTACTTTTAACCTGAAAGCTAACATTATCTTCCAACGGGATGTTACAAATATCTTCAATTATCCTTTGCACATCAGCCTCATGTAATGGCAATGCTTTTACAGTTGTATCAATATCCATCGTGGCTCGCGTATCTACACCAACAATTGCCGCTATCAACATTCCACCCTTAAGAATAAAATTATCCCGATACGACGATATAGATACTCTTTCCAGAAATCTTTCCATCATAAAATTTCGAATTAGCGTAGTCGATTTGTTACTGTTTCCATCCGAAATATTTCTCACCTTATCTTTTAATTGTCTTGATGAACTAATCACACTAACACCTCCACGTATTTCATCACTTCATCTCGAATTCTCATCATATCCGCATATAGAAGCAACTGCGATAGTTTTTTGTCTTTCGATGACATATATTCCTTGATAGCTGTTTGAAATACTTGTACTTCATACTTATTACGCTTCATTATCAAATCGCAAATGCAACGCTCCTTATCGTAAACCTTAACCAAATTTCCACTGTTGGATGCAATCTCACAAATTCCTATTTTGTATAAATCCGGTGCAGCATATTTTACCGAAACATCAAAATCATTATCCTTTAGATGGCTCGCATTATATCCCTGTGGTACAGTAACACACACACAGGAATACTCCCTATCTGTCAAACCATGCAGGTATAACGCAGTTTCTCCAGAATAAATAATTGCACCATTTCTTTGCTGTAAAATGAACAACTCATCCGGCCACACATCATCCGTTATATATACACCTCTTGAGACCTTTTCCATACCGTGGTCCCTAATATATTTTGCAACATAGGTCTTAGAAACATCTTCATTACACACCAAAGAGGTAATAAGATAGCCATTATATTTCTCAATAAAATTTTCAATTTTTTCTTTTTTAGTCAAACTTTTCACCTCTAAATTTTACTTTTACGCTTTAATTATATGTTTTAAAAGCGAAAAAGTAAACTCTTTTTTTACTTATACGTCTTTATTTAATCTTCACCTCACGATATTCACCCTTACTATTCAGCTATACTCTTACCACTACCTGGGCATATTCGGAATTTGCACCTATTAGAAACGTGCGCCGCAAGGCGCACACCAAAAAAGCAGCTAACCTATTTTTCATAGACCAACTGCTCGTGTTTCACTTCCATATTCCGTTTTATTTTACGAATCCGACAGTGAAATTCGTCGTATGCGCCTTTTTTTCTTATCTTCCGGATGTGGCTCCAGTCTTATAATCGTAATATCTGTCCGATCTGGTCCATAAACCCAGTACATTCTCATTGCACCGCTGGTTTTATTTTCCAGATAAGATTGCCACACTTTCATCCCATAGCGTCTGGATAATGGCTCTATTTCATGGGTTTGAAGACTCGGATAACCCGGATCAGCCGACAACAGCTTTAAAGCCTTTCCCCATTTTTTATACAACTGTTCTTCCTTCTTTTTTATATTACCGGAACGATATTTCTCCTGCAGATCTAACCAAAGTTCCTGCATTTCAGGAATTCCCATTCGTATATTAAAATTCATCTCTTATTCCTTTTAAAAATCTGACAGGTCAATAGCCTGGGAAACATCGCCTCTTTTAAAATTGCTTACTGCACGATCCATATCTGCCAGAGTTCTGGCTGAAATGCTCTCTGGCACTGCCAGTTCCCGAGGTTCCAGAATAATGCAGCCATTTCCATATTCTTTTACATTATAATACTGATAAGCAGCTCCTCTGAGAGTAATTCTTTTTTTGTTATCCAGATGGGCAACATAATCTTTCATTGCTTCCATTACCAACACCTCCTACGCAAGCATTTGTGTGGGAAATCCCACCTCTTATTATTATAATACGCTTTTCTATATTATCTGTCAATCTACTTTTACTTACTCCTGATACTTGAAAGTATTCATGCACCGGCAGACGGCAGGTGGCAGATAGGGTATCTATAAAAATCTGTATTTGCTTCGATGACTCTGCCACCCATCATTCTTTTAATCGAATACTATTCTCCTGCTTTTCATTTACTTGGTACTCCAACTCATTCTTCATCCTGCTTCTCACATCACGCATTGTTCGCCCGGAAATTCCCTGTTCCTTTGCTTTTTCATCTAATTCCCTGATTGAAATTTCTTTTTTATCAGCAAGCAATTCCCTGATTAACTTTGCCCCTCTCTCTAGCTTTGTTTCTGTTGCTTTTCCTTCTTTTCCATCTAACAATTCATCTGCGGAAATCTCATAGGCTCCCACCCATCGGAAACCTTCTTCGTCTCCCAGTTTAAATGCCATTGTCTCCCCTGGTGGCGCAAGAGAACTTTTTTCATGAATCAATACCCTTGTGGTTGGATCTTTTCTTACTTTCCCGATGAAAATCAAGCTTCGTACTGCTGCCATAATATCAATAGAACCAAGTCCTCGATACGTGCTCTGCGTCCCGGAAGATTTATTCAGATGTCCGATCAGCACAATGGCACAACCGGTCTTCTCTGCAATCATTCCCAGTTTTCGAAACACCGGACGCACTTCATTTGCACGGTTCATATCCACATCTGCTCCAATAAACGCCTGTACCGGATCAATGATTACAAGCCTCACATGATTCTGCCTGACTGCCTTTTCAATTCGATCATCGGATAAAGTCAATGCTTCTTCCGTATCATCAATCACCATAACCCTGCTTAGATCAGCACCTGCTTCCACCAATCTTGGCTTGATCGTATCACCCATGCCATCCTCCGCAGTCTGATAGATTACATTGAATGGTTCGATATCTTCCATATTCGGAAACAATTTTCTGTTGGTACAGGCTGCTGTCAGCATCATTGCAAAATAAGTTTTTCCCTCTCCCGGATTGCCCTGAATGATTGTCAGTTTTCCAAATGGAATATAAGGAAACCACAACCACTGCCATTTCACACTAGTCTGCTCAATGTCTTCATAACACAACATCGGCACCATCTCTTCTGATTCTGATACTTTGATTGTGATTGTTTCTGCAATTGCTTTCTTTCTGTCAGCGTTTTTATCACAGAGAATTTCATTCCAATCTTTTTTAGATGGTTTCAGGCGAATTACACTGTATCCTTCTGAAATTTCTCCTGCCAGTTTCTCACAAGCCTCATTCCCTGCCTGGTCATTATCCAGGCACAGGAAAACAGAAGTAATCTGAGGGCGTTCAGAAAGAAAGGTCATCAGTGCCACACTGGAGACTCCACCCAGACTCAGGTAGCTGCGTTTCTTCCAGTCTTTGGGAAACAACTGAATAAAAGAGAGCAGATCAATGGCTGCTTCAAACACAAACAACTGATTATCCGTTCCTCTGTGGCAAAATCCAAAAGCTTTATCAGAACCGGCTACATCTCCACGATATTTCATTTCACCAGTTCCACGGCAATGTGCATATCTTGGAATACCATCTGCATCTCTGCCGATAAATACAACATTATGATGCTTCTTTTCTTCGTAA
>ENA-ORSX01000904-ORSX01000904.1-human-gut-metagenome-genome-assembly--contig:-NODE-904-length-25361-cov-82.425314_pt1 | contig 25361 bp, 18 predicted proteins | sample MGYA00241904_ERZ509172 | MGnify/ENA primary metagenome ERZ509172 (study PRJEB26280, sample SAMEA2338795) | human gut metagenome | biome: human gut; feature: human-associated habitat; material: faeces...
TCGAGGATATTCGTGAGTATATTGAAAGAGAGTATAAGGACGATTCTTTGGCATTACTTCGCTCAGATATATTGAATCTTCGTGACAAGAAGCGACTATTTCCGGTATCGCTGTACAGCAACGAAAATATGGCAGCAGCCGAAGATTTGCCATTTGTTTTGCAAAGAGCTATTGTAGATGCATTGAAGGCTGATGGTATTGAATTTGAAGTCCAGACAGATTTTGACAATTACATCAATGATATAAACAAGGATTCTGAGTTTTGGTCACTTGTCATTGATAGAGATCCACAGCTTAAGGCATTAGCTCCTACAGCTGAAGTGTTGATTAAAAAACTTCATGATTGTGATACATCGGTAATTCGCCATATAAAAAATGCTTTGCGCAAGCAGAATCGTGTTGTTCCATTGCATAGTGATAGCCTTGAGGACTGGATATTTGAGGTGCAAGATAAGTTGGCTGCACAAGGTGTATATGATGGTCTGCTTATTCTTTGGGATGAGTTCACAGATGTAATTAAGTCATCATTTGGTTTGTCAATCCTTGTTACTTTGCAGGGTATCAGCGAGCGTATGATGATGGCTAAAAACAACTCCTATTTTTTGTTTATCTCACATCCTTCTGCTTTGGATAATTTGCAAGTAGAAGAACGAGAAAAGACAAAAGGTCGCTATCATTACATGCCATATAATATGGAGACGGTATCGGCATATAAGATTATGTCGCGTAAATTCAAATTTGATGAGGATGACGTATATTACGAACATAGGCGTAGGGCTTTTGTAGAACCATACGAGAAACTTTATAAGGAATTCGCAATAATATCTACTTCGAATAGTCCAGAAGAGACCGAACGAGACTTGTATAATTTGTTTCCTATTCATCCTGGTACCGCGAATTTGGCAACATATTATGCCCGCGAGGCTGGCTCTTCATCTCGAAGCGTATTTGAATTCATCGGTGCTAATCCAAAGATTCGTGAGTTTTTTGAGAATGAGGAAGCTTATGCTGACGGTCGAGTAATTACAGCTGACTTTTTGTGGGACTTTGTTGTTGATGAGTTTAACGAAAAGGTATCGAAGTTTGGTGCTGTAACAGAACGCTTCAACTCGCGCAAATTGCAAGTTAAGAATGAAGGCGGTTCAGAGTGTTATGCTGTTTTTAAGAGCATACTGCTATTAAATGCGCTAAACAACATTGCAAACAATGTAACTGTAACACCTTCGGAAGAGAATATTACTCGCCTATTTGTGGGTACTCATATTGAGCCTAAACTAAAAGATATACTTGACTATTTGAATGACAATAGTATAATTCAAAGGGCTCCAGGTGGTTTATTCTCAATACAGTTTTCTTCACTTCCTCCAAAAGAGATTGAAGCTAAAAAGAATGAGTTGAAGCTTACGCAATTCAAGTATACTTCAAGTATTATAAACTTTGGTAGCGAGGCCGATAAACTGTTGAAACTTAATTTCTCGACAGTCACTCGACCAATGACATATCAAAAATACTCTATCGATAGTAATGAGTATTTATTGTTGAATGCAATAGAGAAAGGGCGAAAGAATTGTCCTGCATACGAAATATTTGTTGCTCTGCTTTTTGCTAGAAATACTCAAGAGTTAGGTGAGTTAAAACAAATTGCATATAACGCTACATCAAACGATGAGATTGGTCGCTTTGACAGCACTTTGTTTGTTGTCTATGAAACACCATTTGGTGATACAAATTTCGAGCGATTTATAGAGTATCAAGCAAATGCCTCTGTCGCTCGTAGTCATAACTCTACTGAGCAGGCTGAAACACACATTGCATCTGCAAATGCGATGATTAAGGAGTGGGTTCAAAAGCTACAACGAGGTACATTTTCTTATTTCTTAAGAGATCAAAACAGTGTTAGCTCTGGTTTGAAGATTGCCCTTACAATTAACTCTTGTATTGCTCCGACAATCTTCTCAAGTGGCCCTGATTCTTACGATCTGCTTCGTTCTAAGTCAGCAACATATTGGCGAAAACAATTGGCTAGAGATACCGTCAAGACCGTATTGACCAATAATACCAAAACCGATATCAGCAGTCGTTGTACGGGGCAATATGCTCATATGGCGTTATTGCTTCAAGATAGCGTTGATGAGAATTTGGAGTGGAAGCCTTCAATTAGTCCATTGCATCCGTTAAAGCTTGTGGCTGATTTTATTGACAAAAAACTTCATGGTGTTAATAAGAATACCGATTTTAATCTTGGAGAGCGACTAAAAGAATTAACTCTTCTTCCATTCGGACTTTTCCAGTCATGTGCTTGTATGGGTATGGTTGCATTTGCAATGCGTAAGTATGTCAAGCAGATTTTTGATACAAATGGAAAGCCTCTCGATGCAACTCATATTGCAGATGCGGTTATCAAGATGTTCCAGGCTTGGGAATCTGACAAGGTTAACAACACTCTCAACTTTATGTTTGAGACGAAGGAGTCTGGAGAACTATGCAGATTGTTCGTTCAGAATTTCAGATTGAATGAGCTTAAAGGTTATAACGACATTAGCAGTCTAACAGATGCACGTTGGGCTCTTACACATGAGTATATAGCTGAAAAGGGATTCCCTCTTTGGTCATTGAAGTATGCAACGGATTTTGACAACTTGCGTGGACTAATTGAAAATATTGTAAAAATTAGTACAGAAAAAGACTTCCGAAACCAGCCGCATTTGATGTCGCAAACGCTTGCAGAAATGAAACAGCTCAAATTTGAATTAAAGGAGTTGTTAAAGACTAATGCATTCAAAGAAGGTTTTTCAGCATTTGTAATTGGTGTTGCAGTAGAAAAGGGCCTTCCACTCAAAGAAGATGAGGTTGATGAGGCAATAGCTGGTATGCGCAAGCATTTGGGGGGCGATATTGGTTATTGGTCGGAAGAGGAGGCACGCAACGCATATGTAATATGGAGAGCTCAGCTTCTTGAAGAGGAACGTAGAAGACAAGAAGAGGAATTACGTCGTCAAGAAGAGGAGATTCGTCGTCAGCAGTCTAACGACATGAGGACTAAATACACTGATGCAGAAATTGACAAACTCAATCAACAGAAAGCAACTGCAATTGCCAAAGTAAAACAGATCAAAGATGCAGATAGAGCAAGGGCAATTCTCGAAAGAATTATAGAAAAGACAAATAATAGCTTAGTAATTAGTATTATCAACGAATACGATGCTTAAGTCATTTGGAACAATAGATGATATGCTTGTTGCCATTGATGCTGACAAGAATGTAACAGGCAGTAATGCGGGTACGGCAAATCGCTTCCCTGTCCGATTTGTATTGTTTGATAACTTTAGAGACTCCTACGAGTTTATCTCGAAGATGTCGGATAAGGATGTCGAGATACAAAGTGTTGACAAGTGGATGAATCCTCAACATGATGATATGTTTATATCTCGTATTGAGCTGGCTAATAATATTGAAAAATATATTGAAGATATTAAAGGAGAGGATTGCGTTGTGGCTCCCTTCTCTGAGCTTGCTCGTTTCTATGACAATATTGAGCATAAAGAATTCGATGCTCTTATTACAAAGTTAAAATCCATTCAGAGTACCAACATTGCATTTGATAAACATCAGCGTATATATATTGTTATTGTGGGACAATACAGCAAAATTTCAAACTTTGAAAATGATCCACAAATGTTCGCTTGGTATTTAAAATCTGATGGTAAGCAGTTTAATTATCGTTTGGTGTTATCTAATGGAACTGATTATGATGTCCGTAATTTAAAGAATAGATATACTGTTGTAAATAACCTTAAAGAGTGGCTCTATATGTGGAGAAATGGAATGGATATATCCAATACTATAATTTCCACTTCACCATCTATATATGCATACGAACAGAATGCTTTGCCTGATAATGCATTTGATTTTGACAGATGTGAGAATGTCTATAAATTTTTAACACTCGGATTAAAACTTTCTTTTGGCAATGTGCAGTACAAGGAATGTGATGATGCACATTGGAGGGAACTGGCCGAAAAAATAGATGTCACAAACTTTACTTTTTCAAAGTTTATTAAACAGTATTTTCATCTATTTGAACTTAGGGATTATCGTGATTTCACCAAAGCATGGCATGGTACAGATAACAGCTTTGATAGATGGTTGCTAGCAACGTATTACTTAAGCGAGTTTGATAAGTCTGATTATCTATTTTCCGCATTACAGAACTGTTGCACCTACACAGACCGAGAATTGTTCGAACAATTAATGCTGGCTATTTTTGATTTTGAAGATATGTCAGCTCAATCGAGTATTCGTATAGATATTTTGCGAATGTTCAAGCATAAGGGAGCTTTATCAAAGGAGGCGCAAGAAACATTGGAAGAAAGATTAATTAAGGTCGCAACAAATTATGGGTTTAAAACAGCAGCAAACCTTTTGACTCCATTCACAAGCGTAGAAAAAGAAATTGCTGTCAAGTGGTATGGAGAAGGTAATCTTGCCGTATGCGATCTGCGAGAAAACTTTCCTATGTTCTATTGCTACCTGCAAAATAATGTATTGCCGATTGATTCACAAGATTGGATTGAGAATTATATCGAAAAATATAAGAAAGCAAAGTTTTCTAATAAATATGATCAGAGTGTTAGTGATGTATTGCTTGTTTATAGTTCTAATGATATTGCATTCAACACATGGTATCAAGACTTTAGAACTGTGCGTACTATCCTTGCAGATAGAGGCGATATAGATGTGTTTTATTGGATTGACGGACTTGGTATAGACTGGATTCCTGTTGTTCAACATATTGTAGAGTCTGAAAAGCAGAATGGTATTTATCTAAACGAGGTCATTGTTGGTAAATCATTATTACCAACAGTGACATCCATAAATAAGGCTGATTTAGAGAAACTGGTTCCTGACAAGCTGGTAAAGACTGGAGATCTTGACAATTTGGCTCATAAAACCAACAATAGGTATCCTGAATATATATTAGAAGAGTTTGACATAGTTGCAAATGCTATTCGTAGTATAATTGACGAGTATGCAGGTAAAAAGATTGCTATTGTGTCAGATCATGGGTTAACGCATTTATCGCAATATTGTACTGGGTTAAATCTAGCGGGCTTTGAATCAGACCATCATGGCCGACTTGCAAAAAAGAAGAGTGGTATTTCGCTTGACAACAAGTATGTTGTTGTAAATGAGGATACAGTTTGTGCTTTAGAACACTCTTCGTTATGTAGTAAAGTTCCGGTCGGACAAGCATCTCATGGAGGAGCTACACCAGAAGAGGTATTGGTTCCAATTTTCATTATATCGAATCAGGAGTCTGTACAATCATGGACAGCTAAGTTGCTTACAAAAGAGTTGTCTGCGACAGTACCTATAATTAGATTTGAAATTAAGGGATTAAAAGATGAGATTCCGTGTATGGTTTACAATAGTAAATCTTATAAACTCAGTAATGTTGCAGACAATGAATATCAGAGTGCTCGCATTGAGTTAGTACAAAATGTGAGAGATATTGTATTATGCATTGGCTCATCAAAGCAAAAATACCAGATTGACATTAACTTTGGTGCTGACGAAGAAGACCTATTTTAACATAGATGCGTATGAAAACAGATATTAGTAATAAGATAAAGAACTATTTTGCTTCAATGGCAATTTATAAGGACCCAGCTTCGACTAATAGTTTATTTGTAGGTCGTAATCTACCGTCTTTTGTTAAAGATTTTATACTGAAAAAATATATTAATACTGCGGGGCAGGTTGATAGAGGAGCTCTTACCGCATTTCTTGATAATGTGATACCACAAGAGGCCGCTTCTGTTAAAGATCGTTTAGGTAGTGGTCAAGAGCTTACACTGCTCACTCGCTTTATCATATACATAGACCTAGTTAAAGGTATTCGTCGTTTTGCTATTCCCGATTTGGGGATAAAATTAAACGAGGGACAAATTCCAGACTATGTGTATAATCAGCATGTTGGAGACCTAGTTGATGGAGAGAAATGGGGCGTTATTAAACTTTGTGTCCTTCCTGATATGGATGGCAAAAAGAATCATGTCGAGATGGTTGATTACAAACCATTTAAACCATATAAGTCAGTTGACATGAGCTATTTGCGTGAGGCAAGAAGAGCTTTTACCACAACAGAGTGGCTAGATGTACTTTTGTCCGCTATGGAGTATGACCCTGATGGTTTTAAGTGTATTAGTCAAAAATTAGAGTTCTTGACTCGTCTGCTAATATTTGTAGAACCTAGATTAAATGTGATAGAACTTGCGCCCAAGGGTACAGGTAAATCATATGTATTTGGTAATTTATCAAAATATGGTTGGCTTGTCAGTGGTGGTAAGGTGACGAGAGCAAAGCTCTTTTACGATAAGCAGAAGCAACAAAATGGCATAATCAAGAATCATGATTATACAGCATTTGACGAAATACAGACCATTGTATTCCAGGAACCTGCAGAGATTCAAGCTGCTTTAAAGTCATATCTTGAAAGTGGCAAGACTACAATTGATAATACGGAGTTCTCTTCTGAGTGTGGGCTGATGTTAATGGGAAATATTCCTTTGAATAAACAACACAGCCCGTTGTCATACCGTTATTTTGATTCTCTTCCTCACAACTTTAGAGAATCAGCTCTATTAGATCGTTTTCATTGCTTTATTGAGGGGTGGCATTTACCTCGAATCAACAAGAGCATGATCTTTAAAGGTTGGACGATTAATGTTGAGTATTTCTCAGAATTGATGCATGCTTTGCGTACCCAAAATTCTTATGGACTTCTTTTCGATGCCCTAGTAACATTTGATCCCAACGCAGATATGCGAGACTTTAATGCTGTAAAGCGTATAGCAACAGCCTATATGAAGCTGTTGTTCCCGCACTGGCAGAATGTATCAGATGTTGATTGTGAAGAGTTTGAACTATATTGTCTACAGCCAGCAATTTTTCGTCGAGGTATTATTAAAACACAATGCCATAACATTGATGAAGAGTTTAATACTAGAATGCCTAAAATAGAAGTGCGAAAAGCTGGTGTTGAGTATAATTCGGATTTTGATCACGCATTGGATGTGTAATATAGCTATTAAAATAGATATATTGACAAAAATAAAATGTGAGTAATCAACTGGATGCAGAATTTGGATTATGTCAAACGAAATACAATTCATATTATACAATCTTCCAGAAGAGAATGGCAAGGTGCAGGTAATCATCAGGGATGAAACTCTTTGGTGTACACAAAAGGCGATGGCTCAACTTTTTGGTGTGGATAGAACTGTTGTTTCCAAGCATCTCAAAAATATATTCGAGTCATCTGAGTTACAGCAGGATTCAGTATGTGCAAATTTTGCACATACTGCCGAAGATGGCAAAATATATAACACACAGTTTTACAACCTTGATGCTGTTATCTCGGTTGGTTATCGGGTAAATTCTTTACAAGCCACTCGCTTTCGTCAATGGGCAACTAAAATCCTGAATGAATACATTAAAAAGGGATTTGTTCTCGATGATGACCGTTTGAAGCAGGGCGAGACTGTGTTTGGGCAGGATTACTTTCAAGAGCTGCTTGAACGGATACGCTCCATCCGTGCCAGTGAACGTAGGATTTGGCAGAAGATTACAGATATATATGCCGAGTGTAGCATTGACTATGACAAGAACTCGCCAACAACCCACGATTTCTATGCGATGATTCAAAATCGGTTTCACTATGCAATTATAGGGCAAACTGCTGCAGAAATTGTGTATCACAATGCGGATCATACCAAAGAACACATGGGGTTGACTACTTGGAAGAACTCTCCCAATGGACGTATCTTGAAGTCTGATGTCACGGTTGCCAAAAACTATCTGCAAGAAAAGGAAATAAAGGAATTGGAACTTGCTGTATCAGCATTCTTCGACTATGTTGAGAATCTTATCAGGCGTCGGAATACATTCAATATGGAGCAATTCTCTGGTAGTGTAAACAAGTTCCTTTCATTTATGGATTATCAGATTTTGCCAGATAAGGGGTGCATTTCTGCTGCTCAGGCAAAAGCCAAGGCAGAACAGGAGTATGATATTTTTAATCGAACTCAATTCATTGATTCTGATTTTGATAAGCAAATTAGAGAGGTGTTGGGGCAAGGGGAGTAAGTAACAGTTGCTGATATAATGTAAAATAAAGTCTCAACCGATGATCGCTTATTCGGTTGAGACATTCTTATTTATCTAGAAAGTGGTTCGCAAGTAACCTTTTCAAATGCGTGGGTGACAGTTCGCCGCTTTTGACGATCGTAAAATCGCCGTTCTGCTGTACCTGCTTGAGCGCCACTAACGACGAAGCCAATAGTTCCGCAAGGGTTGCCATACTCCGAATATTACAATTTTACACGTCCTTCGTGGTGCTGAAAAACAAGTTTATTGGCACGTTGTAAAACACGTTTATTTTGCAAATATAGTGCAATTTTTTGTCGAAACCTAAAAATTTCGAAATATTTACGAACCTGCTATGCATCCTTTCTCAGAATAGGATAGCGCGAGAAAAAACTGCCAGTGCGGACTGGAGCGGATATCGTCACCGTTTCGGAAAAGGCGTCTCCATCTTCGCTGCATGAACCTATTGTTTCACTAAAAACATTTGCATTATGTCTGAAAAATCAGAATCAACGATCGATTCAAGTCCCGAGCAGATCGATAGCAACCTTTCGAAGTGGTAATCTGAGAAGTCTCTATGAACAATAATCTTGTTATTTCGAAATACTCCTATCTGAAACGTTGTTCTGCTGCCATCTTTCGAATATTATCCAGCCATTCATAAATGCTCCTCGGGGGATTTTCCCGTTCTTGTGCGAATTCCTTTTCAAGCGCTAAAGCCAGTAGTGAATATTCCCGCTCCAGTGATGTGGCAAAAATCCCTTTATCATCGGTATTGATGCTGACGGAAATGGCATGTGGCGGAAGATTGAGGTTCAGGCCGTGGTTATGGAACCGGAGGATCGGATGGAGTCGGTATCCCTCGATCTGACCGATCAAGAGGTTGGAAGTCGGGTTACATTCGATGCATATGTTTTGCCGCTCTATTTCGCACAGCATCTTTTCCTGTACGTCGGCGATGTGCGCTACCAATTCGTCGGACAAGGATACCTGTTCTGTGCGTGCTCCGCATTCCTTTACTTTCCGGTTGTAATGGTAATCATAATATAGCTTTCGGGCAATATCGTTTTTACGGGCGAGCATACAAGCGGGCGTCGTGTTTAAATCGAATGCATACCAATAACTGCTGCTGGCCGTGAATCCGGATCTGCCGCTGTAATATTCAGGATTGTCTCCACGAAGCAGCCAAGACTGGTAGTAATCCCATAAACTGGGTCTTGGGCTGTTGGTAGTTTTGTTCGTTCCGTGAACCTTCTGGTAGGTGGTTTCATAAAGGATTTCCAATTCTCGGTGAACCCGGCAGAAGCGAGGTAGGTCTTGACCCTTGTGATAGAGCCATACGATGTTATCCAATAGTACCTGCAAGGGTACGATCAGGATATTATGGCGTTTGGCATAGTAGTTTTTCACATCTATACCCAATACAATGGCATGTCCCAAACGGTCTCCGTTATGAAATCCCATGAATGTGAGTACTTCATCGATAGCACGCATGCCATCGACCGCATCGAGAAAATCCTCTCCTACATGATAGGTCATTCCGAGGTTGTTCGGATAATGCGCATCTGTCCGCAATTCGTTCCGGAGAAATCTGAATGCCTGGGCAAAGACTTCCGGACGTGTGAGAATTTCGGAATTTGCAGCGTCGATTCCCCGTATTTGTTCGCGTTGGGCGAAGGATGGGGCCACCCTCGTGTCCCGGATAGCTAATGCCTCCCGATGCACCTTTTTTCGCAATGTAGCCTGCCTGCACCGATGCAAGCTGCAACCATGGGGATCGGAGTCTTTCTGCTTGATAAAATGCAGCGTCAGGCTATAATACCCGTCAATTTTTCGGGCTGTTTTCTTATCGATGAAATGTGTGCGGGATACATCTAATTTGATTTGTCGAATTGCTTCTTTTAATCTCTTCCCGGGGTATTTCGGAGCGATTCTGGCTTCCAGAAAACGCTCTTTATCTTGTCCCAAAAATTCACAGACGGCCAACTGCGCGAGCAGACCGTCATATACGGAACCATCAGGAATGAAGAGACTTTTCCGTTTTTCATAGATGTTGAAGTTGTCGAATCCGGCCCTGTTGTTATGTTGTATGATTTCGGCCCGGAATTTTGTTTTGATTGCCAGATAGGCATAAAACAATGAGTTCAGGTGCCTGTTCTTCCATTTCTCGGCATAAATGCCCCGGAAGATTTGATAGAGCAGCCATCGTTCTCCGGAAAATACAGACATCAAACGGTCGATTCCCTGCAAATATTGCGTATTGCGATCCGTTATCGCATAATCCGGAATTAGTACAGAGCCGTCGACTCCTCGGTAACGATGCCCGACGGTCTGTCGGAAACTTTGAATTACATCGTCCAACCGGTGGGCAAGATACTGGGCCGCTGTAATATCGGGAGCATTCAGAATCGCCCATACCAAGCGTTCCAGTTTCGACGATTTCCCAGAAGGACATGTGAAAATCTTATTGTTGCCTAACAGAAAATCGAATAGCAATACCCGTATCGCAGCCGCTTTGACAACATAAAGATACAATGGTATTTGTCCTGCGTTTTCCTCGTAGACCGGACTGCTGTCCTGATGCCGGGACAGCAGTCCGAAGGTTTTACTCCATCCGAATGTTTTGTTCATCAAACTCATCCAGTTCAGGTCGAAATTCACGGACGATCCTTTAAGGTGGAAATGCAGGTCGCTCATTTCGTGGCGGAACAATTCATTGAGCGCCCGGTTGTCGTGCCCGATTACCACCGGCCAGCAGTAGGTTTGCCGACTCGTTCCGCTCAGTTCATCCTTGGCTGCGAGGAAGGACGTTGTAAAGATATCCTCGCCTAAACATGCGGTCAGGTCGTTCCATCTCAGCAAATTTTCGTAACGGCATATGGGAGCTCCGTTCGTTTCCAGCAGAACCTCTCCGGCGAAATGCAGCAGCACATTGAATACGGTACCTTGCTTGTGGGCACGGGCCCCTCGTCCTGCAAAATGCAATACGGAGCTGTCGGGAGCATGCATCCATACGTTGTGCAGATGTTGGTAGGCGCAGTCCGACTGGTCGAGTGTGAAAACCTTATAATCGTCCGAGTAGCGCAGACGCAAATCTTCCCGGTCTATTTCTTCATCCGCAAAGCCGCCTTTACTCCATTTCCTGAGTATCTCCTGCGGGCTCTTCTGCAGGAACAGCAGTTTGAGAGCTTGTCTCAGATTCTCCATCCTCTGACGCAATTATCAGGTTATTAATCTTTTTTATTGCTGCGGGCAGATCTTCATAGGCCATTTTGGAGCCGTATCCTGCAAAGACCCGATTGATTATCTCTTCGTTGGCGTTATAAGCCTTAGACTGCAACTCCTTTATTTTTCGTTTGATCGTACTCACATTTTTTGCACTTCGGTTTGGCAGCAGTTTCGGATCGTCTTTTAACAGCAGGGGTGAAGATTTTGGTTTGAACATTTTCTCGAAATCGTCTCCGATTGTTGCACTGTTCGTTTTTGCGAACAATTCCGCTATCACCGAAACGAAACTGTAATCGATTTTATAATATAGCTCCTTGCTCATACCGGGAGCTTCATCTTCTTTGTCGTATGTCCGGATCTTATAATCCTGCAAGGCTCTGAAAAATGCCTCGAACCGGGCCATATTATCTCCTTCCCGGCTGCGCTTCGAGATCATCCATTGATAAAGATCTTGGATGATCTCGGCGTTGCGTATGCAGGCCCATGATTGCCAGCAGTGAAGTTCGTTGTACCCTATTCCCTCTTTCCGTTCGATGGCCCGATGTTTGAAATCACCCCACAAGGAGAGATAGTGGGAATTGCCGTCTCCGTACCCGGATTCCCGATCCGCCAGTTCAAAAAGTTTTTTTCCGGAGTCTTTCACACGGGAATAACACCGTTTGATGTCGATGACATTATAGAAAAATGCTCCCAGATCGAACCATACGTTCGACTTACTGCGGAACTCACCGTCGTAATAAACCGTATCCGATTGCCGGCACGTATCCTGGTTCCTGTCTGCCTTTGCATCCTCTTTTAAACCGCGGGAGAGGCATAGCAGGAAGAATTCCGCAAGCTGGATCTTGTATTTCAGGGTATCGCGCTCATGTTCCTGCTCTATCGGGCTTTTTTTATTGAATGCTTCCCATTCCTGCACGACATTTGCCAAATATACAGTAACGGTTTCATAGTTGATAAGTCGTTCCGTACGGGATACCTTTCCATCTTCCCATTGCATTGCGTTCAATAAGCGTAAGTTGCACAAACGCCCGGCGATCAGGCGCTTATAATCGCAAAGTTTCATCTCGTCGAAGGGATCGTAACGCAGGACCAACTCCGCTTTGGCAGCCTCTTCCGGTCGTTCGGTCGTTTCGGTCATTGCGTCGTAACTTTCGTACAGAGCCATCGAGTAGATGCTGTTTATCAGGAAAAACAGACGACGATCCGCTGGCGTATCGTACTCCTGTTGCAACAGGAACAGCACACCCATTATATCGCCAACCGAGATGTTGAACTCCAGATTCTGGGGATTGATGATCTCCAACAGCTCTTCGAGGCATGCACGTTTGATCGATTTGTTCGATTCAGCCGTCTTACGCTCCTCGAGACTCTGGAACCATTTTGTATATTTGCCCTGCAATGCCGTCAGGGTCGCTTTGTTCAGCATGTTATCGCGCCATCCCGTCCAGATCTCATCGCATATTTTGCGATCCTCCACAGACGTGATGTTGTCCTGTATCCATGTTCCGAAGAGGTATTTTTTGAACGTCTCTTTGTTTGAGCTCTGTCCCTCGTCTTGGTAATCGGGCATATGTTGCAGCAGTTCCACGATCTGACAGAGTTTACGCAGGTTTGTCGGTACGATATAGCTCGTGCGGTGCCCGCTGTTGTAAAAAAGATAGCGCGTTTTCTTGAAGATCAGTTCCGGCACGGCTTGACGTACGGAGTTTCCCGGCATTGTCTTGCCATCGATCTTGAGTGTGGCATTCAGGTAGATTTCCGATGTGGGCAGGTAGATACGTTGGTTATGCGGGACTAACTTGGTGAGGTATTGTCCCGTCATTTCCTCGATTACGTCGAAAGACATTCGGTTGTGTTCTATCAGCGTTTCGTACTTTTGGGTGTAATGCAGGCTTTTAATCGTTCCGAGCTGTTCCAGTTTGGCTGCGAGCAGGATTACGATCTGCGGTGATACCAGATATTTGCGGATCTGTTCCGCCATTTCGTCTGCCTGGCTGATATTCAGGTCGATGTCGTCGATACACAACAACAGGATGCCATTTTCATGCTTGCGGAATTTCAGGTATTCCTTGACAAGGTCTGCAATATCTTTTTTCAGGTCGACGGCCTGCGAAAGGTTTGTCAGATTCTCTACGTCGTCATAGTCTCCGCTTGTCTCGTTTTTCCCAAGCAGGCATTGCATGCTGCGTTGTGCCCGGGCGAAAGCCTGCTCCAGCTTCCGCTGTACCTCGAAACATCCGGATTCAGTCTGCCCCTGTTCCACGAAATCCCGGTACGTTTTGTAAAGCCGGGCTACGACCATCGCTACGATGTTGTGTGTTTGGTCGAAATAGGATGGGTCGATGATACCTATGCTCTCAAACCGATGTTTCTCGAGGGCTGCATATTCACCGATTATACGCAATTTCTCCGGCGTCAGAAGCTCCGCAACGGACGACATGCAGGATGTTTTGCCCGATCCCCGTTCTCCCACGAAGGCAATGATATTGTTGGGCGACTCTTCCTGAGAAATATTATGATTTGACAGGTTGCTATTTTGCGATTGGGCCGAATAAAGATTATTGAGTGCATCGAGCGCCTGCACATATTGTTCCGTAAAAATCGACTCTTCGAATTCAGTCCGGGTATTGATGTGCTCCACGACCGGTATATTCACTACCCCCGACTTGATTCTGATCGTCCTTCCATTTTTCATCATTTCGTTACAATGGTTTAGTAGTTTTTAATAATGTTGTCTGAACGGTTTTGAATCATTCTATAAATGGCTTAAAACCTACAAAATCTCAATATACAAAAAGTTATTGTAATTATCAAATTGTATTTGATTTTTCAGGACGGGACAAGCCTCAAAATCACCTCGGTGCGGACTGGAGCGGATATCGTCACCGTTCCGGAAAAGGCTCCTCTATCTTCGCGGCGTAAACCATTGTTTCACTAAAAACATTTTGCTTTATGTCCGAAGAAAATCAAGGAAGGATTTCTAATCAAGCCCCCGAGCAGGCCGATTCCAAGTATAAGGAGACGCTTCTGCTCTACAACGAGAAAAACGGCGCCGTAGAGGCCGTTTCCGAGCTCAAACAGCAAGACAATCAGTACAAGGTCACCACGACGCAGCCGCTGACGGCCAACAAGCCGGCCTTCTACGACCTGCGCAACAGCACTCGTGACATTTTAAGGATTGACAAAACGTCTGCAAGGAAATTTATTGCGGTGTAAAGCGCAGCAAAACAATGTATTGCGGGCTAAAAAGGTGGCAATCCCGTTTTCGGAAGCCCAAATCGGCTCTGCCCACTTTTTTGCCACCCAACGGTTTTCTCCGGCTTGCTTTCCGCTTCCGGTTCGAGGAATCGGTCGAAGCCTTTGCAAAATTGTGATATACAGTCGGTTTTCTTCTTTTTGCGCCGGACGGGCAACAAAAAAGGAGCCCCGGAAAAAGGCTCCTTTGTGCGGATAAAGGGGCTCCGCTTATCTTTTCAGTAATCTGACTATCAGCCGAATAATCGAAAGATCAATCTTCTGCACACACTTTGGCTTTGTGCGAAAAGCGTTGGTTTGCTTGCCAATTTACAAGCATTCAAATGATAAGCGAAAATAAAAATTATTATGAGAAAATGCAAGCGGTTGTATTGAATAAATATATTATTTCATATCTTTAACTAAATGTATTTATAATATGGAAGGGTATGTATATATAATGACTAATGCAGCAATGCCAGGCTTATTGAAAATTGGATGTACTGCAAGAAGTCCTGAAATAAGAAGAAGAGAATTATCTCGTCCATCAGGTGTCCCGGGTGATTTTGAAATATCATACGAGATGTATTCGCCTAATATGAAATTATTAGAAATAAAAATTCACACCGAATTATCGGCATATCGGGTTAATAATAAAAAAGAGTTTTTTAAATATAATTTATATAAAGCGATTGACATGATTCATTTATTAGGCATAGAAGTGGCAATGGATTGTCTATATAAATTGTCTGGTGTGAATGAAAGTTTAGAATCGTATGAGTCAATTGAGATTCTAAGTGCTATTAAAGAAAAATACAAAAATTGGGTTCCTGCTGATATAATTTCGGTTAGGATGTATCAGACTAAATTACGCTGTTATTTAGAAATAACAAAAGAAAATTTTATCTGTCAATATGACGATAAGCCAATTCCCCTTATTGATCAAAATATACACCGAATAGATTTAGGTTTTATTGCTGGGAAACATCATTTTTTTGACGATGATGATATGTTCAGCCCGGCAGAATCAGTTGCAAAGAACGCCAGATTGTTTATTGAGGATTTTGATTTAGTTGGGATCGCAAATTGTTGTCCGGAACTTCTAATTGATGAGGCGTATGAAAATATGTATGTTAAAAGCTAATAAGAATAGTTTTTGTCATTTTAAAATTTCATATTCGGTTTGTAGTAATTCTTCTCCAGTACTTCATTGATTTTAGCTTCCGGATACAGAATATTCCCACCTATCGAGGAGTATGGTATTAGTCCTTTATCCCGATAGTTCTGTAAAGCTCTTCGGCTGATATGGAAATGTTCCATTACCTGTTCTGTGGTGAAATACCGCTCGTTGAGCAGAGAGGGGCGCACATTCTTCATCAGCCTGTCGGTAATCCGTAAGGTGTTCCGCATCGTAGCGGCCAATTTCCTGTACTCCGGCGTTTCGCAGGTTATTACGTCGTCGCATGTAATCTTACTATCTTCCATAGCTATTTTTGTTTAGTCAGACCCCTGTCAAGCACTGCTTTTATATCTTCAGGTTTGTAGTAGCATTTGTTCCCCATCACGGTATAGGGTAGAACTCCGCTGTTCCGGTAATATTGCAGGGTTCGTTTGGAGATATTCAGCCATTGGCATACTGTGGCATTATCGATTCAGCCCGAACCGTCCGCTGGGAAAAACAGACGTTCTAATGTCTGCATGCGTTTGTTTACCTGTTCGGCGTTGGCTTGCGTTTCCAGCCACGCCCTTTCTTCGATTAATAGATACTTCATACGTAAATTTTAATTAGTAAATGTTTTTTATCTGCAATATATCCTTACTTCGGGCAATTCCTGTCATAACGGACAAGAACGGACGCAACTGGATTATCGGCAAGGCAATATAGTAATGGTTTTCCGGTTCCCGGCCTTTGGCCGCTCCAGACCGTTCCAGACCGTCCGCCCTTGTTCTCTATTGCAAATCCGGCGGCAATATAAGGGACGTCCCGTTGTTTTGATGCTGTTTACGCCCTCGTTCTCCCTCATTCGCCCTAATTGGCCCCATGATCGGGCGGATTTCGCGGCATAACTCCCGGCCTCTCCCCTCGGCGTTCCTGCAAACTTGGCGGCAAGATAAGGGCAGCGTCCCGACTTGGTGCTGTCCGGGTAGTGAACGGTGCTAATTGACCCCGAAAACCGGACAAAATCAGCCGCAGTTTCGGGGTATTAGTGCCAAAATCAAACATCCGGAGGTTTTGTTCATACTACGGAGCAGTTTTGCGCAGCCGGGCGCAATAATATCAGGCGTGTAACAGATTGGCAAATTGTGTATTATCTTCGCCGCAAACCTTAAAATCCGACGTGTTTATGACTACCCGAACCATCCATTCCACTCCGGCGATCTTCCGCCCGTCGTGAAGGGCCGCCCGCTCTGAGAGTAGCTTCCCGATCTCCCGCCTTTCGGGGTACTGACTTTCCCGCTCTGTCCGCCTGCGCCTTTGCGTGAGCGTCGATGCAATACGTCCCACCTTTGCCGTCCGCAGCCTCCGCCGACTATATCCGGCGGGTCTTGCGGGCCAGCTTCGGCGTGCCGTGTCCGGGGCTTCGGCCCCGGCATCGACCGCTCCCGAAACGGGAGGAAGCAAGGTTGTTTGAAGTGGTCGCAAAAAACGTCGGAGACGGATTTTTGTGGCACGAAAACACAACCTTGCTCTGCGAGGCCATCCCATTCGGACTGCTCCCGGCGCGGGTCGCATTCCGAAACGCCCGCCGCTCCCTGCGGTCGCCGCGGGCTTGGGATTCGGAGCGTCTGCGACGCGGGTTTACGACCGTGCCCGCTTCACTCGTTTTACTCGGTCATCCGGCAACGGTCGGACGTGCGGCCATGCACTGAACTAACACGGATTCGCATATGGCCGAGAACCGAAAGAACAAGGGCGGCAGACCGCCCAAAACCGCCGCCGCAAAGCACTCCGAAACCGTCCGTTTCCGCGTGACGGCGGCCCAGATGCAAACTCTGCAAAAACGCGCAGCGAAAGGCAGGCTGACCCTATCAGAATACGCTCGGCAAATGGTGCTTGCCGGAAAGGTCATCGCCCCGGCCAGCCCCGAAGAACTGGGCCTGATTGCCGAACTGACCCGCGGAAAGAACAACCTGAACCAACTTGCCAAAGTCCAAAACGCCGCAGGAGCCGCAACGCGGGAAGCGGAACTGATGCGAATCATCCGGTTTTATAACCAGACTATAAACCGATTGAAACGTAAGACTGAATCAAGCAGAGGAAGAAATCAACCGTAGTCTGAAATCACGCTGTCGCTGATTGGTTGCAGCGGTTGAAATCAATCACACGTAGAAATCACCCATACAATGATAGGAAAAATCGTAACGGGCAAATCGTTCGGCGGAGCCGTCGAGTATGTCCTCAAGAAAGAGAAAGCCCGCCTGCTGGAGAGCGACGGAGTAGATACCGAAAGCATCCGGACGATAATCGACGACTTCAACTTTCAGCGCAAGGCCCGCCGGGAGATTGCAAAGGTCGTGGGGCATATCTCGCTGTCGTTCCACCGGGACGATGCGCCGACGCTGACCGACGATCGGATGCGGGAATTGGCGGCGGCCTACATGGAGTCCATGGGCATTGCCGATACGCAGTATATCGTCGCCCGGCACAACGACACGGAATATCCCCACCTGCATATTATCTACAACCGGGTGAAATACGACCGGACGCTTGTGGCGGATAAGAACGAACGCCGCCGGAACGTCAAAGTTTGCAAACAACTTAAACGCCGATACGGGCTGACATTCTCCAACGGCAAGCGGGACATAAAGACCGAACGACTGCACGGAGCGGACAAGGTGCGGCAGGAGGTGTTCGACGCCATAACCCGCACCCTGCCCAAATGCGACCGGATCGCCGACCTGTCGGCCAAACTGAAACGGCAGGGGATCGGCATGCAGTTCATCCACCGGGGCAACGACCCGAAGAAAGCGGTTCAGGGCGTAACCTTCACCAAAGACGGACTGACATTCAAAGGCTCGCAAGTAGACCGCAAATTCAGCTATACCGGATTGTCGAAGACGATCCGCGAACGGGTCGAGGCGTTGACACGGGAAACGGCCGACGAGGAGATCGAATACATGCGGGAAAGACGGCGGGAGCAGGAACGCGACACAACGCCGAAGCCGCAGAAAGCAGAAAGACCGCAACCGCCGCAGGTCAAACGGGAAGAAACACCCCGCCTGCAACAGTCCCGGCAGACACAACCGGCTTCAGCCGTACCGAAACCCTCCGCGCCGCAGCAGGTCGAAATCGGCGGTACGCGATTTACGCAGGAGCAATGGCGGCAATTGCAGGAGAACCGGATGCTGCGGATAATCGTTCGCCGCAGCGATGCAAATATGCTGCGCGAATATTGGTTCGACAATGCAGGAGGGGTGCAACACACCCTTATCGCCCTGCGGCGCAGGGATGAAGCCTTTACACGTGAATTGGTTACGGCGATAAAAGGCTGTCGGCTGACGGTGCAGGAACAGAAACAGTTGTATTCCGAGCAGGGGTTGATTAAGGCGTTCTGCAGGCAGGACGGAACGGTTTACCGATCCCGGTTCGGGGTGGAATCAAAGCCTGGACAGAAAGATATGCTGACCGAGTGCGTATTATCCGTGCAACAGACGCAAGAGGTAAAACCGGAACAGCAACAGCGGCCACAGGTCAAAACATATCCACCAAGAAAACGAGGACGGCATTTATAGAGTATTCTTTCGAAAATACATTAATATGCTTAAATTTGTGTATTAAATTAATAATTATATGGCTAAATCAAAAAGACACCATTATATACCTCAATTTTTTCTCCGAGGATTCACAAATGAAGCTGGAGAGTATTTCATCTATGATAAAATCAAAGATGAGATCAGAAAATCCAAACCAATTAATACTTTTTTTGAAAATAAACGTAATACCGGTAGATTAGGCAATACTGAAGATGATTTTTTAGAAAATCTTTATGCGCGTTTTGATACTCGGACAGCTCCTTTTATTGAAGAATTGAGGAAAATGACGTCAACAAATTATACTTTACATCCGGAAACGTTAGCGCGTCTTAAAATGTTCATTCCTCAATTATTTTGGCGTATTCCCAAAAACGATGAAAATTTGGAACGTATAATTGATAGTATACCCTTTGAAGCAACAGGATTTAAAATTGTAAATCATGAAGGCAAACCCGTATCGCATGATATACAATCAAAATTAAAGGATGTTGATTATTTTAGGAAGATGTATCATATTCTTATCCCTTTCATAACCCATAATAATATTTATCGGAATAATGAATATGATACGTGGAAAGTCTATTTTAGAGAAAACAAATCAATTCTTGGGGATAATCCAATAATTACAAAAGCATTGACAGACTTTGGTTGTTTAACACGAGAAATAATATTTCCAGTTTGCTCAGATAAGTTTTTGATTCATACCCGACAGCCTAAACCACTAAATTTACCTCCTTTGTTTATTTTTGAACTCGATCTATTAATGATTATTCAAGCAAAACGATTTGTATGTTGTGCAGACGAAAAATATTTGAATACATTAATAAACCGCTTTTATCCAATATTTAACACACCTGACATGGCTCTTGAAATGCGAAAATCTTTGTTTAGCCATTTTCAATAACAGCCCAATCAACCATAATTCCCTATCTGTTTGCTACAAATATCTTCAATTAAAATACGTAAAAGTTCTATCTTGGGTACAAGCGCATCAATATCCACTTTCGTTACAACGAACTTATCGTTGTAACGGGCTTCCAGATAGGCGCGGCGCAGCAGGTCGAACAGGCGTTTTTCTTCGTCCGTGTCGCAGGGGAATACCTTTGCCAATTCCAGCGTATAGGGTTTGCATTTCCCGATCAGAAATTCAAGATCGTGTTCTTTATACCCGTAGAGAATATAGACTAACGGAATAGCCTTTAAATAATTTTCGGTAGCTTGGTGAAGAAGAAAAATTGCCTTATCGTATTTGAATACATTATAGTATTGTAAAGCACCCCATAAATAATCGTTAGCGTCTGCTACTCGTTTATTATAATATTCCTCCGCCATTGCCTTAATCTCCGCATAGTCCAATTCTTTTGGTGTGGTTAACAGACATTCGCCCGAATCGTAGAGCATGATTCCCTTTGCGACGATCTCGACGTAGAAATAACGTCCCATCGTCAAGGCGTCGTTCAGCTTGGAGATGCTTTCGTTGATAATCTGGGGTCGGGGCAGGTTCTCGTCATTCTTCCCGGCTGCAAACCGCTCCCTAACGCGGGCCTCTACCGTGCTTTCCCTTTCTCCCAGCCGACGCTTGGTAACGACCAGCAGATCGTAGTCGCTCATGTAGATTGTCCGCACGCCGTAGTCGCGCCGTTCGTCGCGTTCGACATAGGTATTCGCCGCATAACTCCCGTAGAGGATAATCATAACGACATCTTTCACCTCGTCGCGGATCAGCGCGGCCAATTCGCGTAAATCCTGCTGTTTGCGTTCGGGCAGAAAGTCGATGGAGTTCTTCATACCCACAAAATTAGCAAGATTTTTCCAAAAACACACGGCCCGTTGGCATTAGATTCGAAATTGTTCGTATATTTGTTTCACGATTCCTTGAAGCAGTTTCGTTGTATAGGGGCGGCAGAGGCCGTCCGGGAACAAACTGGCAAGCAACTACTATGCAAACTTTAAGGAATTATCTCGATTCGGCGTAGCCGACGGACATAACATATAAAGGGTAAACAACTCTTTATACCTCATAGCAAACGTGGAAACCTCTTTCGGGAGGGTTTGAAATTGGTATAATGGTTGTCAGTCCTTGTTATGTCCTGCCCTTTACGGGCGGGGCAGACAAGGGCGCAGGACAGCTTCCAATTTCGGGTTTTCCACGACCTGCTGTGAGGGGCTGACACCGCGCCCCTTTTTTATTTCCATCCGGGCACAATCACACAATCTCAACCCCGGCAGTATGTCACGGCAAATCTATTATGAGGCGAATAGTTTATGTTGCGTCGGCCATCGGCCGCCGGGCATTGCCGTGATGTTGCCGGGGTTATCCATAAGGACGGCGGGCAGGCTCCTGAAATCTGGTAGTAACACGCAAGTAATCCCGTGCCCGACTGTCCTTTTTTATTATGCGGATGCGGGCGGCCGAAACGAATTCTTCAATCTGTAAAGTTGCGTCACTTGATTGTTTCGGCCCCGCATCCGCTTTTTAATCCGACAACCACAAACTATGGAACCAGCCTTTACCCTCGGCATCCTGTACGGCTGCGGCTGCGGTTTCCGCACGGCGCAGTATTTCGAACAACTCGCCGCATACTATCTGAAATCCATGTCGCGCGTCCGGGTGCTGATCGCTCTGACGGGCAAAGCCGAGCGGTCGGTTGCGGCCTGCCTTTTGGAACAACGAGCGAAGCACTCCGGGTTGGAGGTCGCCGTCGTGCTGACGGCCCGGCAATGGCGGGAATATCTGCAAAACGTTTCGCACGGCAAAGCCGCCGAATGCAACCCGATTATCGACGCGGCGGATCGTCGGGAGGTGATGAAACGGTGCGCGGAGCGTTTTTCGCCCCCGGAGCTATTCCGGCTGTTTATCGAGCGTTGCGACCTGCTCGTTTTTCAAGAACACCATGCCGGGGCGCAGATGGTCGGACTGCTGCGCGAACTGCTGACGGATATGGCCGTGCCGCTGCCCGTGCAATACGAACTGCTCCATCCCGGCTATGCGAGCCTGCATTATCCGGCCGACCGGAAGCAGTACCGAATATACGGAGGCCCTTATTACGATCCCTATCAGGAGATTCGGCAGAGCGTCGCCTACCTGCGGCGCAATAATTTCGTGATCCGGGCAGAACATCTGCCGACGGTCTTCGTGCGCAAATGGCTGGCTCTGCCGCCGCCGGGGTGGTATCATTACCTGACGACCCCGGACGATATGGACGCGATATTCCACCTGCGGGAAACGCCGTGCCACGATTACCTTTCGCTCAAGGTATTCGCATACGCCTATGCCGTAAGGCATGATATGTGGGCGGGAGGTCGGGAAAACCCGTCGGGAGCCGATGCGATAAGGCGGTTCCGGCAATTCCGGAAACTGTTGGAGATGATAGCCGCACGGCGGGAAGCGGGGGAGCGGGTGGAATCGTTCGACCTGATGGATTTCGACGGGTACGATAAATTGCTGAAACAATATGGCTGGGTGCAAAGGCCCGATGAAATGAACACAAGACTGTGCGATGAATAACGAAATACCGCCTTTGAACCATGCACAGTTCAAAGGCGGCATTTCATTGTCGGGACGGATTAGTTTGCCGCGGCAAACACCTCGCCGATCTTCTGCATTTCCCGGCCGATAAGCTGCTCGGAGAATTTCGCGTAATGACGGGTCATGTTCGTATTGGTGTGGCCGAGAATCTTCGCCAGCACGTCTATCGGCATCCCGTACTCAACGGCAAGGCAGGCGAACGTGTGTCGTGCGCAATGCGTCGTCAATTTTTTGTTTAGCCCGCAGATCGTGGCGATCTCGGACATATAAGCGTTCATTTTCTGATTGCTCGGTACGGGCAGTAGCTTGCCGGATTCCATGCAATGCAGGTCGAACGCATACTTTTGTAAAATAGCTTTGGGTTGTTTTAGTAGTGGGATCGTACTCATTACCGCCGTCTTTTCGCGGGGCTTGCGAATCCACATATTGCCTTGTTCATCAGTCGTAAGATGTTCGCGTTTCAACTCTTTGACATCGGCGAACGCCAACCCGGTCAGGCAACAGAATACGAAAATATCCCGCACGTTTTCCAACCGCAGGTTCGGCATCGGTTTTTCCATCAACAGTTCGATTTCTTTCTTAGAAAGGTGTTCTTTTGGTGGTGGTGCAACTTCTTTCAGTTTGTAGTTCTTAAACGGATTTTTCTCGATCCACTCGTTTCGCAGGCAGTAGAGCATGAAATTCCGCAGGCAGTCCAAGATATTGACCGCGCCATTATGGTGGCAGCGGTGGGCGGTCTGTAAATAGGTATTGAAGCCGTCGAGATAGCCGTATGATACCGCCGACAGACGAATATCGTCTTTTTTGCACTCCTGTTTGGTGTACTCACGCAGGTAGCGGCAAAGGCGGTAATATTTGTTGGATGTGAGTTGCGTAATGCGCACGCAGACCTCTTTCTGTCGCTTTTCGCAGTAAAGCGTCAGTTCTTCCAGAAACATTTTCGCCTGTTTGCCGGGACTTTGCAGGCGTTCCTTGATTTCCAGAACGTTGCCCTCGAAGCCCTCGGCTTGCAGGGTACGGTAAATTTCGACGACCTTTGCCCGGAAGTCGTCAATATAGGCGTTTACCTCGTAGGCGAGTTTGTCCCGCCCGGTGGCCCGCCCTTTGGCTGTATCCCATTTATCGACCGGGGTGCGGCATTGGGTGTAAACTTCTTTAGAAATACCGTTTACGGTAATCCGCGCCAGAATCGGCGCCATCCCTTTGACGGTGCGTACTCGTCGCAAAAAGAACGAGATACAAAATGTTTTCCTGTTCATTTCAACCTGTTTTAATTGTTAATACTACGATTGAAAAGCCTGAAAGGTTTGCAGCAAAACAATGCTTATCAGTGCATTATGTTCTAAATCGTGTGCCGAGAATCGGCCAAAATGCCTCTGCACACAGTTTGGCACACGCGAAATGTGCTTTTATCGGAACAGCTTTGCTCCGGCGGAAGATCGTAAATTCGATTGTAAAGTATTGATATACAGATTGAAATTCTCTTGTTTGCGCAGATTGGCTCACAAAAAAAGTCTCCAAAAGGAGACTGAAAAGTGCGGATAAAGGTGCTCCTGCACATTTGTAAGCCTAATGTATATCAGCGATTTGTGACGCTTTTTCGGTGCCGATTCCCGCATCGCCTACCGTCTTTTTGCATGGTCTTGCGCCGCCTGCCCGTTTTGCCTGCATCTCCGCCGTATCTCCTTGCATGACAGTACAAATATAGCGATTTTCGGCGAAAAAACCAAATGCGAAGACTTTTGGAGATGCAGGCGGATTTTTATCGTCAAATTGAGCATTATTCGTATTGTTAATATTATGCATTAATAGTTGGTTGTTTGAATGAAATTATGTGAATCGTATCAAGCTCGATTTATGTTCGATATCGATTTTATAAATGAAAAAATAATTTGCGTCATAAGATGACATAAATAAACATTACCTTTGTATTCATAATATAGTCTTAGTCATCACTTAAAACTTTACAATATGGACAGGCTGGGGTATAGTCAGATAAATTTTTTGTTCATTCTAACTTTAATACAAAGAGACGATGGACAAAAGAAACAAACTTTGGAGGAGAGAACAACAGAACCGGGTGTTTAAAGCTCGCATGGTTTATCATGCCGCTTGCGGGTGTGGAATCAAGAAAGCGGATGGTAACTGGAATAGACATCCTCATTGGTTCGAGTTGGCAAGGGTGAAATGGATGCAGATCTACAAAAAAACAGGAACGCCATGCAGTTGTTGGTTGTGCCGAGGAGAGAAGTATGATCGCAGGGGATATGTAAAGGAAACATTGCGGATTATAGCCGAAGCATAGACAGATTCGTATGCGTCACTTTGAAATTTAGTATTGTCAATATGTTGAATAATTTAATATTTAGAGCCTCATAAGTGTTTAATCGACTCGTAGAAAGTTACGGGTCAAACCTTATGAGATCATGAGCAGAAGCAGGAAACGAACACCCGTCAGCACGATCGC
>ENA-ORSX01000909-ORSX01000909.1-human-gut-metagenome-genome-assembly--contig:-NODE-909-length-25274-cov-4.987747_pt1 | contig 25274 bp, 21 predicted proteins | sample MGYA00241904_ERZ509172 | MGnify/ENA primary metagenome ERZ509172 (study PRJEB26280, sample SAMEA2338795) | human gut metagenome | biome: human gut; feature: human-associated habitat; material: faeces...
CGAGCATGGGAAACAGTGAGTTTGTTCTTACTATTTTTGGTGCGTTGGCTCAGGAAGAAAGCGCTAATACATCTAAGCGAGTGAAATTTGGAAAGAAACTGAATGCAGAAAAGGGACGAGTTCCGAATATTGTGTACGGTTATGATAAAACGATCGGGGATTATTTTAACCTTGAGATTAACAAAGAAGAATCTAAGGTTGTCAAACAAATTTACAAGTGGTACACAGAAGAAGGTTACGGTGCTGCCAAGATTTCTAATATGTTGAATGAAAAAGGGTATCGAACAAAGCGAAATTGCAAATGGAGCCAGAATGCCATCTGCCGGATTTTGACCAATGAGATTTATACGGGAAAGATTATCAATGGAAAGCAGGAAATCAGTGATTTTCTGACTGGTCAGAGAAGAGAGAAGGATGAAACGGAATGGCTTGTTGTGGAACGTCCGGAGCTTCGTATGATTGAAGATGAAGTGTTTGAAAAAGCACAGGAAATTCTTCGTGGAAGAAACGATGCATTTAACTTGAATCATGAACGTCAAAGCAACAAATATTTATTTTCTACGTTGATTAAATGTAAAGAATGTGGATGGTCGTTTAGAAGAACAGTCCGTACTTACAAAAATACGTATGTGCGTTGGGTGTGTTCCGGAAGAAATGGAAAAGGAGCAGATAGCTGTCCAAATAAAACTGTTATAGATGAAGAAGAATTGATTCAGGTTTTACAGGAATATTTTAATCGGGTTCTTCAACAAAAAAATAAAGTAATTGACTATGTTGTGAAAGAATTTCAAAGAGTGTACAAAGCGAAAGATGAAAATGCAGAGTACGAGAAAGAATTGAATTTGCAGATTGCCAGATTACAGAGAATGCGACAGAAATATATGGATATGTATACCGATGATTTGATTTCCAGAGAAAAATTGAATGATAAGTTAGGTGGTACTCGCCAAGAACTGGATCGTCTGGAAAATGAATTGAAAATGGTATCTAGCAATTTGACAAAAGGAGATCAGATGGAAAAAATCTTAAATGATACCTTTAAGCAGATTGAGGATATTACAGATGTTCATGAGATGACCAATGTACAGTTAAAGAGACTGATTAAGAAAATAGAAGTAGACAAAGATGGAAATGTGGATATTTACCTTCGTTTACTAGGTGATTTGGGATTAAATGAAAGCATTTTAGTGAAAGACGAATGTGAAAATAAAACAGCTCTAAATAGTAATAACCAAACATAAAGATGTAACAGAACGATTGCAGCAACTTAATCCTGCTCTGGCACACAAGGCAAGAAAAGTGCTTGATATAAATAAATCAGAGCGCCATATTCGAGGAGGACTTGCTACCAGAGAAAAATATTTACATCAACAGGAGCATAGGGAAAAATAGAAAGAAAGGACGTCCAATTACATTAGGACAAGAAAAGTAATGAGCAAAAGAGAACTAAAACCATCGGTAATACCGAAAGAATTAGTGCTTGTAGGAGATGCGAAAAGTATCTTAGAAGAAAGTGCCGAGCAAGAGTATGAAATAGTAAATCGATTATTTGAAAATATATTTCTTACGAAAATTCATGGGTCACATTTAGAGTTTAAACAGACTGTTTTTAAAGGATGTAGATTTACGGGCTGTGATTTTTCAGAGGCTTCTTTTATAAATGTGCAATTTGTAGACTGCGATTTTTCAAATTCAAATTTCAGCGATACCTATTTTAAATGCTGTTCCTTTCAGAATTGTAAAGCAGTAGGCGCTGATTTTTATGGCAGCAGAATAAATCATGTTACCTTTTCGGAATGTAACTTTAAAGAAACGGGATTTGGTACGGCTCATATTAGTTTTGTAAAAATGCAGGATGCGGATTTTACAGAAGCTGAATTTGACACATGTCGGTTTGTAAATCTCTGGGTGGACAACGTGTGTTTTCGTAAAGTGAATTTTTTCAGAACTTCCTTAAAAGATATAGACTTTTCCACATGTGATATAGAAGAAATAAGCATTTCAGATACCATGGAGGAGTTAAAGGGAGTAAAGGTTCATTTGGCATAGGCTGTCAGTTTGGCGAAAAGATTGGGAATTGTAATAAAAGAGACAGAAAATCCTGTATAGAAATTCTTGGAGATGAACTTGATAAAATAAGAGGGATTTGCTAAACTAAAGAAGTATCATGCAAATAAAAGTCAAAGGAGAAAATAAAGATGGAAAATAAAATTACATTTGACTATTCAAAAGCAGTAAACGTTGTTCGTGAAGAAGAAGTAGCAGCAATGGAAAAAATGGTAGAGACAGCAAAAGAGGTGCTTGTGTCCAGAACAGGTCTGGGAAACGATTTCCTTGGCTGGATTGATCTTCCTGTTAATTATGATAAAGAAGAATTTGATAGAATTAAAAAGGCGGCAGATAAAATTAAGAATGACTCTGACGTACTTCTTGTAATCGGTATTGGAGGTTCTTATTTAGGAGCCAGAGCAGCCATTGACTTTTTGGGACACCCATTTTATAACAATCTGAGAAAAGAAGACAGAAAAACACCTGAAATTTATTATGTAGGAAATAACATCAGCGGAGCTTATGTAAAAGGCTTAGCCGAAGTAATCGGTGACAGAGATTTCTCCATTAATGTTATTTCAAAATCAGGAACAACGACTGAGCCTGCGATTGCTTTCCGTATTTTCAAAGAGATGATTGAAGAAAAGTACGGAAAAGAAGAAGCTGCAAAGAGAATTTACGCAACTACCGATAAAGAAAGAGGAGCGCTGAAAACTCTGGCAACAGAAGAAGGATACGAGACATTTGTAGTACCTGATGATGTAGGAGGACGTTTCTCTGTACTTACAGCAGTAGGACTTTTGCCAATCGCAGTAAGCGGTGTTTCCATTGATGCACTTATGGAAGGCGCTGCATCAGGAAGAGAATTGGCATTAAATACTCCTTATGCAGAAAATGATGCTTTAAAATATGCGGCAGTTCGTAATATTCTTCATAGAAAAGGAAAAGCAGTAGAAATCCTTGCAAATTATGAACCAACATTGCATTATGTTGCTGAATGGTGGAAGCAGTTATACGGAGAAAGTGAAGGAAAGGACCAGAAAGGTATTTACCCTGCATCCGTAGACTTTACTACTGATTTACATTCTCTGGGACAGTTTATTCAGGACGGCTCCAGAATTATGTTTGAGACAGTTCTTGAAATCGCAGAACCAAAAGAGGACGTGATTATTAAAGAAGCAGAAAGCGATTTGGACGGCTTAAACTATCTGGCAGGAAAAGGCATGGATTTTGTTAATAAAAGCGCTATGAACGGAACAATTCTTGCACATACAGACGGAAATACACCAAACCTTATGGTGAAAATTCCACAGCAGAATGAGTTCTATTTAGGACAGCTCTTCTATTTCTTTGAGTTTGCCTGCGGTATCAGCGGTTACTTGACAGGAGTAAATCCATTTGACCAACCGGGTGTAGAAAGCTATAAAAAGAATATGTTTGCGCTCTTGGGAAAACCGGGATATGAAGAAAGAAGAAAAGAATTATTAGAAAGATTATAATTGAGAAAACGGGATTGTTACTTTAAAATTTAAAGCAACAATCCCATTTTTAATCTTCTTCAATAATCTGAATTTCAAAATAATCAAAATCCAGAATTTCAATAAAGTTATCCTGAGAAAACCGTACTTTGGAAAACTTCTGAAAATCCTTAACGTTGGCGTCCAGCCATATAGGAGACGGCAAATCGAATTTATGGCAGATGCTGTCCAGAGAATGAAAGACCTTTTGAGTCCGGCTGTCCTTGGTATCATCGCATATAACCGTACTTTTTAATATATGTGTATCTTTATAAATGCTTCCCATTAATCGAAACATGTGCATATCCTTTCTGTTTGCGTTTTATATAGCCATTATTATAAGTAAGAGAAAGGCTTGTGTAAAGAGGGTTACGGGCGGAATTGTGCAGATTGCTTATGTAATTCAGAAAAATATGTCAAAATGCCAGTAATGCTATTGGCATTGTCTAGGCTTACAAAGAGTTGGAAAAATATTTGGGCATTTGAACTATGGAAAAAAAACCAAGATAGCTGTATACTAAACACAGTTCAAAAAGCAAAAAACGGATATTTACATATCGTCTAGGAGGAAAATGAGAAATGGCAAGTTTATCATTACAGCATATTAACAAAACTTATCCAAACGGATTTGAAGCAGTAAAAGATTTTAACCTTGAAATTGCAGATAAAGAATTTATCATCTTTGTAGGTCCTTCAGGTTGTGGTAAATCTACAACACTTCGTATGATTGCAGGTCTGGAAGAAATTTCCGGCGGTACATTAAAAATCGGCGATAAAGTTGTAAATGATGTAGAACCAAAAGACAGAGATATTGCAATGGTATTCCAGAACTACGCTCTGTACCCACACATGACAGTTTATGATAACATGGCTTTTGGTCTTAAATTAAGAAAAGTTCCAAAAGATCAGATTGATAAAATGGTTAAAGAAGCAGCTAAAATTCTTGACCTTGAAAAATTATTAGACCGTAAACCGAAAGCTCTTTCCGGTGGTCAGAGACAGCGTGTTGCTATGGGACGTGCTATCGTGCGTGAACCTAAAGTATTCTTAATGGACGAGCCTCTGTCAAACTTGGATGCAAAACTTCGTGTTCAGATGCGTACTGAAATTTCTAAATTACATGAAAGATTAGGCGCTACAATCATCTATGTAACACATGACCAGACAGAAGCTATGACATTAGGTACAAGAATTGTTGTTATGAAAGACGGTGTTGTACAGCAGGTAGATACACCTCAGACATTATACAATGCACCAACTAACTTATTTGTTGCTGGATTTATCGGTTCTCCACAGATGAACTTCTTAGATGCAACTGTAAAAGTAAAAGGCGATGAAGTATACTTACAGATTGGAAATACAGTACTTCAGGTACCAGCTTCTAAGAAAAAAGCTCTTATTGATGGTGGATACGATGGAAAAACAGTTGTTATGGGTATTCGTCCAGAACACGTATACGATGATGAAGCTCGTATTCAGGCATTCCCAAATAGCATCGTAGAAGGTAAAATTACTGTATACGAATTATTAGGTGCTGAAGTATATCTGTACTTTGATACAGAAGGCTTCCCGATGACAGCAAGAGTTAACCCACGTACAACAGCAAGAACAGGTGATACTGTTAAATTTGCTCTTGATATGGAAAAAGTTCATGTATTCGATAAAGAAACAGAACAGGTTATCACAAACTAAGAATAAAAATTATATTTCCCGTCTGGTATTCCAGACGGGAATTCTTTTATTCATAGGAAATTGCGTCCTATGAAATTCTTTTTACATCAGGTTGATAATTTAAAAAAAATCGGTTATTATTACTTTAGAAATTTCGGGTAAATATTAAAAGGAGAATGATTATGATATCAAGTCAGATAATACAAAAAACATTAGACGAACTCAGAGCGATTACCAGAATTGATTTATGTGTTATGGACATAGACGGAAAGGTGAATTCTACTACATTTGCCATTGAAAATGAGGACTTCGGGGATGTGAGAAGTTTTGCCGAGTCTATGGCTGACAGTCAGGTGATGAAAGGTTATCATTTCTTCAAAATTTACGATAACCAGACCGTAGAGTATGTATTAGTTGCAAAAGGCGGAAACGAAGATGCCTATATGATTGGACGTGTTGCCGTAGCGCAAATCCAGAATTTGATTGTGGCATATAAAGAACGTTTTGATAAATCCAACTTTATTCAGAATTTAATTTTGGATAATCTGCTTTTGGTTGATGTATACAACAGAGCGAAAAAGCTTCATATCGCAGTAGAAGCAAAGCGTGTTGTACTTCTGGTAGAAACAAAGAATGAAAAGGACCAGGACTCCATTGAAATTTTGAAGAACTTATTTATTTCCAGAAATAATGATTTCATTACGGCTATTGATGAGAAAAATATTATTATTGTTCGCAGTCTGGAAGAAAATGACGGATATGAAGAAATTGAAAATATTGCGAAAATGATTGTAGATATGCTTAACGCAGAAGCAATGTCTCAGGTACGTGTATCTTACGGCAATATTATTCATGAGATTAAAGATGTGTCCCGTTCCTATAAAGAAGCGAAGATGGCGCTGGATGTAGGCAAGATTTTTTATGTGGAAAAAAATATTGTAGGATACAACAATTTGGGAATTGGACGTTTGATTTATCAGCTTCCAATGCCGCTTTGCGAAATGTTTATGAAAGAAGTGTTTGGTGGAAAGCTTCCGGAGTCCTTAGATGATGAAACTCTTAATACAATCAATAAGTTTTTCGATAATAATTTGAACATTTCAGAAACATCAAGACAGCTTTTCCTTCATAGAAATACGCTGGTTTACCGACTGGAAAAAATTCAGAAAAGTACAGGACTTGATATCCGTGTGTTTGATGATGCCCTGACCTTTAAAATTGCACTCATGGTTTCCAGTTATATGGAATTTATGAAAAAACAAGATTAATCTTAGCTTAAGAAAACACTCCGGCAATGAGAGAATAAAAAATCTCATAGCCGGGGTGTTTTTTGAATTAGCATGATAAAGTGCTTGCAATTTACCACGATAAAATTTATAATGGAAGGAAATTCACGACATAAAGAATGGAGGAGCTGCTATGATTAAATTATATAAAAACGGCGCATGGCTGACAGAAGGGCAGGAACCTGTAAGCGACGAGACGGGACTGGAGCAAAAATTTCATTTGAGCAAACAGGAAGCAAAGAAAAATACAATTGCCTATTCCATTTTGAAAAATCACAATACTTCTGAAAATATGGATTTCCTGAAGTTGAAATTTGATAAATTAACATCTCATGATATTACTTTTGTAGGTATCATACAGACAGCGAGAGCTTCCGGACTGGAGAGATTTCCGGTTCCTTATGTACTTACAAATTGTCACAATTCTCTGTGTGCAGTGGGCGGAACCATTAACGAGGATGACCATGTATTCGGATTAAGCTGCGCAAAGAAGTACGGGGGCGTTTATGTACCGCCTCATCAGGCTGTTATCCACCAATACGCAAGAGAAATGCTGGCAGAGAGCGGAAAAATGATTTTAGGCTCTGACAGCCATACCAGATACGGCGCTTTAGGTACTATGGCTATGGGTGAGGGAGGTCCGGAGCTTGTAAAACAGCTTTTAGGAAAAACTTATGATATCCCCTATCCTGATGTGGTGGGCGTTTATCTTACCGGAGAGCCGGCTTTCGGTGTAGGTCCTCAGGATATTGCATTGGCAATTATCGGAGCTGTTTTTTCTTCCGGCTATGTGAAAAATAAAGTAATGGAATTTGTAGGGCCGGGAGTAGGAAAACTAAGTGTGGACTATCGAATTGGCATTGATGTTATGACTACGGAAACCACCTGTTTATCCTCTATCTGGCAGACAGACAGCAAAGTAAAGGAATTTTATGAGATACACGGCAGAGCACAGGATTACAAAGAGCTTCAGCCGAAAACAACAGCTTATTATGATGGAATGGTTTATGTAAACTTATCAGAAATCCGCCCTATGATTGCCATGCCTTTCCATCCGGCAAATACTTATACCATAGAGGAATTAAATCAAAACCTGATGGATATTTTAGATGAAGTGGAGAAAAAGGCAAAAGTCAGTCTGGGAGAAAATGTTTCTTATACTCTAAAGGATAAAGTGAGAAATGGAAAATTGTATGTGGAGCAGGGAATTATTGCAGGCTGTGCAGGCGGCGGATTTGAAAATATTTGTGATGCGGCGGATATTCTGAAAGGAAAAAGCATTGGTGCAGATGAGTTTTCTCTGAGTATTTATCCTGCAAGCACACCGATTTATATGGAATTGGCAAAGAATGGCGTATTGGCAGATTTAATGCAGACAGGAGCAATCGTAAAGACGGCATTTTGCGGTCCTTGCTTTGGAGCGGGAGATACACCGGCAAATAATGCGCTAAGTATCCGCCATTCTACCAGAAATTTCCCAAATCGTGAAGGCTCGAAATTGCAGGAGGGACAGATTTCTTCTGTGGCGTTGATGGATGCCCGTTCCATTGCAGCAACGGCAGCTAATAAAGGATGTCTGACAGCGGCAACCGAGTACGAAGGAACGTATAGAAAACCAACGTATTTCTTTGACGGTTCTATTTACGAGAACAGAGTTTTTGACAGCAAGGGTGTGGCAGAGCCGGATGTGGAAATTCAATTCGGACCGAATATCAAAGATTGGCCAAAGATGCCGAAGCTTCCTGAAAACCTGTTGTTGCAGGTAACTGCGGAAATTCATGATCCGGTTACTACCACGGATGAATTAATTCCTTCCGGAGAAACTTCTTCTTACCGCTCCAATCCTATAAGACTGGCAGAATTTGCATTATCCAGAAAAGCGCCGGATTATGTGGGATTGGCAAAGAATATTCAAAAAGGAGAAACAGCCAGAGAGCAGGGAGAAGCTCCGGAAGAGAAGGTGCCGGAGCTTCGGCAGATAAAGGAGCAAATACGGGCAGAGTTTGCAACTATGAGCTGGGAAAATACAGGTATCGGAAGTACGATTTTTGCAGAGAAGCCGGGAGACGGTTCTGCCAGAGAACAGGCAGCATCCTGCCAGAAGGTATTAGGCGGCTGGGCAAATATTGCCAGAGAGTATGCTACAAAAAGATATCGTTCCAATCTGATGAACTGGGGTATGCTTCCGTTTTTATTTACAGAAGAGCAGCTTCCGTTTACAAAAGGGGATTATCTTTACATTCCAAATATACAGGAGAGTGTAAAAGAAGGAAGAAGTGAACTTATAGCTTATGTTATAAAAGACGGACTTGTGCCATTTACTTTAAGATTAGGTGAGATGACACAGGACGAGAGAACAATTTTGCTTCAGGGCTGTCTGATTAATTATTATAAATTGTCTATATAATTCTGAAATAAATATACAATTTACAGTTTTAAAAGATGTAAAAATAATATTATAAAAAAAGATAAAAAATATTAAAAAAGATATTGACAAATTGCTGAGGAAGTAGTATTATAAAATCAACAAAAAACAAAACACCTTTTACAAAACATTATTTCATATCCATTTCAAAATTAGAGACGAGAAATCAATTTTGAAGATGGCTACAAGGTACAAAAGATAAATCATTATAAAAGTTTTAAGTGTACGGAGAATACAAGATAAACAGAAAGTAATGATAAAGTACCAAGGAAAAAATAATGAATGAAAAGAATGTGGAGTTTTAAATAAAGATAAGGAGGTTTAGTCCAATGGAAACTACTAAATCAAATTATCAATATGAGAGTGGTAAGGCATAAATCCCTATGAAAGACCTGAAATAAGAAAATAAAAAATCTTCCTCAGCAATAGAATATATGATAGTAGGAAAAGCATTTCAGGTAAATATCAAAAATGTCCTCATATTGAATATTTACCACAAAAATAATAGAAAGGTTTTAAATTATATGTAAAGAAATATAATTTAAAAGAATAAAGTATCTATATATCATTTTAAAGTATAGCAAAAAAGAAAAACAATATGATGAGTTCTATTCGTTGAAATAAGCCTGTTGTATTTGATAGATAAAATAGTTGTTATATCAAAAAGAAATGTATAGAGAAATATTTTGAAGGCAAATAGCCCGAACTACTTGTTAGAAACTTTTTATTATCATATATAGATTGATATAAACTTTCAATAAATCTTAAAAGGATTTATACAAATAGGGAAAATAAAAAGGTAGCTTAAACAAGAAAGGAATAAGAAAATTGAATAACGAAGAAAATTAGAACAACCGTTATATCCGAAATGTAAGATATAGCGGTTGTTCGATTTTTGTGTTATAATTGGAAAAATTAAAAACACAGGAATATATGAGGTTACTATGAATACTATAAATACTATAAATATAGAAGATACTATTTTATATGAAGATAAATATATTTTGGTTTGTCAAAAACCGGCGGGATTTCCGGTTCAGAGTAAACGACTGGGAACTTTGGATATGGAATGTGCATTGAGAAATTATTTGGCAAAGAAAGGACAAGAACCTTATGTGGCAGTTATCCACAGACTGGATCAGCCGGTACAGGGAGTTCTTGTGTTTGCGAAAGACAAAGAAAGCGCAGCAAAGCTCAGTAAACAAATGCAACAGGGGAAATTTGAAAAAACTTATCTGGCATATACACAGGGACATACGGATAAAAAACAGGAAACTTTAATTGATGAATTAGAAAAGGACGGCAGAACTAATACGTCTAAAGTGGTTGCAAAGAAAACGGCAAACAGTAAACGGGCGGAGCTTTCCTATAAGGTTCTGAAAGAAACAGAAGAGGGAAGCCTTTTGGAGGTTTCTTTGAAAACAGGGCGTCATCATCAGATTAGAGTGCAGCTGGCACATGCAGGACTGCCGATTTTCGGTGATGCAAAGTACAATGCGAAATGTACGAAAGAGGATGCAAATCATGGTGTTTCTTTATGTGCATATAAATTGTCTTTTTTACATCCTGCAAAAGGGAAGAAAATGGAATTTCAAGTAATGCCGGTTGGAAATTTTCCAATAGTATAGGAAAGAATTGTTTCACCATACTAATTGTAAAGGACAAAAGGTATGGGGGAATAAATTATGAACTGGAAAAAAGCAGGGATGATAGCGGGAGTGAGTGCAGGAGTATTTCTGGGAATGAAATATGTATTTCCTGTGATACTTCCGTTTTTTTTAGGATGGATTTTGGCAGAGGCAGTCCATGTACCGGCAAAGAGGATATGCGAAAAGCCCATGAGCAAAAAAATACATTTATCAGAAAATATTTTGGGGATGATTTTTATTATTCTGGGAATAGCGGCGGCACTTTTGGGAACGTTTCTTACCTTACAGTATCTTACGGGAAAGCTGGGAGAATGTGTGCAATATTATCCTGAATTGAAGGAGGAGGCACAGGATATTTTATGGAAGTTTTGCCTTGGAATGGAGCGCCTTACAGGAATACCTGCGGATAAAAGCTGTTTTTATATCAACAGACAGGCAGAGCTTTTACTGAAGTGCATTTTTTCAGGAAGAAACAGTATGAATACAGCGGTAGTCTCTGTAAAAGGCTGTGCTTGTCTGATTGGTACGCTGGCAATCTGTATTGTATTCGCTATTTTGTTTTTGCAGGAAAGAGAGCATGTGTATGCGATTTTGGAAAAGTGCAGAATATTTGGAAATATCATTCATATACTTAGGGAAATGGCAGTAGGAATAAAAGGATACCTGAAAGCCCAGTTTAAAATTATTTTGGTAGTGTGTCTGCTGTGTGTTGGAGGTCTTTGGGTGTTAAAGGTCAGGCATTATGTGGGTTTTGGAATTGCCATTGGTATTTTTGATGCCTTTCCTGTTCTGGGGACTGGAACTTTTCTTATTCCGGCAGCATTGCTTATGCTTATTCAGGGAAAAGCAAAACTTGGAATTGGCTTATTTGTGTTGTATCTTCTGACTGCGGCGGTGCGGCAATTTTTAGAACCCAGATTGATTGGAAATCATATAGGAGTTTCACCGCTTTTGGTGCTTGTATCTGTTTATTTAGGCGTTATTTTGTATGGAGGCTTCGGCTTTCTTTTAGGACCTGTATCGGCATTTTTAATCTATATAATCTTAAAGGAATGTGATGTTTTGAAAGAAAATTAAGAGATTGTGGCATTTCGAAAAATTTTATAAACAAAGATAGAAGGTATGGACTATTAAAAACTTTCGTGTATAATGGAAAAGTAGTACAACTTTTAGATAAAATGAATAAAAGGCAGGTAAGATTATGAAGAAAGTGCTGGTGGGCTTACTTTGCTGCATGCTTGCAGTAGGAGTTATCAGTGGCTGTGGCTCAAAGGAAAAGCCAAAATCTGATAAAGGCCAAAATCATACAGAGAAACAGGAAGAACAGTCCGATACTACAAATACAGAAAAGCCAAAAGACGAGAAAGAGCCTTCGAAAGAAGCGGAAGAAGAAAAAAGTATGGCAGATGATTTAACCATGCAGGTTTTGAAGGATCAGGCTGGAACAAGGGATTATACTTCTTTGGAAGAGTTAAATCCTGAGCCGGGCAGTCATATTGCCGTGGTGGTGAAGAATGCAAAGTCCAGCTTTTGGACAAGCGTAAAAAAAGGAATGGATCAGGCGGTAAAGGACTTAAACCGGAAAATGGGCTATAAAGGCGAGGATAAAATCAAGATTTCCTTTGAAGGACCTTCAGAGGAAACGGATGTAGAAAGCCAGATTAATATTATTGATGCAGTGCTTTCGGAAAATCCTTCGGTACTTTGTCTGGCAGCTATTGATATGGAGTCCTGCGAAGCACAGTTAGAGGCAGCAGCGGAAAATGATATTCCCGTAGTGGTTTTGGACTCGGGGGTACAAAGCGGTTTAGTCAATACCGTATGTGCAACAGATAATTATGCAATAGGAGCAGAGGCTGCGAATAAGCTGGCAGAAGCTATTGGCGGTCAGGGTCAGATTGCGATTATGACGCATGTTGCCGCATCTCAGACAAGCAGAGACAGAGAAAGCGGATTTACAGAGACCATTACCAATAATTATCCGGAAATCGAAATTATAAATGTTTCTCATGAAAATCCGGAAACAAGCATGACGGAAATGGCAGAAGCTGTATTAAAGCTGTATCCTGATGTGAAAGGGTACTTTGGAACAAATGAACATGCCACAAATGCTGTTTTAGACGCAGTGAGCGCATCAGGCAGAGAAATTACAGTGCTGGGCATTGATGCGGGCAAGAAGCAGATTGATGCAGTAAAGAAAGGCACAGAAATGGGAACTTTTGTACAGAATTCTTACGGCATGGGTTATGCTACCATTGTGACTGCGGTGCGTGCAGATATGGAATTGGAAAATGATGCGTTTATCAACTGCGGCTATCAGTGGATTGACGGAAGCAGCATTGAGCTGCCGGAATATGCTAATTATTTATATGAGTAAAGTGTTAATGTGAAAACAAATGAAAAAAATAGCTTAATACTGTGATAATTGGATGAAATATACAAAAGATAAAAAGGGAAAATGCACAAAGTTGTGCAGTTTCCCTTTTGTTTTCTTGGGAAAGCAGTAAAATCGTATATATTTCGTGAAAGTAGCAAGAATAATACGTTAATAAATTGACAAAATGTATAATTCATAGTAATATCAAGTTATGTGAAGGTGGTGATACTGTGGTAGAAAAAACAATCAAAGAAATCCGGGAAACAGAGCAAAAAGCGGATGATATCATTGCTGAAGCCAAGAACCGGAGTGAAAAGCTTCTTGAAAATGCAAAAAAAGAAGCGGAAAATCTGGAGTCCGGAATGATTGAACAGGCGCAGGAGGCAGCGAAGAAAGCGTGCCGGGCTGCGCAGGATGCCGGCAAGAAGACTCTCGAGGAGGCGTTAAAGGATGTCGGCAAAGAGATTGCAGAAATTAAGGAAACTGCAAAATCTCGAGAAAAAGAAGCAGTAGACGCAATTATTGAGAGCTTGGTATAGGCGTACTGCAAAGTAGAACTACGAAAAAGGAGGAATGCGGATATGGCAGTATTGCAGATGCAAAAGGTAAGTATCTGCGCACTGAAGAAGGACAGGAAAGCAATTCTGGAAAAAATTCAGTCCATGGGCATTATGGAGATTTCCAAGGTTCTGGATGACGACTCAGGTTTTGAGCGGATGAATACACAGAATGAGAGAAGCAAATTTGAAAAAAACGCTTCTTTAGCGGATATGGCTTTGGATATTCTTCAGGAATACGTGCCGGAAAAGGTGTCTATGTTCTCAAGTCTGGAAGGCAAAAAGCTGATAGAACGGCAGGAGCTTGAGCAGGCGGCAGAACATAAAGAGCAAATTATGAATGTTGCTTCGGATATCGTGAGCAATCAGAAAAAGATTGCGGAATACCGTGCCAATATTCAAAAATTTGAAAATCAGATAGAGGTACTTGCTCCGTGGATGACGCTGGACGTTCCTATGACATTAAAAGGAACAAAAAGCACAGAGCTTCTGGTCGGTACAATGCCCGGACAGATGACTTTAGACGGGATGTACAGTCTGATTGCAGAACATGCACCGGAAATTTCCGGAGTAGATATTACTGTTCTTTCTTCAGGACAGGATGCAGTTTATATTGCAGTGCTGTGTATGAAAAAGGATGCGGGAAAGGTCGAAGAGGTTTTCAGGCAGAACGGTTTTGCCAGACCGTCACAGCCTGTGACACAGACGCCTGCACAAGAGAAAGAAAAGCTGGAAATGCAGATTAGAGATTTACAGAAAGAAATTTTAGATTGTCAGGAAAATATTAGAAAACAGCAGTCTGAAAGAATGAATATCAGGCTGGCATCTGATTATTTTCGTGCCAGAGCTGAAAAGTACGAGGTACTGGGACAGCTTCCGCAATCTAAGAAGACTTTCATGATAAGCGGTTATGTACCGGAAAAAGCAGTTCCCGCATTAGAAAAGGCGCTAAATGAAAAGTATACCTTGAGTATGGATGTGGAAGAGCTGGCAGAGGATGAAGAAGGTCCGGTTCTTCTTAGCAACAATGGATTTTCAGAGTCGGTAGAAGGAGTTTTGGAGTCCTATGGATTGCCAAAGAAAGGCGAGATTGACCCAACAACAATCATGTCCTTCTTCTACGTGTTTTTATTCGGATTAATGTTATCCGATGCAGCGTATGGACTCATTATTTTCCTCGGTTGTTTCTTTGTACTGAAGAAATTCCCGAGAATGGAGCAGTCTTTAAAGAAAGCCATTAAAATGTTCATGTACTGTGGTATTTCTACGTTGGTATGGGGTGTTCTCTTTGGAGGATATTTCGGAGACGCCATTGATGTAGTGGCACGAACCTTTTTCCACGTAGATGTTCCAGAGGGCGGACTTGTGAAGGCTCTTTGGTTTGTACCTTTGAACGACCCTATGAAAATGCTTATTTATTCTATGGCATTTGGTGTTATTCACCTGTTTACCGGTTTGGGTATTAAGGGATATATGTTGTTAAAGGATAAGAAAGTGTTGGATTTCTTCTGCGACGTTGTTCTTTGGTATGTATTTTTAATTGGTTTGCTTTTAATGCTGCTTCCAAGTGAAATCTTTGCATCTATTGCACAGATTGATCCAAGTATTTTCCCGCCGGCAGTATCAGGAACAGGAAAAGTGCTTGCTATTGTAGGTGTGATAGGAATTATTCTGATGTCAGGACGTGCCAATAAAAATCCGGGACTTCGTCTGGCATTGGGCTTGTATGATGTCTATAACGTAACGGGCTGGCTCAGTGATGTGCTGTCTTATTCCAGACTTTTAGCTCTGGGACTGGCAACCGGAGTTATTGCATCTGTTATTAATCAGATGGGAAGTATGGCAGGAGACGGTATCTTCGGAGCCATTGTATTTCTTGTAGTATTTGTATTTGGTCATGCGTTTAACATGGCAATCAATGTGCTGGGAGCTTACGTTCATACAAACCGTCTTCAGTTTGTTGAGTTTTTTGGCAAATTTTATGAGGGTGGAGGAAAACCTTTCAACCCGTTTAAGTCTAGTACAAAATATGTAGATGTTAAGGAGGAAACGTATTTATGAGTCATTTAGGAATTGTTTACGCATTATTAGGTGCAGCAGTAGCAGTATTTTTATCAGGTGCAGGTTCTGCAATCGGTGTTGGTATTGCAGGTCAGGCTGCTTCCGGAGTTGTTTCTGAAGATCCTTCCAAGTTTGCAAAAGTATTGATTATGCAGCTGCTTCCGGGTACACAGGGTATCTACGGTTTGCTGGTTGGATTTATTACTTTATCAAAAATCGGATTATTGGGCGGCGGAATGCTTGAACTGACACCGCAGCAGGGATTATTGGTATTGGCAGCATGTCTTCCTATCGGTATTGTTGGTTTGATTTCCGGTAAATATCAGGGAATGACTTCCGCAGCAGCTATCGGAATTGTTGCAAAGAAACCGGAACAGTTCGGTAAAGCAATGCTTTTCCCGGCAATGGTTGAAACTTATGCGATTTTAGCGCTTCTGATTTCTATTCTGTCTGTAACAAACCTTCAGTTCTAAGATTAGGGCAGTTTTGAAAAAGATGGAATAAGTAAAGGAGAGCGAAGAATGACTGGATTAGAAAAAATGAAAAGCCAGATTCTTGAAGAAGCCCATACTTGCGCAGAAAAAATTCTCGAGGAGACGAGAAAAGAGGCAGACGAAATTCTTGCCGAAGCAAAGAAAAGAGCAGAAGCAGAATGCAGCCGTATTGCTCAAAACGCAGAGGAAGAAGTGAAAAGTCTTGCGGAGCGCTCTGAGTCTTCCTGTGCGTTACAGAGAAGAAAAGCTCTTTTAGAGGCAAAGCAGGAAATTATTTCAGAAGTGCTTGAAAAGGCTTATGAAACCTTAATCAGCGCAGACGAAACCACATATTTTGGAATGCTTCGAAAAATGCTCTATAAATATGTTCTTCCGGAAGAAGGAGAAATTTGCTTCTCCAAGGAAGATTTGGAAAAGATGACACCGGGCTTTGAAGAAGAAATCAAAGGTATTGCAAAGGAAAAGGGCGGAGCGCTTACTATTTCCAAGGAAACCAGAAATGTAATAGGCGGCTTTGTTCTTGTATATGGAGGCATTGAGGAGAATTGTACATTTAAGGCAATGTTTCATTCTCAGAAGGATGAGCTTTCTGATAAAGTTCATAGTTTATTATTTTCATAGCATAACCGCAAAAAGGAGGAATTGATTTGTTTGACACAAAGTATACCTATGCGGTTGCGAGAATACGTGCGCTGGAAACGTCATTATTTACTTCCCAGATTATAGACCAGTTGATTGCCTGTGATACAGAGGAACAATGTATTCAGATTTTACAGGAAAAGGGCTGGGGAGATAATGATACGGCAGGAAGTGCAGAGGCAATTTTAGAAAGAGAGACAGAAAAAATATGGGAGACCATGAAGGATTTAGGGGTGGATATGTCTGTTTTTGATGTACTTTCCTATCCAAATCTCTTTCACAATCTGAAAGCAGCGATTAAAGATGCCTGCTCCGGAAAGGATAATCAAAATCTGAATATTTATTATGAAGATACGAAGATTAGTCCTAAGGAGATGCTGGAAATTATTAAAAATAAAGAATTTTCCAGATTTCCGGAAAACATGGCAGGTGCGGCAAGAGAAGCTTATGAAACCTTGCTGCATACGGGAGACGGGCAGCTGTGCGATGTGATTATCGACAGAGCGGCATTGGATGCTATTTATGCAGCCGGTGAGGCAGCAAAAGACAGCATTATTAAAGAGTATGCTGAGTCTGTTGTTGCTATTGCAGATATTAAAATTGCAGTGCGCTCACAAAAGACCGCAAAGACTATTGAATTTATGAAGCGTGCAATGGCTCCATGTAAATCTATAAATGTAGACCAGCTGGCAAAAGCAGCCGCAGCAGGTATGGAGGCAGTTACGGAATATTTATCCGGCACTGCTTATGCAGAAGGAGGGCAGGCGATTGCAGAGTCTTCCTCCGCATTTGAAAGATGGTGCGACAACCGTATGATGCAGGCGATGCAGCCGCAGAAATATGAGTCATTTTCAGTAGGACCTTTGGTAGCTTATGTGCTGGCAAGGGAAAATGAAATAAAAACGGTGCGAATTATTCTCTCAGGAAAGCAAAACGGTTTTTCTGAGGAGTCAATCCGAGAAAGGGTAAGGGAAATGTATGTATAAGATTGCAGTTGTAGGCGATTATGACAGTATATACGGATTTGCTGCGCTGGGTCTTGATACATTCCCGGTGGCCGACCGTAAAGAGGCAGAAGAAAAAATAGAGGCACTTGCCAGTCACGAATATGGGATTATCTATATTACGGAAGCGTTGGCTGCCGAGTGCAAAAGTGTAATAGAAAAATATCAGGAGAGAATTTTACCGGCGATTATTCAAATTCCCGGCGTGTCAGGAAATACCGGAGACGGTGTGCAGGGCGTAAAAAATTCTGTGGAACAGGCAGTAGGCTCTGATATTCTATTCAGTAATAATTAGAAAGCAGGTGATGCGTGGCCATGAGCAAAGGTATAATTAAAAAAGTAGCAGGTCCGCTGGTTATTGCAGAGGGCATGCGTGATGCAAATATGTTTGACGTTGTTCGTGTCAGCAATCAGCGTTTGATTGGTGAAATCATTGAAATGCACGGAGATGAAGCGTCAATTCAGGTATATGAAGAAACTTCAGGTCTTGGTCCGGGAGAGCCGGTAGAGTCCACAGAAGCTCCGCTGTCTGTTGAATTGGGACCGGGTTTGATTACCAGTATTTATGACGGTATTCAGCGTCCTCTGGATGATATTATGAAGGTTTGTGGAACAAACTTAAAAAGAGGTGTGGAGGTTCCCTCCTTAAAGAGAAACTTAAAATGGAATTTTGTTCCCACAGTAAAAGCAGGAGACCATGTAGAAAATGGCGACATTATCGGTACTGTTCAGGAAACCATCGTAGTAAACCATAAAATTATGGTACCTTACGGCATGAGCGGTACTGTAAAAGAAATTAAAGCAGGAGAATTTACCGTTGAGGATGTTGTAGCTGTGATTACAACAGAGCAGGGTGACAAAGAGCTGACTATGATGCAGAAATGGCCGGTTCGTAGAGGTCGTCCATATCTGAAAAAGCTTCCTCCGGAAATGCCTCTTGTAACAGGGCAGCGTGTAGTTGATACCTTCTTCCCTATTGCAAAGGGTGGTGTTGCGGCTGTTCCGGGACCTTTCGGAAGCGGAAAAACAGTTATTCAGCATCAGCTGGCAAAATGGGCAGAGGCGGACATCGTAGTTTATATCGGCTGCGGTGAACGTGGAAACGAAATGACAGACGTATTAAATGAGTTCCCTGAACTGAAGGATCCAAAGACAGGACAGTCTTTGATGGAAAGAACCGTACTCATTGCCAATACTTCTGATATGCCGGTTGCTGCCCGTGAGGCATCTATTTATACAGGTATTACCATTGCAGAATATTTCCGTGATATGGGTTATTCGGTTGCACTTATGGCGGACTCCACCTCCCGTTGGGCAGAGGCGCTTCGAGAAATGTCAGGACGTTTGGAAGAAATGCCGGGTGAAGAAGGTTATCCTGCATATCTGGGCTCTCGTCTGGCACAGTTCTACGAAAGAGCCGGTCATGTGATTTCTCTTGGTCAGGATAAGAGAGAGGGAGCATTGTCTGTAATCGGAGCAGTATCTCCTCCGGGCGGTGATATTTCCGAACCGGTATCTCAGGCAACTCTTCGTATTGTAAAGGTATTCTGGGGCTTGGACTCTTCTCTTGCATACAAGAGACATTTCCCTGCAATTAACTGGCTTACCAGCTACTCCTTATATCTTGACAATATGGAGAAATGGTTTAATGAGAAGGTTGCACCGGACTGGATGACAGGCCGTCAGAAAATGATGAGCCTTTTACAGGACGAAGCAGAGCTGGAGGAAATCGTTAAGATGGTTGGTATGGACGCTTTATCAGCAGGCGACCGTCTGAAAATGGAAGCAGCACGCTCTATCCGTGAGGACTTTTTGCATCAGAACTCTTTCCATGAAGTGGACACTTACAGCTCTCTGAAAAAACAGTATTTGTTAATGAAGCTGGTAGTTGCATACTATGAGCAGGGTGTGGAAGCTCTGGAAAAAGGCGCAAATATTCAGGATTTAGTAAAACTTGATGTTCGTGAGAAAATCGGACGTTTTAAATATGTGTTAGAAGAAAATTTGGATGAAGAATATAAAGCTGTATTAGAACAGCTTGCAAAAGAAATTTCCAATATAACAGGGAAGGAGGACTTCTAATGCCAAAGGAATATAGAACAATACAGGAAGTTGCCGGACCTCTTATGTTGGTTCGTGGCGTTGAAAACGTTCATTTCGATGAACTGGGTGAAATTGAATTGGCAAACGGTGAAACACGTCGCTGCCGTGTGCTTGAAATTGACGGAAGCAATGCGCTGGTACAGCTTTTTGAAAGCTCCACAGGTATTAACCTTTCTAACAGTAAGGTTCGTTTCTTAGGAAGAAGTATGGAGCTTGGCGTATCTGAAGACATGCTGGGACGTGTCTTTGACGGTTTGGGACGTCCGATTGATGACGGTCCGGAAATCTTGCCGGATGCCAGAATGGATATCAACGGTCTTCCTATGAACCCGGCTGCAAGAAGCTATCCGGAAGAATTTATTCAGACAGGTGTTTCTGCCATTGATGGCTTGAACACACTGGTTCGTGGACAGAAATTGCCTATCTTCTCGGCATCCGGTCTGCCTCATGCACAGCTTGCGGCGCAGATTGCAAGACAGGCAAAGGTACGTGGTTCAGGAGAGAACTTCGCCGTTGTATTTGCTGCTATGGGTATTACCTTCGAGGAAGCGAACTTCTTTACAGAAAGCTTTAAAGAAACAGGCGCTATTGACAGAACCGTATTATTTATCAATCTGGCAAACGATCCGGCTGTTGAACGTATCGCAACACCGAAAATGGCGCTTACAGCAGCAGAATATCTTGCATTTGAAAAAGATATGCACGTACTGGTTATTCTGACTGATATTACAAACTATGCAGATGCCCTTCGTGAGGTATCCGCAGCTCGTAAGGAAGTACCGGGACGTAGAGGATATCCGGGTTACATGTATACCGACCTTGCAACTATGTATGAAAGAGCGGGACGCCAGAAGGGCAAAAAGGGAAGTATTACCATGATACCAATCCTGACTATGCCAGAGGATGATAAGACACATCCAATCCCTGACTTAACAGGATATATTACAGAGGGACAGATTATTCTGAGCCGTGAATTATATCGTAAAGGCGTTACGCCTCCAATCGATGTATTACCGTCACTTTCCCGTCTGAAGGATAAAGGTATTGGTGAAGGGAAGACAAGAGCAGACCATTCCAATACTATGAACCAGCTTTTTGCAGCTTATGCACGAGGCAAAGAAGCAAAGGAATTGATGGTTATCTTAGGTGAGGCAGCTCTTTCCGATATTGATATTATTTATGCCAAATTTGCAGATGCCTTTGAGCAGGAATACGTTTCACAGGGATATATGGCAAACCGTGACATTGAAGAAACGCTGAGAATTGGCTGGAAACTGCTTTCCATTCTTCCAAGAAGCGAGCTGAAACGTATTGATGATAAGTTCTTAGATGAATATTACGGAAAGTTCTAAAGCAAATTCTGTAATAAGGAGAAAGAGGTGATATTTTGGCATCTACGCAGGTAACACCTACCAGAATGGAGCTTACCCGATTAAAGAAAAAGCTGGTAACGGCAGTAAAGGGGCATAAGCTTTTAAAGGATAAGCGCGATGAGCTTATGAGACAGTTTCTTGATTTGGTAAGGGAGAACATGGCGCTGCGCCAGAAGGTAGAGGCAGGGATTTTATCCGCAAATAAGAACTTTGTCATTGCAAAAGCAGGTATGTCTGAGCAGATATTAAACACAGCTTTAATGTCTCCCAAGCAGGAGGTTTATCTGGAAGCAGGAAAGAAAAATGTCATGAGTGTGGATATTCCGGTTTTTGAAACAAAGACCAGAACCGCAGATGCAAATGATGTTTATTCTTATGGTTTTGCATTTACCTCAGGGGACTTAGACGGAGCAGTAAAATCGCTGGCAGATATTTTGCCGGATATGTTAAGGCTTGCGGAAGTGGAGAAGTCCTGTCAGCTAATGGCTTCTGAAATCGAGAAGACACGACGCAGAGTAAACGCTCTGGAGCATGTTATTATTCCGGAGACACAACAGAATATTAAGTACATTACCATGAAGCTTGATGAAAACGAGAGAAGTACACAAATTCGTTTGATGAAGGTAAAAGATATGATGTTGGAAGAAGCGCATCATTATAAAGAAAAAGAAGCCATGGTGGAATAAAAAGAATAGAAAAGATGATATGGAATTGTTTGAGGACAGTTCTGTATCATCTTTTTTTGGTTGGGGAGAAAAATAGCTAATATGAATGCACACTGACAAATTGCAATACTTATAAAAATGCACAAAAAATATGTGTTAAAAATATGAAAAAGTGCAAAATATACAAAATAACTTGACTACAAAATATGATAGTGGTATATTTTAGATAAAGAAAATGATTTAGGAAAATATTTTCCCGATACAAAAGGAGAGAAAATTGTGAGTAATATATTAGTGGTCGGAAGTCTGAATATGGATTTTGTAATTAATGTAAAGAAAATGCCACTTTCAGGTGAAACAATTTTGGGAGAGGATGTAAATCTTGTTCCGGGAGGAAAAGGTGCAAATCAGGCTTATGCTGTTGGAAAATTAGGCGGACAAGTAGACATGATTGGAGCAGTGGGAGATGATTTGTACGGAAGGATGCTGATAGAAAATCTTCAGAATGTAGGAGTGGGAACTTCGGGAATAGAGATTATTCAGGGAACGCCTACGGGAAATGCTTTTATTAGCGTTGACGAGGGAGGAGAAAACAGCATTATTGTTGTTCAGGGAGCAAATAATAAGCTGACAACACAGATGATAGACAAACATGTGGATTTGATTAAGAGAGCCGATATTATTATTATGCAGCTGGAAATTCCTCTTGAGGTTGTAGAATATGTGAAAACTCTAGCACAGGAAAAGTTAATTATTTTAGACCCTGCGCCTGCACAGGATGATCTGCCAAAACAGTTTTTAGAAGGTTTTACTATTGTAAAGCCAAATGAAACGGAGCTTCAGACTTTAATCGGAAAAAAGCTTGAGACAAAAGAAGAGCTGATTTCGGGAGCGGAGGAATTATTAGAAAAAGGAATTCAGACAGTCATTGTTACATTAGGCGGAGATGGCGCTTTGCTTGTTACGAAAGATAAAACAGAGTATTTTAAGGCGCAAAAAGTAACCGCAGTTGATACGACAGCAGCAGGAGATTGCTTTACCGCAACATTGGCATTGGCATTAAGCAAAGGAAAGGCTTATGCTGAGGCAATTCAATTTGGAAACAGCGTGTCGGGAATTGTGGTAACACGAAAAGGAGCACAGACTTCCATACCCACAATGGAAGAAGTGATAGAAAAAATGAAGGAGGAGGAAAAGAGTGAAAAGACCGATAATTATTGATTGTGACCCGGGACATGATGATGCAATGGCGATACTTTGGGCTCTGAGTTTTAAGGAACTTGAAGTGAAAGCAATAACAACTGTGACAGGGAACACGTCTATTGATAAGGTGACTAATAATGCAATTAAAGTCTTGACAAAAGCTGGAAAAACAGACATTCCGGTGGCACAAGGTTTAAGTGAGCCTTTGGTTAGAAATTTGCTCGAAGGAAATTTTGGAACTAATGTGCACGGGGAGTCAGGAATGGATGGACCGCAACTTCCAGAAAAAGGTTTTGAAAAATCAGAATTAAATGCTTATGAAATGATGGTTCATATATTAGAAGAGACAAATGAAAAAGTAACGATTGTAGGTATCGGACCATTAAGCAATATTGCTGTTTTACTGAAACTGAGACCGGATTTGAAAGAAAAGATAGAATGTATATCTATAATGGGAGGCGGAACAATAGGAAATTGGACTCCGGCAGCAGAATACAATATATATGCTGATGCAGAAGCTGCATATATTGTTTTTCATTCCGGAATTCCAATTATTATGTCGGGGTTAGATGTAACACAGAAAGCATATATCACAAGAGAAGAAAATGAAATACTTAGAGAACAAGGAGATGAGATTTCGGTTTTTGTTGCAGAGCTAATAGACTATTTTGGAAAATATCATTATGAAGTAGAAAAGTTAAAAGGATGTACATTACATGATCCGACAGCTATTGCAGCTTTGGTTCACCCAGAATGGTTTAAAGGTATTCAATGTAATGTTGACATTGAAATTGATGGTGGTTTAACAAAAGGAATGACAGTAGTAGATCAAAAAAATTATTTAGAAAATGTTTTACATTGTAATTCCCCTAAAAATACATATTTTATCTATGATGTTGATAGAGAAAAATATATCGAAAGTTTTGTACATTCATTTGTAAAATTAAATATTTAAAAGGAGAAAATGTTATGAAAGCAGCAAATAAATTAGGAAAATTAGCATTATTTTTAATCCCCATAGGTGTAGGAATTAACTTTGTAGGTTATCAAATTTTTTATGTATTGTTAAAGACACCATTTGCGTGTGATGCAATTGGTACAGTGCTTGTAGGTGCATTATGTGGGCCATTTGCAGGTGGTGTTACAGGATTAGTAACTAATTTAATTAATTCAATAACTAATCCGACTTCTATGTTTTTTGCAATTTTAAGTGTTGGTTTTGGTGTATCAGCCGGTTTGCTTGCGCGTAAAGGAATGTTTAGTAATATCTGGAAGGTTGCATTATCGTCAATCGTATTTGCAGTCATTGGTGGAATCGGAAGTGCGCTGATTTGTTGGCCGTTATATGGTTTTGACTTTTTTGGATCTACATCCCAGATATTAATTGCAATTCCACTTTATGAAGCAACCCATATTTCTAAATTTTTATGCGCAACAATTGCAAGCTTTGTAATGGATATTCCAGATAAATTGATTGTTAGTATTGCAGCATTTTGCATTTTGAAAGCGTTACCAATTCGTTATTTAGTTAAATTACCTAATGGTAAAATGTTTATTAAAAAAGGAAATAAATAATTTGAGTTTGTGAGAAATGATTAAAGTAACTTCTGTAATTTAGAGAAGTTTACTTTAATCATTTCCAATATATTATCAAGGAATGAAGTAGGATGATTTTAGAAAAATGAGAGGTAAGATTGATGAATGAAGAGTTTATTAATAGTTTTAGAACTACTAGTAAAACAGGAAATGCTATTTGTGATTTAAACCCATTGACAAAATTAAATTTAGCAATAGCAATTGGTCTGATAGCTATGGTAATGCGTGATTGGAAATATGGAATTGTAGCATGTGTTTTTTATTATTTTATAGCTGCATATGTTAAAAAACTAAAAAATTTCAATAAATCTTTTATGGTAGCATTTGTTGTATTAGGATTATTTACGGTATTAATTCGTCTAATATCTTTTAGAAATACAGGAAATGTGGTTTTAAATGTATTTGGCTGGCATTGGACAGATGCAGGGCTGAAAAGTGGTTTTGATATGGCATTTTTTATCCTAGGATTTACAGGACCGGTTCTGTTATTCTTTTTAATTACTCCAGTAAAAGATTTAATGTATTCATTAGAGAAAAAAGGAGTCTCTCCTGTTGTTTCTTATGTAGTGCTTGTATCATTTAAAACAATTACAGAGTTGGGAAAG
>ENA-ORSX01000919-ORSX01000919.1-human-gut-metagenome-genome-assembly--contig:-NODE-919-length-24992-cov-25.735052_pt1 | contig 24992 bp, 22 predicted proteins | sample MGYA00241904_ERZ509172 | MGnify/ENA primary metagenome ERZ509172 (study PRJEB26280, sample SAMEA2338795) | human gut metagenome | biome: human gut; feature: human-associated habitat; material: faeces...
CTCTTGTGTTGCGGGCTTCCCCGTTTTGGCTGTTCGTCTGAATACCAGAAAAAGAGCTGCCAGAGTATTCATCTGCAGATACTTCTTCACATCGTCCTCATCCTTGATTGTATCATCCATCAGATAAAGCACAATAATCAACCCTGCTGCCAGAACTGCTCCAAAAAGTCCACCCATCATTGTGTTCTTCATCGTATTCGGACTGGATGGTGCCCCCGGAACAATTGCTGCCTCCAGTGTATTAGGCTCATCGGTTCCCATGACATCCGCGATCTGTGCTCTTGTCACTTCCGCCATTGCATTGGCTATATCTGCTGCCAGCTCCGGATCCGGATTAGTCACCGAAATTTTTAAAATATGAGAATCCGTTGGATTTTCAAATGTAATCGTGCTTGCAACAGTTTCATAAGATGCATTCAAATCCAACTGTTTAATAACCTTCTCAACTACAGGACGACTCTTACCAATGATCATAAAATCCTGCGCCAGAGAATCTCCAATCTGAATATCCGCCATGGACGTAATGGAAGTGCTCTCTGATAAAATATAGATCATAGAGCTTGCTGTATACTGTGGTGTCACCAACAGCTTCGTTCCACCAAATGCTGCTGCCGCTCCGATCACAAGACACAACACAATCACCCACCATTTTCTCAATAAGGCTCGTCCCAAATCAAGCAGATCAATGACATCTTCCTTCTCTTGTATCTGTTTTTCCATTCTTTATCCTCTCTCCTCAAACTAAAACACAAAACCACCATAAAATCATAAGTATTCTAACATACACCGGTGCAAAAGACAAGTATCTAGCCTTTATCGCTTATCTTATGATCTCTTTCCATCCGCAAAACATAAAAAATATTGTCCTCACGATATCCAAAACATCGCTTTTTATTGCCACATCTGAACTTATCAATTATATTTTCTTTATACAGATCATCCGAAAACCAATCATCCTCCTTTGATGATGGAGAATATTTTTTATAATGCAGGCTTTTATCTCGATAAACCGCATTCCAATTCTCTATTTTCACAAACTTATCAAAGGTTCTCAAACAATCTTCTACTTCCTCTTTTTCAAAACCATAAAAGCCATATTGTTTTTCTATCTTAGAAAAATTCAAACGAGTACCTTCATATTTTTTATGTACATACTCGTGAATATCAATTTGTTTCTTCTCTCTAAGAGACTCTACAAAAAAGTCAAAACTAACTGCCGATGGAATTTGCAGATCCATTGCCTCATTCTTTGTAACATGTAATATTTTATTCTGATATTTTTCCATTGGAAAGGACAATAGTACGCCATTCGCTTCTGCTGCCTCTGCAATTGATGTCATAGCTACATCCATATCATCCAATTGATATTTCGCATCTATGTCCTGTTTCCATTTATCCTGTCTATCCCAAAACGGCGGTGTATCTGTTGTTCCAAGCAATAAACTCTTTAATCGGGTAAAATGATCTCCTCTAATAGTTCTTAAATCATTCCAGGTTTTATCCTTTGTTATTTTACGATTATAAAATTCCGAATATTTGTAGACCACTCCTCCTTGATTTTTAATATATTTTAGACATTTCATAACTGGGAGTATTGCATCTGAAAACTCTTCTATATCTTGAAATTGGCCATCAACGGACAATTCATTTAAGTAAATATTTTCCATATACTATCCTCTTATTCTTCCGTACCTAACATCAGATAACTTATAACCCAAGCAACTCATCCAAATCTTCATCAAATTGATCAAAGAGCCCTTTTTCATGATTTTTAAGCACACCATTCTCATCAATTTTTATTCTTACTGGTCTGCTCAGATTATTTTCATCTAATTTGAAATAATACACCGCCACCTTATCCAAAGGAATTTCTTTTTTCTTAATATTTTTTCGCACTCCATTGAAAATATGATCGCTATGTGTTTCCATAACAATCTGCAATCCCCTTGCAGACAAAAAACAAAAAAATTCCAGCAATTTCGCCTGAGCCCTTGGATGCAAATGAATTTCAGGATTTTCTACAATAAAAAGACTTCCTCTTTTACATGATAGTGCAGCGATAATTATATTTGCTACATAACTCACACCTGTTCCTACATGGTGCGGATTCACCTCTCTGCTGCCATTTATTGTTTTTCGATAAGAAACCTTAACAACACCTGTCCCTGTAATTCTTTCAGAAGTTATATTATATCCGGTAATATAATTTAACCAATAATCTACCTGATTTCCTAGATTTGCCCCTATTCCCGAAAATCGAAAATCCGGCTCCGGCATTTCATTCATACGTTCCTGACTCAAATAATCAAATGAATACTCTCCATGTATTCCGATTCTAAACTCATCCGTCAAATTCTGAGGATATACATCTTCAACGCCTATCCTTTCTGCTAACAAATAAATAAAGTCAATCTCCGAAAGGTATTTGATATTTTCCGTTTGACATTTTCCGTCTGCATCTAAACAAACTTTGCATATACTGCCATCCTCTTTTTCTAACAAAATTCTAATTTCTTTCGCATTTGTAATGGCATTCTTCACATCACGCACAAGCCCTAATTGCGTATACTTTCCATTCAACGGATTCTGTCCCTTTTCCTTTTGCTGAAATGAAAATAAAATCGACTGAATGAATGATGATTTACCTGCTGAATTTACACCGGTCAATAAAGTGAAATTCTTTAAACTAACTTCTGAATCATCAAAACATTTAAAGCCCTGTACCTTAATTTTTCTGAGCATCATGAATCTCCTTATATTTATTAATCACCTTTTCAAATCTAATTTTGACATTTGTAGAACTGTCTACCGAATGCTGCAAGCTTTTCAAATATTCCTGATCCTGTAACAATTCTTCTACACCTTTTGCCATTTTTTCACATTTAGTATCCGTATTTTGAAACAATGTATAATAATAAAACAGTGTTTCAAACAAAGTCATACTAATAGGCCTTTTTGCCATCCCCGACTGCGAAGGGATCCTAAAACCATCCGCCCCTATACTATCGTACGCCTTTTTCATTGCAGCATCAAATACCAGAATCAGTTTCTTAATTTGTTCACTAGACATAGCATTAAACAACTGCATCCCATCCCCTAGAAATTCCTCCATATCACTTCGATACACAACCTTTTTCTTCTTTCCATCGATCATTTCCCCTTGATATAACAAATAAAAGCAAAGTGCCCGAAGAATAATATATTTATCTTTCATATGTTTTGAAGAAATTGCATTTCCGGTTGCCTTTTTAAAACTTTCCATTTCAGCTAATTGATTTAAAAGTTTTGTTGCATTTCCTTGATAAAGTGCATTTCTCATCTCTTGCTTATTTAGCGGAGTACCTCCGCGATTCACACGATCAAAAATATCAAAACGTACTCTATCCTTGGTAGGATATTTTATAATCTGAATAACCAACTGTGTATCCTCTATCATTGTTACATATCGAGAATACTGAATATTTTCACTCATTTCTTTTAAATTCATTCCATTAATTTGCTTTAGAATTTTTAAATTTCTCAGCCGAAATTTATTATCCAAAAAATCAAAAAATGTGTTTAACCTTTGCCGGCCATCTACAACTATCAACTTTCCGTCTGCATTTTCAGCCAAATATATCAACGGCAACGGGATTCCCATAATAACTGATTCTATTAATTCTGATTTCTGTCTGCTTCCCCACACAGCATTTCTCTGGAAATCCGGATCAATACAAATAAGTTTTCTATCATATTTCCGTTTTAATTCAAAAATTGAATATTGGACTTGCTCAATTTTAATACTCAAATTAGGATAATCTTCTTGATTATCCTCTTGCAGCTCCTCGCCATCAACTTCGACCTCAACGGTATTATAATCTTCTAATTCATTTATCAATTGCAATTCTTCATTATCATACATAGGATTCCCTCTTCTATTCATATTATACTTTTATCATCCTTGTATTTTATCATATCACACTTTTCATATTTGCCATATATTTTCTGTTCTATTTTTGATAATATCCTCTCTCTGTTTTCCCTGAAAGATATAACGCCCACGCAGCCAGCGTAAATCCATCCTGAATCTGTCCGTTCCGAATCCATTCTTCCATCTCTTCTCTACTCAAAAAGCAAAGAGTCTCAATCCCCTCATGCCCTTTCTGCTCTTCCAAATGAGAAAGTTCACACTCATAAACATCCACCGGATTGCCGGACACTCCACTGTCCGCCACGACAACGCCAAGATGGGAGCACGCCTTAACAACTGCCCCTGCCTCCTCACGAAGTTCTTTCTTCACATTTTCCTCTGATGAAATTCCCGGTTCCCCAAATCCTCTCGGAAAAGCATATTGATAATCATGTAAACTGTGGCGATATTGTTTCAGCAGTACATACTTCCCTTTGTACCTGGGAAGAGCCACTACCGCTCCACGCTCGACTGCCGGAAGCAGCCGCTCATATGTATACAAGCTCCCATCGTTGTTTTGAATCAGATCCACGACCAGTAAATGATACGGGCTGGCATACACAACCCCTATCTTCTCTCCGCTTTCCCGTACATAATTTTCAACAATCTCTGCCTCCAATACAATCGGGAAATATGGATTCTCCTGAAACTCTTGCGGCCGCTCTTTTTTTAACTGCAGATAGGCTTTCCATTCTGCACCGTCTGTATATCTCCCCATAAACACTACCTTTCCCCTTTCTGACTGCCATTGTAATACGAAACCTTCTGCCGTTTATTCCGGATTGCCACTCCATCTGCAAAATAGATAAAGATATTCCGAACACTTTCCAAAATATCCGGAATACCAAATTTCGCACTAACTAAGGATGCCACAATTCCAAATAAAATCGTATCGATGATCTGCATCAATAATGCCGGAAGATGCATCTGTAATCCGGCATTTTCAAACTCCCCGCCCAGAAATCCCAAAAACAGGTCAAAGAAAACAAACGCAATCAAATATCCAAACGCAATCTGTCCGTTTCTCCAGAAACTTTTCCAGATCATCTTATTCCACTCTCGTTTTTCTTCTTCATACGCAGTCTCATACATTCCACCGCGATAGGACAATTCCTGTTTTTTCTTCTTCCGATATTCCTGATTGGATTGAATTACCCGAACCGCCTGCTCCCAGTCCTGCTCCTGGATCTGATATTGATTCATTTGCTCCTGATCCCGATCTCCAAACCAATGGACAGCTTGCTGATATTGTTGCCAATAGCGCTGCAGCCGAATCGAAAACTCCCGTTCAAAAGAAGAATCTTCCAGGGTTGTATAATGTCTGCTAATCCCTACCATACTGGATTCTACTGTATAATTATAACAAAGATCTACGATTGCTTCTGCAAGGTAGGCATCCGGTGCATGTACTTCGTTCAATATTCGAATCCAATTACTTCGATTATTTCTTTCATCCCGGTTACTTTTTACACTATGAAAACACAATGTGTCGTGTACCTGCGAAAGTCGTTCCCATACATCCGGCAAAAGCGCATTGATCTGCATATATATCCCTTCATCATCCATATATTCCCGCGCGATCCCCGCTTTCAGCATCTGACAGACTCTCTGATAGCATTGTATAAAAGTGATACACTCCCCATCTTTTTTGGGATTTCTTTTTAATTCCTGAACACTCAGCTGCAAAATCAAACGAATATATCGAATGATATAGTCCAGTTTTTCTTCTCGTTCTTTTAGTTCTTCTATTTCATCACTGCTTTGCGCTTCCACCAGCATAGACTTACATTTTTCCAAACGGCTCTGAAATAAGGACAAATCACTAAAGCGAAACGCCTGCTGTATCTCATCCAACAGCTCTTTATCATCACATTTTACCGGAAGGGCCGAAAAGATAAATGCATCATCCCCTTCCTTTTTACCTTTTTCAATTGCTTCCTGGATATACTGAGACGGAGTTCTGGTCTTCCCATACGGAGAAAAACGCAGCACCTCCATCTGAAACAACTGCAAAATCTGCTCATAACTCTGCGGATTTTTGACTGCATAGAGGAACGCCTCAGAATCCGCCAACTGATTAAATGAAAGCACAACGCTATTACCATTCAGTACGATTTCCTCATACAGCGCCTGCTGCCCCCGTTCTATCTCCTGCTCAGAATTGCGAACAGAATCCAATTCAAATAAATATACTAATCTGTCCATTTATTTTCTTCCTCTTTTGTAGCTTTGCCAAAGAGACTGCATGCCCCAGACTATCATAATTCCCACACATCCGCTAACTATATTGAGAGTTGCTTCTTCCAATTGAAAGTGCCGTCCTTCAATAAACTGCTTGTGCCACTCATCAAAATATCCATAACCGGAAGTGAATACAATGGCAATCAGCATACTAAAACAATGTCTCCAAGATAGCTTATCCGAAAAAATCCCATAATACACTAATAAATATGAAATCACTCCAAGACCAAAAAATAATCCGATATGTGCCAGTTTACGAATCTCCATATGGTTCTGCGCTGCTGCTGCATCTGTTCCATCTCCTACAAACTGAGAAATAAAATCAGAAATGTATAAACTCAGTTTCGCTGTCTGCTCTCCATTTTGAGAAGACAATATATAAATCAACAACATCCATAAAATTGTAACAATTCCCAAAATATAAAACTTCTTATTTTGAAAAAACTTCTTCATTTCTATTTACTCCATCTCCTATAATATGCTGCATAATATAGTCGATTTTAAGCTTACACTGAAATTTACTTTTTCAAGTCAGCATTCAAACTCTCATTGATAAATTTCCGATTCGGTATCGATACATCTTTTAAAAACCGGCTTCCCAGCCCCCATAGAACATTAAAAATCTAGCAATATCATTCTGTTATCTTTTAAAACACCTACAAATATTTTTTCATCATTTTATTATTATAATAATGTGCATACCACCATAAATTTTCTACATTAAATCCGAATATAATTCCTCTCTGTATACACCAGAATCAATCAATCTTTTAAAACTTGCTACAACCGATTCTTTATCCTCCTTATATGTAACACCAAACCACTTATCTCGGGTTTCCAGTACTTTGACCGTACACTTTCCTTCCCGCAGTCGCTCTCCAATCAAAATCGGAAGAAGATATTCTGCCTTCAACGGATTGTTCACAACATCCATCTCAAAAAATGTCTTAAACTCCTGCTCCAATACATTCAAAAATTCCGGTGTGCACCCTTCCTCTGCCGGAAATCCCCACATATTCATGGATACATATGATTCCGGATTCAATACTGTACCATTTGATTCGGCACCAACTTCACCATTTTCAGAATCGACAATCTTCACAATATCACTTGTCTCCACAACATCACTAATATGTGTGTGCCCTTCTTCAATCTTGCAAACACCTCTTGTAACGCCGCCGTTCTCAGACAACGTATTTTTCAAAATAAATCCCGCCATGGCAATCGCAGAATCCGCATGTTTCTCTGTCAGCCATGCATGCATCTTACAAAATGCCTCACTGCCGTAATAATCATCTGCATTGATTACCATAAACGGCTCTCGTATTAAATCTTTTGCTGCCAATACAGCTTGTCCAGTTCCCCACGGTTTCGTACGTTCTGCTGGTACAGCACAATTCTCTGGTACATCGTTCAGATCCTGATATGCGTAAGCAATCTCCACATTCACTTTCTGGCAGACTGCTTCAATACGATTTCCGATTCTCTCACGAAAATCTAACTCAATGTCCTTCCTTATTACAAATACAATCTTGTTAAATCCAGCTTTAATTGCATCATGAATCGAATAATCCATAATAATCTCATCATGTAGTCCTACCGGTTCTAACTGCTTAATTCCTCCGCCAAAACGAGAGCCAAGACCGGCTGCCATGATCAATAATGTTGCTTGCATAATTATTTTCCCTCTTTAATCTTCTTTTTGGTAAACTTATTTTTCAAACTTCCCCCTACTAAAAATATACTCCCCCCTATTACCGCTCCTAATGTATTATAAGTTAAATCTGATATTTGAAACTCTCCTACTTTAAAAATCATCTGTCCCATTTCAATAAAAATAGATGTCAAAGCTCCGATAAAAAAGCTCTTTTTTAAAATTTCCATTCCCCTTTTTCCTGTATTAAAGGAAAGGAAAAACAAAATAATATAAGGAATGAAAAATGCAAAATTCTCAACCGCCTCAAATGTAACTTTTCCAGTCTCAGAATCAAACAAAGTCCAGCCCCCCATTATATTTCCAAGTCCACTGCTCCATCCAAAATGCCGACTTAACAAAGTTCTATCAAAAATAAAATATACATACAGAAAGAATAGAAATTGATATATCAAACGTCTATTGTGCCGCATTTCCGTCAAATAAGAAATTATTACATTTCTAATTCCGTTTTTTTGTATATTCCAAAACAAACATCCCATCAACACAGCAAAAATCAACGATGGTATTATATATGCACAGAAATTTTCTAATAAATCTACTATGATCAATCCTATTGTTTCCATGTTATTCCCCCGCATATCGCATACTACTTATTACCTGCCTATAATTTTTAATCTTCAAATATCTTTAAAACTTTTCTTATTTTTTTTCGTATTTTATCAAAGATAGTTTCATTTAAATACCCTACTAGCTTGTTTATTGACTCGCCCTTTATAAAACCTCTAAAAAATTTTTTTCGATTGACATGCGCCTCTACAGATTTTCTAGAATTCTCACTTCTTGGAACAACCAAATCCAAATCAACAACTTTATATTTCATATTGGAGCTTATTTTTTCAATCACTTTTTCCCCTTTAAGCGTATGAATAATAATTACAGATGTTCCCCTATCATCATCGAACTCTGGTATTAATTTGTCAATCCCCCAGCTATCACCTACTGTAATATCTGATGAACGGTTCATACTTTTAAATTGACAATCATAACAGGAGGGTCTAAGGCATATATCACCTAGAAATAATCTCATATACGAATCCACAAAGTGTGTATGCTCCATAATTTTTCCTGATTTAAAACAGAATTTCGATGAATAATTATACCATCCCTTAGTTTTATCCCTCAGATTAATAAATGACAATTCTCCATTTACCATTTCTAATTCATTAATATAACGCTTCCACACTGCTGGACTCGGTACACCATGGCATAAAATATCAACTGTAATTAAATTTTCATAATCTTTTTTTAAATAATTTTTTAATCCTGAGACCTGACAAGCAGTTCCTGAAAATAATACCATACGTCCCTTAACTAATTCTTCCCGAACCTTTAAGTAAATACCTGTAATGATACTCTGAGAATATTTGCTTCCCCGCAATCTAAATAACTCCTCTTGCTTTTCAATCGCTATATGTCGAACACAAAACTGTTCATCGTACGCTGCCCCAAACACAATTCCTCTTTGTTCAAGAATATAGTTTGCAATCAACGAAAACACTCCACCACTAGAACTTTCTGATCTAACTTTTTCGTTTATCGCATACCCAACATATGTGGCAAACACTCGTTCTTCCTGTTCAATACTTTTACTTTTTCTAATAGGACATACCTTCTCACATGCATTACACCCTATACATTTCTTTATATCTATTTGGGGATATGCAAATCCTTCCTCATCACTAACAAGCATAATACAATTTTTAGGACAAATAGCTTCACACGCTGTGCATCCACAGCACTGTGAGGCTTTACTAATTTTTATCATCTAGATTCTCCCACTTTATATAAAGTCATAGCCTTTCTTTATCTTTCCTATAGGTTCGACTATGCTATTTTAAAATAATATGAATTGGTATTCATGATAGTTCAAATAAAACTTCAACCTCACGTCTATTTGTCATACATTTTACAATGTACTGATTACGATGAACAAATCACCACCAATATATTAAAATATCTGTGTTTTAATAACTACTTATCGACTATTTCTAATAGCTAATTACATTTTAAAAATTGAATTATTTTATGCATTCTATTCTTTGTCATGCGATCTGCAATTTCTAACATTTCGTCATATTCTGTTGTTTTTCTGAAAAATATCACATTTAACACATTTGGAATAATGCAACATATTACAGTTCTATAAAGAAGTGTAATTACTAAGGAGTTAAATTTTCCCCGTATGCATAAAAAATAACAAACCAAACAACTCATCATCGCACTAATACAATAAATAGAAATTTTCTTCAAATAGGAAAATAAATTTTTTTCTCAAAAATAACAGTAAATAAATTTTTTAAAACCCATGGTTCACCAATACATAGAATTGTTAATACTGTACTTAATAACACCCCATATATCCCAATAAACTGCACCAGAATTATATTCAATACCAAATTTACAATTGCACAAACTAATGGTCGGAATCTGTCTTCGTGCCACATCCCTGATGCATCCTTATATAGATTCAACAAACTATTAATTTGCCTAACAAAAAAATACACTACTAGGCATACTACTGCCGGCATATCAAACATTAATCCCTTACCAACCCATAACTCCATAAAAGGCTGATATAAACATAATAGACACGCTGAACACATCCCACTTATCCAACAGATAATAAATGTAAACTTCTTCAAATCATTAAAATTTTTTTCCTTAGTTTCTACTATAATACTATTTCCTATTCCTGCTGTACATGCCGAGAATACAATAGCAATCATCCCCATCACGGAAGTTAAAATAAAGAAATAGTTCTGAAATATAGCCAACACTTCCATTCCTAAAAAAGCTGAAATAACAATTGTATCTGCTGAATCATAAACAACTGCTCCTAATTTTGAAGTGAATAAATCCTTTACACTTCGATTAATCCTTTTTACCACTTTATCATCTAATTTTCCCATGGGATGATAGTTTGGATACATATGATTGACAAAAATTGCTGTTGCTATATTATTAATAATTCCAACCATTAATACAATAACTGTATATGCATAAAAATTTTTGAAAAAAAAGAGTATGCCAAACTGAAGAATATATGTAACAGTCGAACTTAAAATGGATATTTTACTTATTATATCTGTTCTTTGGTATGCACTTAACAAACAATTTTTATATGCAAATAACCAATAACTAAGAACAGTCGCCCCTAAATTTAGCCAATATAATACATACACATTCACACCTTGTGGCACCGTATCCATCTTTATCAAGGATGGAATAAAAGGTGTTAAAATTCCACCAACAATTAAAATTACTATTCCTATTATTGTGTAATATTTCTTATATAAAGCCATCAATGCACATATTGTTTTATGATCATCTTCTGCAATAGGTTTATACATACTATAAACCATTGCGCTACCTACCCCCAGCTCAGCTAAATTCAACACTTGGAGAATAGATGCAAACAAGCTATTAAGACCTAAATACTGTGCTCCTAACAAATAAATTATAGCTGTCCTCATAATAAAAGGAACTATCATCTGGTATACCTTTAATAAAATACCAAATACAATATTTCTGGAAGCATTTTTTGTTCTTTCTATTCGCATATAATCTTACACACTCTCTTTCATATTAAACGCCTTTATTAGACATAACCTAACCTTTCTCTGTTCTAAAACTAATTGTTTTTTCCCTTCAGTATAATTTGACTCAAAAATCTCCTCAAAAGTTTTTTCCTCATCTTGATCAACAAATTTTCTCTTTAAACTAAATGCATCTAACAAAGTTTCAATGCGAGAAAGCAGATTACTCTCCGCTCCCTCTCGTGCATATACCAAAAATGGTTTATCAAAAATAAAAGAAAATACACATGCATGAAACGAATCTGTCAAAATTAAGCTTGCATGCTCTAACAAATATACAAACTCACTAGGACTCGAACAATATATATCTAAATCCTCTTTTGTCATGATTTGATGAATTAATAACCTTTTTTCTTTACTAATACGTTCCATATCTTTTACAGCTTTTTTAGGTGGATTTCCTAGAAAATATGTGAAAATATATGGCTCATCAAGATTAATATTTCCTCTTGGTTTTGACTCTATCAACTGCCAATCTTCTTTTGAAAGCATAAGTGTCGGATCTATAATCACCTCTGTAGCTCGTCCAGTAAGCTTTTTAATAATTTCTGCCCCAGCTTTTTCTCTCACATTCAACATCGGAAATATACTTAATTGCTTTTTAAACCACCCGTTCCATTCTTCAGGCAATTCATCCAATCCAAAACTTGGTGCAAAACACACTCTCTGCTCTGGCTTAGCAAAAGCAAGCAAAAACATTTCTTTCTTTTTTGGATTAGTATGATACCAAGTAGGATTCCACACTTGATCACTTCCTACAACAAAAAAATCCGTTTTATCTGGAATAAATCTTTTAGTCATTTTCAAATATTTATGATCAAATTTACGAAAAGCTACTGCCTTAGGAAATTCAATTCCCAAATACTGACTTTGTTCTTTGAATATATGCAAATATTTCCACAGCACATATTTAAACATACTTTTCCATGTACAGCGATTCCCCTCAAATTCTAAAGTCGAAATATTAGCCCCTGTTAATCTCTTCAAATAGGTTTGCACCGCATAATTTTGTAGCTTATTTCCATAATTCGGAACCGGATCACAAATTGTTATAATTTGAATATTCACCGTTTTCTCCTCCTCATATATGATTTAAATAATATCAAATAATACAGGATTTTTGTTTTCTTTTTATAAATCAAATTTCCTTTAAAATATCCAAATTTATTCCTCAACACTTCTTTCCCAATCCTGCCTGAAAAATAATTTATTAATTCTTCTATTCCTATATAAGAAGATTTTTCCTCTATATAAGTACCATAATGCCCAAGTCCTGTTCCCAAAAAATATACAGCTATATCTTCTAATTCTTTTCCCACCAAATCACACACTGCCGTATATACTTTTATTCTATAAATCCACATATCAGAAAAGTATTTGCTCTGGGCACTTCCCTCCACAAGCAATTGATAATTATAAACAGGATCTTTAAGAATTGAAATTGACGTACTATATTTTAAAAAAAACATATTAAACAACATATCTTCTCCATATTTCACCTGTTCATCAAAACGTATATTCCATTGTTCTATTAATTTTTTACGATACAATTTTGCCCATGGTGTCGCAAACATTAAATAATTATTCTTACAAAAATGAGAAAGTTCATTTTTTTCCAACTCTATCTCTTGTGTAACCAATAATCGCAACTTTTTTCTTCCATCATAAATATCATAGTTTGAGGCAACTACAAAATCCGTCTTAGAACTATGATATACTTTATTAATTAATAACTCTACTGCATTTTCCTCTAACCAATCATCACTGTCAACAAACATTAAGAATTCTCCGCTGGATTTTTCAATACCAACATTTCTTGCCTTTGACACTCCACCATTCTCTAAATGAATTGAAGTGAACCGTGAATCAGCAACCGCGTACTCATCGCAAATAGAATTAGAGGAATCTATTGAACCATCATCTACTAAAATAACTTCTATGTTCTTATAGCTTTGATATCTTACACTATCTAAACATTTCGAAAGATACTTTTCAGCATTATAAACAGGTATTATTATACTTATTTTAATTTCTTTATTTCCTGCCTGTATTAGCGACATTTATCTTACCTCACTCCATTTTTCAACCTTCTTGTTTCTAACTCCCAAACATAATTTCATGTAACTTTGGAAGTTTTTTCATCATTTGTTCTAAACACATTGGAATTACAACGCATAACCCTACTGATAACACCAATTGGATAAATATGGGAACTACACCGCCAACTTTTTTCATTACAAGGAAAAAAGCAACCACAATATACGGATTATGGACTAAATAGATACTATAAGAAGCATCTCCTATTTTAGTGAAAAAATCAGCAATATACTTTGTCTTTTTAAAAATCAAAGCTGATACAACAAGGATTAGCTGTGTTCCTGCAAGCCCCCACATGAAATTACCTACATATGTATAACTAAATGAGTTGGAAACGGTATACTCCATATAAGCTAAAACAATAATAATTATTATTGAAACAATTGATATCTTACAATTTAGATACAAATCCTTTTTTTTATACCGAATCAACATTCTACCAAAAAAGAAGTACATGTAGTAAATTAAAAAACGATCTATTAACATTGGAAAATTAAATGTATTTTTCAACAAAACAGTTCCAAAAAACAGTCCACAGAACACCTTCCAATCTGATAAACTATTCTTTCCTACAAAATTGACAATATATATCACAAACAGCACATATACAAACCATAAGTGCATTGCATAATAATCCTGCATTGTAAAAATATTCCAAAGAAAACGCCAAAGACTCCATTGCATAAAACCCATATTAATCAATATATTTTTCACACCTGGAACCCAAAACAACATATTGATTGTAGCACTAATTAAAATAAACCAAAACAAATATGGAATCATCAGTCGTTTCCACTTTGAGAAAAAATATCTTCGAAAATCAGTCTTATATATCTTATCTTTTTGTGTTTCAAAAAGTAAACCTGCAATCACAAAAAATACAACTACATGTACATGATTCAATGAAAATATAATATGAACTACCATCTTAGTCTGCTCGATATGTGACAATGAATGATGAATCAAAACCATGATCACTGCAATTGCTCGAGCAATTTGAATAGAATTATCTTTTTCCATGTTGGTCTCCTATAAAAACATCTTGTTGACACCATTCTCCCACATAATAAAGTGATACTAAAATCACAAACGTACTGCTATTTAAATATGCCTCTGTCAAATAACTAAACAGCAAGCAAAATAATGCCCATCTAGCCATTCTCATGGAATCAATCGATTTACGATTTTTATATAAACACAATAAAAGTATTGCTGCAAAAATTCCAAATAAAATTACTCCACCTTGCATCAGTATTTCTAAAACCTGATTATGTGCCATTTCCCACGCCATACCGGCAAGAGGTCCACTTGCTATATTCATTGTTCCATACGCCGAGAACCCTCTTACATATCCTGTGAATGGTGCTTTTGAGATCATAAGCAATGCTGCTGCCCATACATACGTTCTTCCTGTGAAAGTGGCATCTCTCGTTGTAAATCGTTCAATCAACATTCCAACAACCGATCTTCCATCTAAATTTAGAATGACTAAACACCACAGAACTATATGAAAAATCAAAATAAATCCAACTGAAGGGAAACGTTTTGTCGCTGCAAGTACCTTTTTCAATAGGCAATACATCACAAGTAATAAAACAATCAACAATGTCGTACCACTATCCACAATATACGACATCGCAATTGTTATCGCAGAAAAACAAATATATCTTTGAAAAAAATGATTATGAATTGTATAATGTTTTCTTTCTATTTCAATAAGTGCCAACAAATGCCCAATGAACAAAAACTCAATTTTGTTATTTTTCCATCCAAGCAAATAACCTCCATTCAACAATGGGGATCCCTCCGGCCAAATAAATGTTACCAGTGCATCAAGTAATACCCAGAACCAAAATGCATACATAATAATCCGTCTATTTTTACCAGATTTATTAGCTTTACACTCAAACCAAATAATTGCAATAACTGTCTTTCCCAAACTAATCCAGTTATGTAAAACGTAACTTCCACCATGCAAATAGACCAAAATCATTCTGACCACATAAAAAGATATACAAAGAAGGCAAATATAGCTCGGTTTCTTGATAGACCAAAACCCTTTACCTAATCTATAAAGAGAATTCAACAAAATCCATCCAATGACAAAATTATTTATCAGTGTAATCAGTGATCCTATTCCTTGCAGTGATCCTACATTAGAAGGAAGAAAAACAAATAATGCCATAAAAAAGACAACGATGTCTCTTTTTTGAACAACAAGCGACCATCTTCTTTCAATTGTCTTCATCTCCCATTTCCTTCCCTTTCTTTAAATAAGCTACAATCTTTTTAACAATCTCAATATCTATAGATTCATCAAATTTTCTTGCAAATAGTTCGTTAGCAGTGATCAATTCTTGAAAATCTCCACTCTGATAAACATATGGATTTCCACGATTCCAATCAATTTTTCTCAAACACATCGAATGATCATTATTAAAATTCTGCGAAGACAGATTTTTCCGAAAATCGGAATTATAAACATATGTTTGAAGAAATATCTCGTCACCACAAAAACTCCATTTCAACATTTTTCGAATCTTTGATTCATCCCGAATAATATTTTGCACTAGATTATCCGTAATAGAGAACCAATTAGCACCCTTCTGTACTATAATATTTTCTCCTTTCAGACGATCAATTTTCATAATTTTTTGCAGTTTAATCCCTGCTCCATTTATCGTTCGTTTCCAATGCTCTCTACCAGGCATAATGTGATAATACCGAATACGCTCATACTCCGCCAAGCTTACCTCCGGTGCATCAAAATGGATATATTCGGCAAATGATTTTTTCTGTAAGATTAAATCCATTTCCTCAACTGTATGCAATGGCATGTCCACCCCTGAAATCAGGTGATAATAATCAAAATGTCCTTTACTAGCAGCCCGAATTAATCGAAGTTCACAATCCACCTGACTAAAATGTCCCCATAAAATCTTCTTAGAGGGTATAAAAGTAACTGCAGCCTTTTTCACACACGCCGCCAGTTTCTCCTGATTAACATGCGCACGCTTATCTATATGAATAAAAAACGCTGAATTTTCTTTATCCAATATTTTTAGCTGATATTTCAATATTTCAAAATTATTATGTGCAATAATCAAAAAAGCGTGTTTCATGATTTTACCTCTTTCGGAGTTTTTTCGTAAAATAGAAAAGCATTACCGTTGCCCATGCCAACTTTTTTTGCATCAATATAGCCGGGATTTTATATTTTTTTGCATAATTTTTCATAGGATACTCTGATAATACCGTTTGCAATGTATTGTCAGATAAAATTTTTCCACATATTTTAATACGTTTCTTTAAGGAAAAATTACTATTTGCCAACCGAAATAGAACTTCTCTCGTTTTTGTTAAAAAAAAGCGTTGTTTTCGGAATTCTGGTTCATCTTCTATCTGAATTTGATCAACAATCTTACACACTTCTGCATATAACCGAACCAGCATATCATATTCCGCCCCTTTATAGCGACTAGTCAATGACGTAGGATTATACCGATAACAATAAAAGGTATCAGGTAATAAAACAGCATGTTTTGTGTATTTTAAATATTCCAAATTAAAACAAATATCTTCTGATAAATACTCCCTCTCTGATAAGAAACGAATATGATGGGTTTCTATAATACTTCTCTTATAGAGGTTTGTCCACACACACATATTGATGGTATAGTCCTCTCTAACATCTGATTTTTGTGCGATCATTGGAAACAATAACTGCTCCATAACTTGTTTTTTACTAAAAGTCTGCTTGGACTCTGTGTGACGATCCATTACCGGATCCAGCCCCTCTGCACATTTTTTGAAACCGCACATTACAAAATCTGCATTTTCGTTTTCCATTTCTTCCAACAACGTATAAAGCATATTTGGCTCAATCCAGTCATCAGAATCAATAAAATAAATATATTCCCCTGTTGCCACCTCTAATCCAGTATTTCTGGCCTCGCCAAGACCAGCATTTTTCTTATGAACAACCTTGATACGACTATCTTTTTGTGCATATTCATCAGAAATCTTACCACAGTTATCTGGAGAACCATCATCAACCAAAATAATTTCAAGTTTTGTATAAGTCTGGTTAAGAACAGAATTTATACACTGTGGTAAATACTGTTCTACATTATAAATTGGAATAATAACACTTATAAAATCTTTCACACTACTCTCTCCTACTTTTTTTAATCAGCCTTTTACTCACCACCAGCAGCGTATATTCCCATGATAGTATATATTTTTTTCGGAATAATGCAACAAGTCGCGTAAGTTTATTTATCAATCCATCAGGGGAAAATCTATGAAGCATTCTAATATACTGATCACTCAATTTTATTTGCTCTGCTGCTTCTTTTGAATTAAATTGCCCTAACAGGATTCCATCTACCGCCGGTGCCCATAATAGAGATATACAATAACTTGCAAATTGCTCCATAGACGTTTCAATATTCATCTGATTGATAAAAGACCATAAGCATAACTGTATCTCCGTTGTCGTTTTAAGTGCGTTAATTCTTTGCCTTGATAATGAATTATCATTTTCAGTATGTACAACATACAATGCTTCAGGAATAATCATGCAATTTGGATTTTGTACCATATATTCAAGCACAAACTTGATATCCTCACCATTTTGTAAAGACTCATCAAAGAAACTATCTATGCGTTTTCTTCTAAATATCTTATTCCATGGCTGATTAAGGAAAAAACCATAAAATAACTCATCAAAGCAATTTTGAATTTTCTCTAATCTCGGACTTTCACTGCTTGAAGGAATTATTTCTCGAACATCTATTATTGATTTTTCTTCATAACCACAAATTCCTAAATCTGCATCTGTATGCAAAAGAGCTTCATATAATCGTTTACACATTTGCGGTTTCATCTCGTCATCAGAATCACAGAAAATAATATACTCACCTGTAGCCTGTCTAATGCCTTCATTCCTAGCACTAGATACCCCTCCATTTACTTTTTGAATCAATTTAACAACTGAAAATCGAGTCTCAAAGGATTTTACAATCTCAACAGTGTTATCTTTTGATCCATCATCGACTACTAGAACCTCTTTAATATTCTTAATTTCTTCCTGTGCAAGAACGCTGTTCAAGCATCGTTCGATCGTTTTTTCCGCATTATATGCTGGTATTATTATGCTGATGGACATGAATTCCATTCCCCTTTATTTTATTTTTTATTCTTTTTTTTAGTAGATCCACTTTGTGATAATTGAAGTAAAATTTACGTTCTTTTTCCCATTCCTCTATACTACATGGTCGTGTTTTTCCAGCAATAAATCTATTGGGAACAATCTTAAACTTAGAAGCATTCAGAAGTTGTGTATCAAATTTCATATTTCGCATTTGGAAATGCATATATGCTTTTTCTACACTATGTATCTCACCTTGCTCCTTATACACCTGAAACAGATGTCCATCCTCCCAATAATACTGTGCATTCTGATAGGGCACATCTTCAAACCCTCTTGTTTCCGGAGAATACTTCTTTAAGACAAATTTGCTGAAAGATACCGCAGGATTAATGGAAAAGTCTTCCGCATATACTTTTAATCCACTTTTTAAAAATATATCATGAATATTGTATTGTCCAAAAAAATCTTCATCATATCCCCAAATTTCATCACTTTGAGAAACTTCATCAAATAAACAACGTGTCTCTTCTGTAGCATAAAACAGTTGATTAACGTCCTCTATATTACGGTACAACGTCAGATGTCCCGCTGCAAATAATTTATCGTATTCTTTCTCCAATACAGGGGAAAGCACTGTCTTCAGATTTCCAAAAATCAAATCACAATCGCAGTGTCCCCAATAATCATAGCCTTTAATATACTCTTGCAAAACATAACCATAAGTCGGTTTAAAATCGCATAACTTGTACGGTGTTTTTAGAGATATTTTTTTTCCAAGCTTGTCTGTAAATCGCTCCCTAAATTCATTAAATCCCTCATTTAGAACTCTCACATTTTCAATATTTCCATAAGACCAATTACTGTCTGTAATAATCAAAAAATTCACTTCCGGATTACACTTGACAGTCTTTAAGAATAACGGAAAGATTGAAGGAAATTTACCAAAATACGGCAATATCAAAATAACTTTCTTCATTACTTTTTCTCCATCAAATTACACTCTGACAAAAATGTTTCAAAATCTTGATATTTTTTGTGATGCTTCTGTAAATAGTTTTTACTTGCATCACCATTACCTGTAAGCAACAGCTTTTCCTGATAAACCGAATTCAAACTCTCATAGTTATTTTCAAAAAGCATGAAGTACTCGTGAAACACCTCTTTATCCGGTAGCTTTCCAAACTTAACATAATACATCTCAGCAAGACATTTTGCTTCTTCGGCTTGCTTACTTTGTCTCTTTGCATAGAAATCTTCAATGGACATAATACGCTTTGCAGGGTTTCCTGCATATACAGAATTAGACTCACAAGTTCCACTCACAAGGCTATTTGCACCAATAATGACATTATCACCAATAGTTGTCCCTCGCAAAATAGTTGCACAGACCCCTATAAATACATTATTACCAATTGTGATTTTTCCCGATGCTCCCAGAATATTCCCCTCTCCATATTCATCAGGAATATGTTTCAGCACTGACCATGAGTAATCATGATCAATAATAGAAACATTCTGTGTAATCTGAACATTATTGCCAATTGTAACCATCCAAGGATACTGCGTATCTATCAACACATTTCTTGGAGTGAAAATTGTACAGTTCTCACCGATTGTCATCCCCAATGATCTCAGATGGTTAATATAAGATTCCGAACTTGCTTTTTCTTTAAACAACAACTTATATACTAATGTTTTTAACCCCATAGGATTTTCCTCCTGCGAACTTTATTATAACGCATCATAAACATCACAAATCTTCTTCAGATGTGCTTCCAGTGAATATCCGTTTTTTACTACTTTGAAACTATCGGCACCTACTTGATTTAATATTTTCTTGGATTCCAAAAGCTTGGTTATCGCCTCTGCAAATCCTTTTATATCCCCTGCTGCAAAGCAATAACCATTCTCGCCATCATGTACAATTTTAGGAATCCCCCCTACAGTTGTACTAACAATCGGTAAACCATACCCCATCGCATCCAGTATAGACATCGGCATCCCTTCATTATACGATGGCAAAAAGAATACATCTGCTTCTCGCAACAACTTGTCTTTCTGATTTCCTCTCACCCATCCTGGGAATTCTACATTTTGTTCTATCCCTTTTTCTTTTATCAATTGTTTTATTGCAGTCTCATCTTGTGCAGAACCGGCACCGGCTAAAATAAATTTAACATCAGGAATATCTTTGACAACCTCTTCAATAACCGCCGGAATATCATAGCACCCTTTTCGCCTTCCCAATTCGCCTAAAAAAAGGACTTCATGATTACTTTCTCTTGAACATCGTTCCTTCAAAGCGTCTTCATGTAAAATACTATAGTTTTCAATAACTATTATTTTTTCTTTAGGTACAACCTTTTCCAGTCGTTGTTTCCACTCTTCTGAAAGAGCAACTAATATGCTACATTTTCCATATACTTTTTTTATTTTCTGTTTCTTTTTTTCACTTGAATTTATGTAAAACTCATCAAAATCTGCTCCATGAATATGATTTATAATCGGTTTCTTTGCCCAAGATGCCATATAAATAAAAGGCAATTTCCGATAAAAAGAAGGACCAAACGAAGAATGAATATGTATGATATCCGGATGGTCAATGAGCAGTACCTTTACAAAATGAAAATATCCCTGAATACCCTTCAATAACTTCGTAGATTTATTACCGTCTTTATATGATTCCACATAAATAATATCGTAATCTTTTTCCAACACAGAACCATAGTACCCACTGATTACAGCCGCAATCCCGCCTTTCACCATCTTGTCCTGGACAATCATACATACTTTCTTCTTTTTATCCATTTTCTTTATCCACTACCTCCGCATAAAACTTATTCATCTGCATTGTACGACTCGAAATCAAAAAAGTTTCTAATGCATGCTCTCTTGCTGCTTTTCCCATCTTGTCACGAAGTTCTTTATCTTCCGCTATTTTCAAGATTGCCTCTGCCACTTGCTCTATCATCTCTGCCATTGGTACCGGCTCTATCTTTATTGCCGACTCTACAGTTGTATTAACTTTAGGACCTCCTGTATTGACACAAATCAATGGCAATCTCCGGCTCATTCCTTCCATAACCACAAAACACCCTGAATCTCTTAAACTACAATTCAACAGACAATCAAACCTATCATAAAATTCTTTCATTTCACCATGCGGCACAGCCGATACAAAATGCACGTTTTTTTCAAATGCATTACCACATATTTTTTTCAGATATTCTTTGTACATTTCATAAGAATGATTATTTTCCGTATCTCCTAATACCGTTAACTCTATATCCGGATTACTTTGAAATGCTTTCAAAAAAGCTCGAATTGCAAGCTCAAATCCCTTCCAATACAGCATTCTTCCAGCAACTAAAAAATGAATCCTATCGTTTTTTTTCACTGGCGGTTCAGGATAGAAGATATCCTCATTTAATCCGATAGATTGAAAAATTTTCACCTTTTCATGATACTTTGCAGGAATCAATCTCTTCGTTTCGTCAGTTGTTACTAAAATAAGCTTCGCTTTTTTCATCGTTATCGAAAAATTGAATGTTGATTTGAAAAACATTTGAGAGGCTGACCTCACAAATTCTACTATACGATCTTTCTTGCTCATCGGATACCCTATAATGGCAGGAGTATTTTCCCCACCTGAGACAGGTCCATACAAAAATGGAATATTTAATTTGTGCATATATGTTGGTAGGATACAAGTAACATAAGTAATATGGTGTACTAAATCATATGTTTCCTGACTACACAATTCTTTTGCTTTTCTGAATGCGACTTTTTGCCATAGTATATAATAAAGCCTTTCCAGTCTATACCCTACATGCCATTTGGTATGCGGCACATCAACATATACAAACGTTGTATTCCGAATTACGCCAGGATTTCTATCCAGAAAATTTTCTATATCCTTCTTATATACATGACTTGTTATCGCTGTAATTTCATTATCTTTATCTAATTCTCTAATCCAGTTCCAACCAACTGCACGTTCTGATCCATCATACGGGCTACACGCATACACTGACGCTAAAACTTTCATCATTATTTCCCTCTCACTACCGCATTCCAAATAAACTTCGTATTCGTATAAAAATATCTCTTAAATAATCTCTTCGGATCTTGCATCAACCGATACAACCACTCCAGATTACATTTCTGCATCCACATAGGTGCTCGTTTAATATTGCCTGCGTAATAATCGAACCCTGCGCCTACACCTATCATCAGCCCATTGATTTTTCCCTGATGTGCTGCCATCCATCTTTCCTGCTTCGGAGCACCAAGGCCAATCCATACAAAATCTGCATTCGCAGAATTGATATTTTCTACAATCTGTCTGTCCTCTTCTTCTGTCAAAACTCGAAACGGGGGACTATACATTCCGGCAATTTGAATCCCCGGGTAATTCTCATTCAATTTCTTCTCGAGCAATTCTAAAGTTTCTTCTGTGCTACCATAAAAGTAATGTCGATATCCCTTTTCCGCTGAAATTTGAAAGATTTCTCCCATTAAACTCGGTCCGGTTGTTCGTGCCATTTCTTGATGTCCACGTTTCCGTCCCACGCTAGATAAAGGTCCTCCATCTGGAATTGCCATAAGCCCTCCATTTTGTATTGCACAATAAGAAGCACTATCATAACTGGTCACTGTGGTATGGACGTTTGATACACAAATGTAATCTCCTTTAATGTCTGCAAGATTTTTCACTAAATATTCCAACAACCACTTCATATTAATTGCTGCAATATTTACTCCCATAATATTACAAGTAGGGATAAGAGATTTGTCTACTTTTCTCTGATAGATTCTTTTCTGTTTCTCCTCCATACCTCATTTTCCTTTCCTTTTCTATATTTAATTCATAAATTCTTTAGGTTTCCTTACCTAAGTGTCTACCAAATAAATTCACTTTCCCATACATCCACTCCGGAATCCTGGAAAATACTTCTTAATCGTTCCCTCAGTTCTTCCTTCGTAACACCTTTTTTCATAATAACCTGTAAGAAACCACCGCCGCCGGCACCGGAAATAAACTTCCCATCGATCAAATCTTCGCAAGACTCCAGAATCTGGTCAATACACGTATTGGAAGTTCCCCTATCCAATTGCTTTGACACTTCCCAATGGCGATTCAGTAATTTTGCAAATCCATCAATCTTACCCTGTTCCAGTTCATAACGCATCAGCACTGCCAGTCGTTTCATTTCTTCCAGCGCCTCTACAGATTCCCGGCGCCCACCAATATATCCACCTACCACATATCTCAGCAAATTTCTTGCCAGACGTCTCTGCCCTGTATAGATCAACGCAAACCGTTCCTGTAGTTCTGCTTTTGTCTCCTCATCTAAATAAACGTACTCAACCTTAATTTCCTGTCTCATTCCAGGTCTCGTTGTGATGAACTTAATACCAGGTGTCAGACCACCCACCTGATCCTGCCATCCACCACCGGTACTCATAATCTGTTCCAGATGCAGGACACGCTCATACAGCATATTATCCGTCCAGTTCTGCCCAAGGAACTTTCCGAGCGCTTTCACTGCTGCGCCGGATAAAATACTACTCGTTCCAAGGCCAGATCCTTTCGGCACATTACATACTCTAGTTGCCAAATAGATTCCTCCACCCAATTTCTGCAGAATCTCCTGGAGGTTCCCTTTTGCACTCACCGGAATCACACCACATGCAAGCAATGCTGCCTTGTGAAGTGCAAACACATCATATGGGTTATAACAATCTTGAATTTCTTCCACTGTAGTAACTGTACCAACTGCCTGTAAATCCAAACTGGCAAATTTAATATGCAGTTCATCCAAACGTCGCACTTCTACCTCGATCTGTTTTTCGCCCTTAAGCAAGATTGCTGCATTTAACACAGTCCCACCTTTTTCATTACAGTATGGAGGGGTGTCCGTCCAACCGCCGCCCCAATTCACACGAACCGGCAGCTGTACTTTAACAAAATCTTCTGCAATATGATACTCTCCGGTCTGTAAACTGGATTCTATTTTACTCGCACTGTTACAGATCTCATCTCTGATCAGATCAAAACACTGCTTCTCAATCACATCATAACTAACTCCGCAAAAAACGTCAGAATAATATTCCATCGATCGTGAAACTGCATAAAGCACCCGTATCACATCGAAAAATTCCATCGTTTCTGTTTTTTCCATCAAGATTTCAAATTGACGTTCATTCAGCTCTGTCTCAGCAAATGTTTTTAAA
>ENA-ORSX01000922-ORSX01000922.1-human-gut-metagenome-genome-assembly--contig:-NODE-922-length-24939-cov-4.615134_pt1 | contig 24939 bp, 25 predicted proteins | sample MGYA00241904_ERZ509172 | MGnify/ENA primary metagenome ERZ509172 (study PRJEB26280, sample SAMEA2338795) | human gut metagenome | biome: human gut; feature: human-associated habitat; material: faeces...
CATGAGCACACCTCCATAAATCGGATAGAGTAAAATGCTCGCATCTATCATTTCTGGCAAGAGAAGATAAAGTGAAATGCTTGCATTTTCTAATGATTATTATGGAATGATTTTTAGGGCAACACAATCCGTCGAATTATTTTGCGCTTACAGTGCAAATACTCCTACTACTTTTATGCTCTTCCATATTATAGTCTTCAAATAAATTTCTTTCCCTAAAATTTGCTCCTTGAAAGCCCCAAAAAGCAATACTGTGAATGGCACAAATAACATGAAATTTTCTATTGATTCTGTGGTAAGCGTACCATCTACATCATATAATCCCCATCCACCCATAATTTTACCTAATGGATCAAACCATATCTGGCGGTTTAATACTGTCCGAAATAAAATCATAGTTGTATAAAACACCAATAAAAATGTTCTACGAAAGGTTGATGAACTACAAAATCCCTGACACCAGACATGAGCCATTTGAGGTAAAAAATTGTTAATCTTCCAATGATGTTCCTTCGCATACAAAAACACAAACATGGCAATTATTGTCAGCAAAAGTGCTGCCCAAAATGGCTGATACAATGCAGTTAATATACTACAAATTATACTGTTTATCGTTTGTTGTATTACGTCCATTATTCTATCCCCATATTGTTGATTACATGTCATTATCTTAATATACTAAAACTTTCTCCAAACCATCTTGTTCACAACACCTGTGTAACTCTGGATAATCTTTACCACTTTCGAGCTTACATTTTCTTCTACATAATCCGATACTGGAATACCATAATCTCCATCCAAGTTCATCTGAACCGCTGTATCAACTGCTTGTAAAAGACTAGCTTCATCAATACCTGCGAGCACAAAGCAAGCCTTATCAAGTGCTTCCGGACGTTCCGTTGATGTTCTGATACAAACTGCCGGGAATGGATGTCCTACACTTGTAAAGAAACTACTTTCTTCTGGAAGTGTTCCAGAATCAGATACTACAGCAAACGCATTCATCTGTAAGTGATTATAATCGTGGAATCCTAATGGTTCATGTTGAATTACCCTTTCATCAAGTTTAAATCCAGATGCAGCCAAACGATTTCTGGAACGTGGGTGACAAGAATATAAAATAGGCATATTATATTTCTCTGCCATTTTATTAATTGCCGTAAAAAGTGATATAAAGTTTTTTTCTGTATCAATATTCTCTTCTCTGTGTGCAGATAATAAAATATATTTATGTGCTTCTAATCCCAATTTATCCAATATATCAGACTTTTCGATTTCTGGGAGATTTTGATGAAGTACCTCTGCCATTGGAGATCCTGTAACATATACTCTCTCTTTCGGCAATCCACATTCATGCAAATATTTTCTTGCATGTTCAGAATATGCAAGATTTACATCTGAAATAATATCCACGATTCTTCGGTTCGTTTCCTCTGGCAAGCACTCATCTTTACATCTATTTCCTGCTTCCATATGGAAGATTGGAATGTGCAAGCGTTTCGCTGCTATTGCAGATAAACAGCTATTGGTATCTCCCAAAATCAACAAAGCATCCGGTTTAATCTGATTCATCAATTTATAGGAGCAGTTAATAATATTTCCAACTGTTGCTCCAAGATCATCCCCTACTGCATCCATATAAACTTCTGGATTCTCAATTTTAAGATTCTCAAAGAAAATACCGTTCAAGTTATAATCATAGTTCTGACCTGTATGTGCCAAAACTACATCAAAATATTTACGACATTTATTTATAACTGCTGCCAAACGAATAATTTCCGGGCGTGTGCCAACAATAATCAACAATTTTAATTTTCCATTATCCTGAAATTTGATATCTGAATAATCTGTTCTGATTTCCATTCTATTCATTCTCCCTTCTTATACTGGTTCAAAAAATGTATCAGGTTTTTCAGGATTAAATATTTCATTACAAGTCATAACTGTAACCAAATTTTCTGTCTCACTTAAATTAATGATATTATGTGTCCACCCCGGAATCATATGAATCGCTTCAATTTTATCCCCTGTTACTTCAAACTCTACTATTTCTCCTGTATGAATGTTTCGCTCCTGAATCAATCCATGACCTGCTACTACAATAAAAATCTCCCATTTTGAATTATGCCAGTGCTGTCCTTTTGTAATCCCCGGTCTGCTAATATTGATGCTTACCTGACCGCAATCTGCGGTATGCACCAGTTCTGTAAAGCTACCTCTCTCATCACAATTCATCTTCAGCTCATATTTAAATTTATCTGTTGGTAAATATGTCAAATATAAACTATACAATTTCTTTGCAAAAGAACCTTGCGGCATCTTAGGCATCATTAAAGTTTTTGGCTGCTCCTTAAACTGTTCCAGTAAATCTACAATTTCCCCTAATGTAACCTTGTGTGTTACAGGCACATAGCAATACCGGCCATTCGCATCTGCTACCGTTTCTACACCATCAAATCCACAATGTTCTTCCTTACCTTCCAGTAAATCAAACATTCCTTCTACAAGATCATCAATATATAGCAATTCCAATTCTGTACTACGATCATTGACAGTAAACTGTTCATCATTTGCTACTGCCCAACAAAATGTAGATACCGCAGAATTATATTTTGGTCTGCTGTGTCCCATCAAATTGGGGAAACGATATACAGCTACTTTGGCACCTGTTTCCTCTGCATAGGTAAAAAACAATTCTTCTCCCGCTTTTTTAGAACGTCCATATTCAGAGTTTCCAAATCTGCCTGCCAGCGTTGCCTGAATGGAAGAACTGAGCATAATCGTTGCTTTGTTTCCATATTCCTTTAACAGATTCAGTAAATCAGAAGCAAAGCCAAAATTCCCTTTCATAAAATCTTCTGGATCTTCAGGTCTATTTACACCAGCTAAGTTAAATACAAAATCTGCCTTTTTACAATATTCTTCCAATTCTTCATATTTAGATTCCAAATCATATTCATAGATTTCTTCAATTTTAAGATTTGGACGTGTCCTGTTTTTATTTTCTTTTATGTTTTTCAGGTTCGCTATAAGAGCAGTTCCAACCATGCCCTTAGCCCCTGTTACAAGTATATTCATTTTCCATTCCTTCCTGAGCCTCTTTCACTCATTTCGTAATCCCGTCATCTATTATTCGGTCTTCTTCTATGACTGTTTCATTACTAATCGTACACGTACTGCCAATTTTCACTCTCTTCCCAATATGTGCCATTGTTCTCACAACAGAATTTGAATAAATCAGGGTATAATCATCTACTGTTCCATCATGATGTATTTCCACACCCGGATTCAACAAAACTCCATTTCCAACCTTTGCACCGTTCTGAATGCACACATTATTTAAGAATACACAGCCCTTTCCAACCTTTGCAAAAGGACTGATATATGCAGATTTACAAATGATATTCGGGAAATCGTAACCAATCTCTTCTGCTTTCTTATAGACATTTTCACGAAACGTATTGTTTCCGATTGAAACAACAAGTTTCTTATAATCACGAATCAATATTGGTAAATCCTCTATATGACCGACAATCTTTATGCCACAAACTTCCGTTCCAACCGCATACCCGTCATCTACAAAAGCCACATCATATTGCTGTTCTATAGCATGTTCCATAACAACTCTGCCAAAACCACCAGCACCTACTAATAATAATTTTTCCATCATCTTAATTATGTCTAATACCTTCCAGCTCTTCTTTTACGTAATCAGTTGTAAGAATCTTCTTCACAGTTCCTTCTACATCAAGTCTCGTTGTGTTATGGCTGGTATAAGATTCATCTGCCATAGTATGAACCTCACCATTTACAACAAACTTATCATAATTCAGGTCACGACTGTCTGCTGCAACACGATAGTAACCACCCATGTCTTCTGCTCTAAGTCTTTCTTCTTTTGTCATCAATGTTTCATATAATTTTTCACCATGACGTGTACCAATGATATTTGTTCCTGTATCACCAAATAACTGCTGTACAGCTTTTGCCAAATCCCCAATAGTAGAAGCGTCCGCTTTCTGAATAAATAAATCTCCAGGATTTGCATGTTCAAACGCAAAACGAACCAATTCTACTGCTTCATCAAGGTTCATTAAGAAACGGGTCATGTTCGGGTCTGTAATAGTAATTGGTTTACCATTTTTTATCTGATCAATGAATAACGGAATAACGGAACCACGTGAACACATAACATTTCCATATCTTGTACAACAGATTACTGTACCACCACGTTTTGCTGCCACTCTAGCATTTGCAAAAATAACATGCTCCATCATTGCTTTGGAAATTCCCATGGCGTTAATTGGATATGCTGCTTTATCTGTTGACAGACAAACCACTCTTTTTACCCCTGCCTCAATTGCTGCATGAAGTACATTATCTGTACCTTCGATATTTGTTCTTACCGCTTCCATCGGGAAAAACTCACAAGATGGAACTTGCTTTAAAGCTGCTGCATGGAAAATATAATCTACACCAGGCATTGCATCTCTTATAGACTGGATATTACGAACATCTCCAACATAAAACTGCACCTTGTTTGCGTGTTCTGGATACTTCGCCTGAAGTTCATGTCTCATATCATCCTGTTTCTTTTCATCTCGAGAAAAAATTCTAATTTCTCCGATATCTGTTGTTAAAAAGTGTTTTAACACCGTATTTCCAAAAGAACCTGTACCACCTGTAATCATTAAAGTTTTTCCTGTAAATGCTGACATCTTTTTCCCTCCATACTTTTCATTAATTTTTTTATTGTAACTGAACTAAGAAATGCTAATGCTAATCCTAAAATCATGATTATGATATATAGTCCCAGCCTATAAATAAAATCGTCATTAGTAAGGAATATATTTCCCCAATATTTAACCGCTTGCAAAAGAAAAATATTAAACAAATAGCTTTCTAAAGAAATCGATCCAATCTTAACTAAGATACTTCTACATAATTTCCCCGAATACTTTATAAATACATTAAATATAAAAATAATAGAAACAGATAACATTCCTACAGACATATCGCAAAATATCTGTATTTCTTTCAAAGGCGTTACGCTTTTTATAGCAAAAAATACTAAACCGGCGACGAATAAAACTCTACCATTAAATGTATCCATTCTAATTGATTCTGCAACATAATTACCTGCTAAAAATATACCCCCCCCCCACAATAATTTGTGATAAGTGAGTATACAATTGTATATTTATATTTGATATATAAAACGCTATCAGCAAAATAAATGCGATGAGTACGCCTGTTTTCAATACCCTTTTCCCTTTTTCTAACCATCTGAATAACAATGGATATATAATATAAATTGGAACTATTGCCGCAACAAACCATGCTCCTTTATGTTCTCTCCAAAAAGATAAAGTGCTTAATTCATACAAAAACTGAGCAATGTTTCCTTCCTCGCATATTAAATACCGTATTCCATACCAAAGCCCTCCAATAAATAAATATGGAACAAGCACCCTAACAAATCTTTTTTTATAAAATTCTAAATAATCCCCATTATTCTTTAGCGAATAATATAAGCCAATTCCAGACAAAAAAAGAAATATATTCACTCCCATTGTACCGTAACTAATTAGATGCCCAAGACTTTCCGGAAAGGGTACAATAGAAACAGAATGACATAAAACTATCATCAATGTCGCTATGCCAAACAATTCATTTCTATATTCCGTTAATGAATTCTTTCCCGTTTTCATTATACTAGTTCTCCTTTGTCTATTTACATTCAGATAAAAACTCCCTCATATCATCAATATACTTTTCCTTTGAAAATTCCTTTTCTGCATACCGATAAGCATTCTTTTTCATCTCAAGTATTTTCGTTTGATCCATTTTTAAAATATTCTGCAACGTAGCTGTCAACGTTTCCACGGAATTGTCTTTTACTAAAATACCATTCTGCATATGATGAACAAATAAATCCGTTCCACCAACTTGTGTGCATATACTAGGAACACCTAATTTCATCGCTTCGCAAAACTTTGTTGATACACCTGCTTTTGCATATCTTTTGTTTTGTCTTAATAAGACAGAAAAATCTGCTTCTTTTACTAGTTTCAAAGCATCCTCATGAGACATTCGTCCATGCACAAAAATCCCAAACTTACCTAAATCATTTACATTTAGACAATGAGCAATCTCATTTTCTGATGGTCCTATTACATCAAAAGAAATTCTCACTTTTTCTTTATTAATAATTAATAAGGCTTCTATTAGCTCTTTTAAATAATCTTTATGAGATAAACTTCCCGCAAAAACCAATCTAGTCTCTGCACTGCATCTTTTATCTTTTGTACGCACAACTTCATCTTCATTAGCAAGTATAGGAAATGTAGGTGGGATACAAATCACATTGCACCCTTGTGATTGATAATGATCTGCAAGATATTTACTAATAGCAATCTCATTTTTACATTTTTTATCTGTATATTTCTTTTGAATATCTTTTTGCATAACAATCAAATTTGCAGATAGGTTTCTTTCTTTATCTGCTTCCATCCATTCAGTTGTCTCTATAATCAGTTTAATTTTGTTTTTATCACAAAATTTTCTTATTTTATTTTGTAGAACAACCGAATTTACTTCATACAGTATTACAAATTCTGGCTTTATTGCTTCAATTATTTTTTTTGCAGAAGAATATGAGTTACTTGCAAACAACAAATCAATATTCCATTTTAAACCTCTGATTTTCCCTTTTCCTTCGATAGGCTTCATATAATGATATTTAACAATATCATTTGATTTCAGTTTCTCTTTATTTTTTGGTGTATCGCATATTGCATATACCTCATAACCTAAATTATTTAAAAGCTCAGATCGATTATGTACATGAATTGCTGATGCCGAATTTGGTTCTCCGACATTACCTAAATAAATAATTTTTTTCAACATCTTGCTATTCCTCTCTTTTGTTTAAGTGACCTTTAATTTCTTTCCATGTACAATATGGTGTAATAATTGCTGATACCAATGTTGCACAAACCGTTCCTAGTAAAACACCAACAACCCCCATATGAAACTGTAGTAAAAACAATAATGATAGTGGAATATTAATAATACCCTGGATTATCGCCACAGGCACCAACACATTCATTAATGATAATCCGTTTGCTATTTGAGAATAAATCGCATTCCACATAAATATTATTGCATAAACACCCATAAGAGAAATTAATCCTTCTGAATAGTGTAAATCCTTCTGTAACCATATTGAAGTCAATGGATGAAAAATAACAACAAGTACAATAACACCAACAATACCTAATGCCATCAATTTATACATAGAATAAATGCTTTTCTTAATCATAGCATAATTGTTTTCTGCTTTTGCAGCCGCTGTCCGAGACCAATACGGTGCTACTAACATCGTAAACAATGCTGTACCAATCGAAAATAATTTGTTTACAATACTATAACTTGTAACTTCAGCCGGACCAATAAAATGTGAAATAATTAAGTTGTCCGTTGTAAAAAGAATAAGTGCTGCAATTTGAACAATAAAAAATTTTATTCCTAAATTTGTTGTTTCTTTTGCTTCTCTCGTTGAATAATATGCCACTTTGGGTATAAAACATTTATTTTTTCGAAACAAAACCACACTAAAGATAATGGATATCACAAAATCTGTTATACCATAAAGGAGTGCAACTAACAAAATGCTGGGCTTTTTATATTTAATTAATACAAATACGCCCAACAACATTAATACCTGTTGCAATACTCCCATTAATCCAACCCTGCTATTTTCTTGAATTGCATAAAATATACTTTTGCATAAGGATAACCAGAAATTAATACCAACGAAAAGAATACTAATCCCCATAATAATCTTAAGATTTTCATCAAAAGTCTTAATACCAAATACACTTTCCCAATTAATAATTCCCGCTAACACACAGCCTACAAGTATTGCTCCTAAAACAATAATTGCTAACATAATGTACGCACTTGAAACATACTTGCGAGTTTTTATTTCATTATCTTCGCCTTGCTTTGCCAAACTTTCTGCTAATTTATTACGGAGGCCATTTCCTATCCCTACATCAAAATAGGTAATCCATGAAAGGACATTTAGAATTGTCGTCCATACACCATATTTAAATTCACCTAAATAAAACAAAACAAGTGGGACATAAAGGTAACTTACTATCATAGAGAGGCCTTTATATACTGTTCCTAAAATCATATTTTTTTTGACTTGCTTTTCACTCAAATCAATTCTATTCATTTACTCCGTATCTCCTTGTAATATTGATTCGTATAGATTATAAAACTCACTACACATTCGTTTCTCAGAAAAAGTAGCTCGAACTCTATCTAATGTTTCTTTCGTCACAGCCTGTTTATCGTTGCATACTTTTTTGATAACTTCAGCCATCTTATTTATATCACGATTTGGTACTGCTATCCCTCCTGCTGCAGTAACCACTTCGCCCATTCCGGTATTATCATATGCTGCCACTCTGCAACCACAGCATGCTGCTTCTGCTATTGTCATACCAAACGTTTCACTCCAGGATAAACTAACATAGATATCTGCACTGGAATAAAGCTCAGCTAATTTTTCTGGAGAATCAATTTGATTCATAAATGTTATATTGTCTTTCTCAACCTGCAAGGATTTATCACAGTAGCCTACTAATATAATCTGATAATCCTCTCCTAATAAATCGGCTAATTTATAAAAATCGTACAATCCTTTTCGTTCCATCCAATATGCTGCACATGATAATACTTTTTTTCCATGGTAATTATCAAGAACGCCTGAATGATCAGATTTTTTTTTGAATTGTTCAATATTCAATCCATTTGCAATTTTAAAAATTCTATAGTCTGCAAGAATTCCATTTCTTGCTTCATCTTCTAAATACTCTGACGGAACAGTAAAAACAATCTTTTTCTGCATCTTATATGCATTTATCTTTTCTTGTAATTTTATTTCTGCTATCTTACCACTACAATCTGCATCATCACCTTGTTTCATACTACATTCTTTACACAACAATTTCTTGCAATCCCATTTACAATAACAGCCTCCTGTCATAGCCCACATATCATGTAAGGTATATACAATCGGAATATTCATCTTAGAAAGCTGATCAAATAACATTTTAAAATCAACAACTCTATGATGAATATTATGGATATGAATAATATCTGGTTGATATTCATTTATTTTTTTTAATAATCTTTTGGTTTGAAGCAATGGTCGATAAGACTCTTCTCCTGCCAACTTATTGTATACTTTCTTTATAAAAGCCTCGCTTTTTAATTCATATTTATAGTGATAACATTGATCAAAAAGACCATTAACAGAACATACTAATGCCTCACCACCATGTTTGATCACATAATCTGCTACTTCGTCACATATTTTGCCCGTACTACCGTAATGACAAACCAAATTAATCATTAAAATCTTCACAACAAATACCCTCTCTTTTACGTTGAAGATTTACATATCATCTCCTCGTAAATTCTACATAATATTTCATTATTTCTTTCTTTATCATGTGTGATGAGAGCTTTTTTCCTTGCTTCTTGTCCCAGATTTTCTGCTAATGATTCATTCTCAAATATTTTGCATAAATAGAATGCCAATTTATAACTTTCATTGAATGGATAAATAAATCCTTCTTTTTTATGTTCCATCATATCTGCACATCCACCGACATCACTTGCAACACATGGAACTCCTAAAAGCATGGCCTCGCCTAGTGAATTAGGTGAATTTTCGATTGCTGATGCAGATACAAAAACATTACTTTCCAACAATGTTTTTTTCATATGATCAGCATCCATCATTCCGCAAAAAATAATATTATTTTCTAGTCCATATTTTCTAATCAGATTCTGAATATAATTACCATATGTATTCCCTTTTATTTTATTTCCATGAAAAATATCTTGACCAGCTACTTTGATTAAGAGATCAGGATATTGTTCTTTTATCAAACTAACAGCTTCTAAAACTCTATGAAGTCCCTTAATAGGATAAGATGCCTGACTTATGAAAATTTGATGTGGTCTACATTTCTTATAATTCCATTGATCTGAGTAGAACGTACTTCTTAATGATTCATTGCATTTATAATAAACCCTTTTATGATTTATTATACCTGTACACGCCTCATCCCAACTTGTTCTTCCAATTACATTCTTTACATTTCTTAAAAGTTCTATTTCTCTTTCTCCACGAAATTCAAAAGATTTTTTCATCAACCGTAAAGAACAGTGTCCCTTTAATTCAGACAACGTTGATAAATTCATTATTCGATTAGGTACGCCAGCATCAAAATGCTTTGCGTAAACACTTACTAAACCTTGTATTGAAATAATAGTTTTTTCTTCGTACCCCCCCCCCGTTATTTTTTAATACTTTAAAAAATTCCAGTGCATATAAATACTCTGTTCCCCAAAAATGAATGATATCTGGTTTTCTTTTTTCAACAATTTTTTTAAATAAATCCACTGCTACACTTTTATTATTTAATGTCTTCGTTGCCTCCGAATATTTCATTGGAATACCATAACTATAAAAATTTGACTCATGTGCTTCAATTAAGGACTCTGATTCATAATTTGGATAGCAGTAAATCAAAGAAATATCTTCATCTTTTAGCAATAACTCCGATGCTCCATCTAACCAGCCACCAACATAATTTGTATTTTTCTTATTCCCTATTGCATCAATTTTAGGTATTTTCACATTACAAACCCATAATATTTTCATTTTCTAATCTTTTCTCCCTTTTCATATTATCCATGCAGCTTTTCAACATCTACATATCCATATTTAAAAGCAATCGGAAGCAGTATAAATGCCGGATAAAACATATTCGACTGTGCCAATAACGTATTAACATACAATAAAACATATAATACTATTTCTGATTTTCGCATCTTATTTCTAAGTGGAGAAAAAATCCACCACAAAACAAATATCCATGGAATAATCCCCCAAACAGCAGCAAAAGACAGAATTTCTGCTGCAACAAATCCTGTTTTTTCCGTATTCAATAACGCCCCTAAATTTGTATATCCGATGCCTAATGGATGCTGTATTATACTTTTTATCGACAAAACTATAGTTCCTACTCTTGCTGCACTAGATCCATTATCAGTTAATGAAAATGTTCCTTTTGAAAACAACTTTTCAACTATTGTAATATAAAACAAACTATCTGTACCTCTAATTTGGTAATCCATTAACAAAATTATGATTATACAACATCCCAAAATAATCATAGTATTCTTGCTAAGAATTTTCTTTTCATCGGTAGATATAAAAGAATAAGCCATAAAAATTATCATTAATCCAATAAATCCCGTTGTCGACTGTGATGTTATTAATGTCATAATAAGAATCAGCAATTTTCTGCGTATATTTTTACAGTCTATATATTTATTAAAAAACAAAATAAGAAATATCCCTAGATTTAAAACCATTTGATAAACACCAGGTTCAGTGAAAATACCAGCATTTCTATATGGCTCAACTTCTCTAAGCGTATATAAAAATAAACCTCTTGAAACATAATTTATTTCTTTATAAATATCTACATCACTATAAATTCTATATGTCATCAATGACTTATAACTCGGTATAAGATTTTCATATAACTCTGGTACAACAAGACACATCCCCCATAATATTAAACTTACAAAAGCCAAAAAATATATCACTTTGACTAATCTGGTAATAAATAATCCTTTATTATAAATTACAGCATATGCTACTATATATACTGAACTTAGACATGAAACAACAGCTATAATACCAATTCCACCGACGGTAAATCTAATAAGGAATGCAAATAAAACCAGTACTATTGATAATAATCCGCACCAAATTGTTAATCTTTTACTTCCAAAAAATACTAGTAACATAAATATTGCTAAGATAGGTAGCATATATTTTTTTAAAAATGTCTCCCCTAAATTTGATTGGTTCCATATTAGCATAAAATATATTAACAAATATCCAAATATTACTTTTGGTTTAATTTTTATACTCAACTTGTTTTCCTCTCCATTACGTAAACTAACTTTCTACAAATATCCATAAAACCACATATAAATTAAACAATATACCCCTTTTTCTCTTTCTCTAATATTGTTTTCATTTTTTCTTTTTTTTCATCTGTTATATTACCGATAACAAATGTTTCATCGAAAAAAGTTTTATTCTTTTTTTCTTTCTCGATCTTATCTAAATAATCTGACAGCGATTGAAGTTTAGAAGCAGGCACCCCCCCATATACGTTCCCAGAAGCAAGGTTTTTAGTAACTACACTTCCTGCTCCGACAATTACATTGTCATCTATTATTACACCTGGCAAAATAATACTTCCTGCTCCAATAAACACATTATTACCAATCTTTACCGGAGCAATTTTCGTACATCCTAAAAATTTTTTCATAGATGCATCATGTGCTAAAATATGCACGCGAGGAGCTAACGTAACATTGTTCCCAATCTCAATTAACCAGCAATGCCCCGGATCAATTATAGTACCTTCTTGGGCGTTAAAATTATCACCAACTTTTAATCCATCCTTGATTAATTTAGGTAAATCGATTGTTCCCCTGATTTTTGTTTTAATTTTTTCAAACATAGTTACACTCCTTCAATAATCTTATTACAGTATATTTCAATTTTTTCTTTTTCCGTTACTTTCATCACTTCTCCAACATAATTATCAATTATTGAAGATACAAGATTCTTATCTCCCACTATTCGCTCAATTGCATCTGCAATTCCTGTTTCAGACATTTCTGCAATTAAACCATTCACTTCATGCTCTATTTGGTCTTCAACTGAATTATAATTTGTTACAACGATTAATTTTTCCAATATTTTTGCTTCGTCCAAAACCACACTCTTGCCTTCATATCTGGAACTCTGTACTAGAATATCTGCATATCGAATATATGGATAAGGATTGGACTTTAATCCGAGTAAGTGGCAATTATTCTCTAACTGTAAATCTTCAATCTGCTTTTTAAGTTTTTTTCTTTCTACCCCTTCCCCAATAAAAAACCATTGAATATCATATCCCTTATCTACAAGTATTTTTGCTGCATCAATTGCCATATCATATCCCTTAATATTAACTAAACGTCCCACTGATACAATTTTTATTGCCTGTTTATACTGCTCGTATTCCTTTGGGATATTGTTTCCAGCAAGTTTTTTAACAAATTCGGAAGATGAGGGATTTTCTAATGAAACTGTTTTATTAGAAAACTCTGGAAAATATTTTACAATACTTGCAACACACTTTTCAGAAATGGTAACAATTAAATCAAATTTCCTTAAATAATCATATTCTAAATCATAGGCAAGTTCTATATTTGAAATATCTGTATGAAAATATGTTACTTTTCTCTTCGCCTGTACTTTGTCCATAACAAAATAACTTGGCTCCCCACTTTGAAATGCCACAGCAACATCGTAATCCTTTTCTAACGGTTCACATACTTTTTTATAAAACCTTACCCATCTATGTGCTCTCAGATCATCATAAGCACTATGTTTCAATCTTTCTACTACAGTTGCAATATATTTATATATTGTCATGCTTATGTTGTCTGGCGTTTTTGGAACCTTATCATACAATGCTTTCATCATTTTACCACATTCAATAATATGAACATCTTCTGGCACTTGCTCAAGAAATTCTCCTTGATTTTGAAACAGCAATAAATCCACAGAATATCTCATATAATCCATCATATTTAATAAATTAACTAAACTCTTTTCTGCACCCCCAACTTTTAACGATGCACAAACAAATAAAATATTTTTTTTCATATATCTATCGTCTCTTTACTTAAAAATTTATAGTCATAGTATTAGTGGTGTTTCTTTATAAGAACACATCAAATATCAAAACAGTTTAACATATAATACAACTGTTCCTATCGTTTTCATAAAAAATCTAACCTTGATAAGAGGCTTTCCACCTTCTATTATAATATCTTCCAGCAAGCTTTGTTGCAAAAACAAGTACTTTTTCTCGTATTGTTGTCATACGAACCATCTCCGGTATCGTACCGGTAACTTCTTGTCTATAGCAATTCCAGATAATTGCTCCTTTTACATTTACCTTCCAGCCGCACTCCTTCTTCATTAGCATCTTGCCACGCATCATAGAACCAAGTGGTGAAGCAAATTTCATCTTCTTGTCATTTGCAGTCAATCCGCCATCCAGATATTCACACTGATATATAGGCTGGTCAATAAACACATACTCATATTTCAAACCAATTTGAATCCATACGACATCTTCACTCAAAAAACGTTCGCCCGGAAACTCTGGAAATGGAAACTCTTTCAATACTCTAGTCAAAAATACTTCTGCCATATCTCCAGGTCTGCTCCCTTTGATTCGATATTGAACATACGAAGCAACCTTTTCTTCCTGTTCCATAGGTACAATTGCTGCCCCATTGGAAAACACTTTTAAATAAGAAAGAACTCCGATTTTTTTGTTATTTTTATATTTTTCATAATACTTTTCTATCAACTCAACTGCTTTCGGAAGTAAAATATCATCACTATCTACAATCATTATTAACTCAGAATTAATTTCTTTCACTCCGACATTCAATGCTGTATGCTTTCCGCCATTGATTTTCTTTATATAACGAATCGGAAACTCTGCATCCGCTTGTATTCGCCTTACCCATTTTTCTGTCTCGTCTGTGCTGCCATCATCTACAATCATCCATTCAAAATTCTTATTTGTCTGATTTTCTAAAGATTTTTTCAATACAGGCAATTTATCACATCTATTATAAGTAGGCGTTAAAATAGTAACTAACATATCTCTCCTTTATAACATCGTAAAGTTTCTTCTACAACATTTTCCCAACTAAAATTTTTTCTTATATATTCACGACTGTTTTTGTTAAACAATTCTTCACGATTATCAATGCAAAGCTGTAATTTTTCTTGCAAATCGTCCACATTTGCCACCTGAAAACTTTGAACATAATTTTTCCCAACTTCTAAATTTTCCGGTATGTCACTAACAAGACATGGTGTATTATAGCTCATAGCCTCTAACAAACACATGGGCATTCCTTCTGCCTCCGATGGGAATACAAACAAATAGGCATTGGAATACAGTTCCTGTAATGCCTGCCCGCTTGCAAATCCTAAAAATTGAATCCTACCGTCTTCAGAAACACTTTTTTTCAATTCATCATAAAACTCATCTACATACGTGCTCTCTCCAACAAGGAGCAGCGGCATGTCTGTTTTTATTTTTTTATAAGCTTCTACTAAATGTTCAATCCCTTTTCCCGGAACAATCCTGGAAACAAACAAAATATACTTTTCTTTTTCCAGACCCCATTTTTTCTGAATCAAACTAGGAGGTATAAGTTCTTCCATTACTGTTCCATTTGGAATATAAACTGATTTTCTGTTATATTTTTCCAACAAATATTTTTCCTGTTCTCTGGACAGAACGATTATTTCATCTGCATATTTCGCTGTGATTTTTTCTCCCAATTGTATGAATTTTGCACCCAATCCTTTCCATTTCGGAGTCTTATAATTCAATCCATGAACAGTTACAATAATCCTTTTGCGTAGAAGTTTCGGAATAATCAGCATCACACTGGGTCCCAATGCGTGGTAATGGATAACATCATAACGACCAAATAGAGCATGAATAGATGCCAGAAAAGAATACACGACTGCATCTGTGCTTTTCTTTTCAATCGTAGGAACTGTAATAATATGAACCCCTTTATATTCTTTTCGTACTTTTTTATGCTTACTTTTCCGGTTGTAGACATAGACTTCATGCCCTTTCGCAGCCATCTGTATTGCAAGTTCTTCAACCACAACTTCGATTCCGCCTTCTCGTCCCGGAATTCGTTTATGTCCTATGATTGCTATACGCATTTTTCCACCTCTTACTCCAATTCTTTTGTTAGTTCCTCATACCATTTTGCAAGTTTATCCGCCTCAGTCTCGGTATCATATCCTTTACATTTCAATTGTTCTATAGAATTCTTGCCCCGTTCCTTGGGAACAGACAAGATTTGCTCAGCCCATTCCTCTGCTGACCGTTTCAAACTCATCATAGAAATGGTTTCTGTCAATAATATTTCATCTGATATTTTGTCAGAAACAACACAAGGTAAACCATTTGCCTGTGCCTCCACTCCTACTACCGGAAGGCCTTCGAACATAGATGGCATAACAAACACATCCATTGCCTGATATAGTTCTTTAACATCAGAACGATCCAATAAAAAAAATACATTTCTGTCTAGTGACAATTCAGACACTTTCTTTCTTAATGCAGTTTCATCTTCGCCCTTTCCTATTAAGAGTAATTTGGAATTCGGCTTTTTTCTTAGAACTTCAACAAATATATCAAGCAAAAACATCTGATTTTTTATGTAACAATATCTTCCAACATGTCCGATCACAAATTCATCTTTGATTCCTAATTCCACTCTCTTTGCTTTTCTTTTCGCCATATCAAATCTAAATGTTTCTAAGTCTATAGCGTTGTGTATCATTTTAAAATCTCTTCCTCTATATAAGAACTTGCCAGCTTTTTCTCCGCAAGAACAGTAGACATTCGCAACTTTTGGAATTACCAGTTTCGCTAGATACTTTATCGGAAGCTTTATATCAATATCTAACTTTGATGTATGACTGTGTGAGATACGAATGGGAATATGATTTTTCTTTGCAGCATACAATGGAAATGCCGACATAGTATCAATATGAGCATGTATAATCTGATACTCCGGATGCTCTTCAAAAAAACATTTCATATATTGATAATAGCTTCTATAATTTTGCGGATACAGTCTGGGCGCATGAAATACTCTTCCACCCATGGAAAAAATTTCATCATCGTATGCACCTTTATCCGGGCGATGTGTCAAAAAATCAAACTGCACACGCTCTTTATCTATTTTTCGATAATAATTCATAAGCATCGTTTCCAGACCTGCCCGATCCATAATATTTACTGCCTGTAAAACCCGTATCATCTTCATTTCCTCTATTTCAACTTATCCCTAATTTTCTTTGTTATTGGTAAAACCATGTATTTATCTACTACAACAGCAAAAATAAAACTCCCTGCCAATATAAACAAATTACTGATGTGCCTGTTCATTTTAGTCAAAAACTCCCCTTGAATTTTTAACAAAATTCCCTCGTTCAAGTACATTCCAAAGGAGTACTTTCCAATACAGCATAATAATCTTTGCCCCCCCCCCCCGAATAATTCAGAGAAATTTAATACAAGCAAAAGCACTAATCCTGCCGCAGTCATAGAAAATAACATTTCATTAAATGCTGTATGTACATTTCCATAGTCAAATATAAAAAATACTGCCATTACCACTGCCATAACTGTTTCAAAGATAATCAAACTCTTTGATTCTATTTTTTTCTGAGCCATAACAGCACATACAATTCCCAATGGGAATGAAAGGAAGTACGCCCATGCAATCGAACCATGTCCCCACACCAGATTGGTATATCCAATTACCGCAGCTCCTCCTGTAAAGGCAATAGCAGCAATTACAGTTACAACCGACAGATTCCACTTTTCTTTTACACGCATCGTTACCCAAAAGGCAAAATACCAATAAAAAATATATGATATATACCACATGGTTCTGTCTGCTATTAAACCAAAATCCAATCCTGCCAAAGACAATAAAATCTGCTGAGACGTCAATTGAATTTTGAGCACAAACAGCATAATAATTATTCCTATGATTTGCCAGCACAAATAAGGAACATATACTGCCACTATACGTTTCTTCCAATAATCTTTCAGGCCATTCTTCATGACAGACATATAGATTCCATATCCACTTACAATTAAAAAAATATGTACGCCCCAGGCACCAGATATATCCAAGTACCCCATATGTCCCAAAATCACGAATAAAATGGCAATTCCTTTTAATGACAATGTCTGTTCTCTCGAAAAAGAAATACCTTCTCTACTCTGCATCTCAAAACTCCTTATCTAATCTTTATAAACTTCGATGGATATAAGAAACTACATATCTCAACCTTTTTATATTAATCTGCCACCTGCAATTCACCCTGGCAAAGTATACGTTATAGTTCTTCATAATCATTTGGTAACATATAATCACAGTGACTATAAATTCATTTTGCATTGTAGAATGCATTTAAGTATTCAAAAAGCCAAACGATATACATAATTATAATCTCCAATCTTAAATCAATTCTCTATATTCATCCCTTTGTAAGCCATTAAACAAAATTACATAGAACCATCCTTCTTCAAAACAACAGCTACCGTCTTAAGTAAAATTCTAAAATCCAATCCCATACTCCAATTTCGTATATATTCTGTGTCTAACTTTACTACTTCTTCAAAATCAGTGATGTCACTCCGTCCACTTACCTGCCACATTCCCGTAATCCCCGGCTTCATGGCAATTCGTGAGCGATGATGTGGCGAATACTCCGAAAATTCCGATTTTAAGATTGACCTGTAGCCTATAAGCGACATTTGTCCGACAAGTACATTGAAAAACTGTGGAAATTCGTCAATTGAAGTAGTTCTGATGAATTGTCCGACTCCAGTCTTTTTTGTTCCATCCGGCAGAATCTTATTTCCAATAATTCTTGGATCAAAGTCCATTTTGAACATCAGGTTGCTGCTCATCTTATTTTCTTTCATCAGTTCCGCTTTTCTTTCTTCCGCATCCATATACATACTACGGAACTTATACATCTTAAACGTCTTACCATTCTTACCTACCCTCTCCTGGGAAAAGAAGATCGGTCCCGGGGAACTGATATAAATTGCCGGTGCAACGAAGATAAATATGATACCCGTCGCAACACATCCTACCAGACCTGCGAGAATGTCTATTGCCCTCTTCATAAACGCCTGTTTCATTGTCATAACATTAATGCTGGTTGTTAAAACGGTATATTCCCCGACTCTTCCAACAGTCTGTTTCCCCATTGCACTATCCGTTATTTTTGCAAGGTTCAGATGTACGGTCAGTCCCATCTCAGAACATCTCTCAACCAGTTCTTTCGGATACGGTGCAGATTCCTCCAAATTGATAAATACCTCATCTACCCATTCCTGAAGCAAAAATCCCGCTGCATTTTCTACATTGGCAACAACCGGTACCCCTTCAATGCTTTCTCCGGTCATATCTTTATCTGTAATGATGACACCATTGATCTGCCACATTTCATAATTATGTTCTTTCACATTCTTCACAACTTCTTCTGCAATGCCGCTTGTCGTGACAATGATCAGGGAACTGTCACCACCGGTTTTCATTCTATGTTTCAAATAACGTTTCCACAAAAGCCGTACTACATAAGTAAGTCCCCCATAAATAGTAGCCATCATGAATAGTGCAATTCTGGAATAGTCATTTCCTTCCTGAATCGTAATCAGATACAGGCTGCTGAGTAACACCAGCATGACTGCCTGTTTTATAGAAGAGGCAAGTTCTTTATAATATCCTCTTTTCAGGACATTCTTATATGCCTCAAAGACAAACATTACAATAATATCGGCAAGTTCTATAAAGATTGCCATGTTACGGTACAAAGGAACCACATAGGGATTCCAGTCACCCTGACGCAGCACATATGATATGTAAAATGCAAGCTGTACACACAATAAATCTAAAATGATAAAATCAAAATGCTTAAACCAGCCACTTGAATTCTTTTTGTACATTCTTTACTACTCTCCCTCTTATCTTAATGAAATAATCGTATCTTGGTCTTATATCTACCATGGAAAAATCTTATGTACCTATCCGAAAGCATTAGATAGCTCCCCGGCGAGCTTTTGAATACTCCGTCAGGCTTCTGCCACCATCCATTTTCTCATTTCTTTTCTTCCCACTAAAAGGGGTTGTGGAATCGCATTTGCAATCAGCTCTCGGCATCCGCTTCATTTTTCATACCTCGCTTTACCCCCCCACCAATACGATGAGGGATTTTTATTTCATTCTTTTATATTTCACTATTTTAATTTCTTTCATTATTTATAGCCGCAATTCACGACCAATAGCCTGTCATTCTTACTCAGAACACAGGCTTAGTCGCTTCTCCTTTTTCAATTTTTCACGCTCAGTGATTGGGTCAAAATGAGCATCCAAAGAACCATCCCTTTGCCTATGCTCATCTTATATGCCCAACATTCCAAGACACGAAAAATAGGAATCTGCAAAAGCAACTAACAGGCACAAACCGCATAAACACAAGGGTTTTCTCTGATTGTCCCTATTATATCCTGTTCTCCTACTAAGGACATATCACCCTTTAAGACATTCCAAAACTGAGGAAATTCATCTAAAGAAGTTTTTCGAATAAACCAACCCAGTCCCTTTTTCATTCCGTCCGGTCCACTGCCGATAATTCGCGGATCCGCATCCATTTTAAACATTAATCCCTGCATTTCGTTTCGGCTCATCAATTCTTTTTTTCGTTCTTCCGCATCCATATACATACTTCGAATTTTATAGATTTTAAACCTTCTTCCGTTTTTTCCAATTCTCACCTGAGAGAAGAAGATTGGTCCCGGAGATGCAATATAGATCGCAGGAGCTAAAAACAGTGTTGCAATTCCCGTAAATAATAATCCTACAAGTCCTCCACAGATGTCCATACCTCTCTTCACCAGCAGCTGCAATGGTGTTGCCATATTAATACTGGCAGTAAGCACATGATAACTGCCTATCTTTCTCACTTCTTTCATTCCGGCATAAGTGTTTACATTTATCAATGTGTTATGTACTGCAACTCCCATTTCAATACAAGCATTAACTAAATCCAACGGCAATTGATATTTCTTCGGCAAATGGATCCAGATACTGTCGATCCATTTTGTCTGAATGTAATCCGAAATTTCATTTGCCTTACACACAACAGGAATACCCAAAATATTCTGCCCCACCATATCCTCTCGATCTGCCAGCACAACACCTACGATTTCCCATTCTTTATAAGGCATGTCGATTCCTTGCTCAAGTAATTTTTTTGCATCTTCACTGGAGAACACTGCGATAATTTTTCTTTTCTTTGCAAAGTTCTTATTATAGTGAAATAAATATTGTTTCCATAAAATCCGTTCTATATAGACCAGTAAAATACTACTTATATAAAATGCAGCAAAGGAAATACGGGAAAATTCTTCTCCGTTTTTGCTAAAAAACAAATAGCATACTTCTATAATCGCAATCATGGTCACATGATGCACCACGCTGCTAAATTCCAAAAAATATCCCCTTCGCATAATTCCATGATAGGGTTCCCAAAAATATAACGCACAAATATCAGCAAAGCATATAACAATATCTATGGTAAGATATATTTTTGATTGAAAAGGCTCAGCCCATCCATTTCTTATAACACAAGAAAAAATATACGCTATTTGCAGAACAATTAAATCCAATAATATAAAGTCCCAATGCTTTAGCCAACTGTTGGCATTCTTTCTATACATGTTCCCACCTCGTGTTTTTTCTAAATTTCTTTTATTTCACAAGATAACCCAATTCCAATAATTTCTCATAAAGTGCATCTGCAACCTGTGTTTGCCCATCTGCTGTAGTTGTTGTAACTGTACAAATATCAATGGTACTGATGTAGTGTTCACCCCATGTCTCTTTCATGACGCTTTCATATTCTGGTATATTCACACCGCCATCCATTGGTCTCACGCCTACAATAATGAATTTATCCTTGTTTGCCCCGAAAGTATCTAAAACCTTCTGCTGCTGTTCTACCAGTTCTTTCGGATCTTTGTTCCATCCTCCGTAATATCCCATTGTAATAATCGGAATATAATCTTTATCAGAACGTTCCATTTCTTCATCTGTTAAATCCCGAATTCCTATCTCTGTTACCGGAGGAATTGCACCTCCTGCACTTGCCTTATGTTTCTCAATGTATTTGTCCAGGTCAGTCTGTGGCACTCCTGCCATTTTCATCATCGATAAAGTCCCTGCCCCAGCCAGCGTTTTATTGGCATATTCCAGTGTATAGCCTTCTGCTTTCAGCTTTTCTTCCAGTTTTACTCTTGAGGAATATTGCAGTTCATTCTCTGCTGTAAAGAATTCATCTCCCCAGAAAGAAATCCCTTTGGGTAAAGTAGGTTTCGCAGATCCTTCCCCCTCTTTTTTAACCTCTTCTTGTTTCTTTTCTTTTTTTACTTCCTGTTTCATTTCTTGTTTCTTTTCTTTTTTTGCTTCCTGCATTAACTTTTCACTTCTGACCACCTCTGTCTTAGCATCCCATGCCAATAAACCACCAAAACAAACTGCCAAGGCAATGCACACAAGAATTAATAAAAGGTTCCATGCCCATACCGTTTTTCTATTCCTTTTCATTCCATCTTCTCTGCCTTTTATCTTTTTTTACTATTTCCATAATAATAATTATATTTCTGATAATATTTATCTTTCTCAATATTAACTTTATTCAAAACTGCACCTAAGATTTTGCATCCTGTCTTTTCTAACTGTTCTTGTACCTTCTGTGCCAGTTTATAGCTTACACGCTCACTTTCAATAACTAAAACTGCTCCATCACATTCCTTTGCCACAATAGCTGCATCCGTTACACTTCCAAGAGGCGGTGTATCTAAAATAATATAGTCATAAACATTCCGCAGTTCTTTTAGTAAATCTGAAAAAGAAGCTTCTTCCAAAAGTTCAGATGGATTTGGTGCCATAGGACCTGAAAAAATCATATCTACATTTAAATAATTAGTTTGATAAATTAAGAATTCCTTTGCCAGCTGTCCGCTTAAATATTGAGATAAACCATTCACTTTTTCTTTTATTTTGTATCGATTAACATAAACAGAACGACGAATATCTGCGTCAATCAGCAGCACTTTTTTTCCCATGTTGCCTACTTCCTGTGCCAGCTGAAAAGCCACATCGCTTTTCCCTTCATTTGGAAGACAGCTTGTAAACATAATTGTTTTTACATTTTTACCCGTAAACTGGATATTTGTACGAAGGGTTTTTATTGCTTCCTCGTAAAAGTAATCTTTCTTTCTGACATCTGTCATTATGACCTTCTGTTCCATTATCTTCTTCCCTTCTTATTTTTTTTCTTTTTTCCATGACGTTTTTGATTAATATAATCTTTTCGATCCGGTACGCTGGTAAGCGTAGACAGTCCCAAATATTTTTCAATATCTTCTTCTGTTTTAATGGTATCGTCCATAATTGCAATTACTACAAAGATACCTGCACTAAAAAACAATCCCAAAAGCAATCCCAAAAGTGCGTTTTTTTTCATACTTGGTCCGGCTTTATGAATAGGGAATTGACCTTCATCAATAATCTTTGGCGCAGTCACTTCCATTTTATCCCCTATAAAAGCAGAAGCATTTACCGCTACTTCATTTACGATTTTTTGTGCCATTTGGGGCTCTGTATCCGTAACGGTAATATTTAAAATTCGTGTATCTGCCGGATTATCGACTGCTATATTTGCCTTCAGCTGTTCATAGCTCATATCTAACTTTAAGTTTTCAATTGTTTCTTCCAGCACCGGACGACTGGTAATCAGTACGCTGTAATCCTTTGTCAACTGACTTCCCATCTGCAGATCCGCAGTAGACTCAAAGCCCTTATCATTGATTAAAAGTAACATACTCGATGTGGATGTGTACGTAGGTGTCATAAAGAATTTTGTAGCAACACAGGCAATACAGCCAAATAGAAGTCCTACTGCTAAAATAATTAATATTTTTTTCTTTAAGACATAAAAAATCTGTTTCAAATCAATTTCTAATTCATCATCGCGGGTATTTTCCATCATTTCAATCCTTTTCTCTATAAAATTTTGTTTGCCAGAATTTTCTCTGCATTCGCATAAGAGATATCTTTCATATATTCATTATCCAAATGTTTTTCCATCCAGTGTGAAGCTTCCATAAGTTCCGGCTTTCTCGTTCTCATGTTGTGCATATCACTTCCGAGAAAATGAACGTTTCCTTCCTTCAGCATCTTTCTGCACCATCTGGTTGTTTCCTCATACCACTTACCGCCAATGGGCTTGTAATTCATCTGCATCAGAGCTCCTGCCTGTATCAACTCTTCAACACGTCCTTTTTCTCTCAAAGCAGAATATCTTTCAAAGTGAGCAATAATCGGTGTATACTGTGCCATAGTCAATTCTCTTACTCCGTTAATAATCATAGAATATGGCATAGAAGGATGGAATTCTGTAAGCACATAAGAACTTCCGTTTAATGTAAGAAGCTTCTTTTCATCCAGTTTTTCTACTACATCCTCTGTATAGAAAACCTCCTGTCCCGAATAAACAGTAAAATTCTCCTGAATTTCTGTTCGGGCTCTTCTTTGCAGTTCTTCTCTTAGCATCCTAAATCGCTCCGGTTCTTCATTGCGAAACTGTCTGGAATAATGAGAAGTTGCAACAACTGCATACACGCCTTGCTTAGCAGCAGATTTCAGCATACGCAGACTTTCTTCAAAGTCCGCTGCTCCGTCATCCACCCCCGGCAGAACATGACAGTGTAAATCAATCCTCTTCATAACTTTTTACCTCATTGCGCAACTACCCCCCCCCCTAAAAATTTGCGAAAATGCCTTATACATCTAAACATCCTTAAGGGGGAGGGGATAATTATTTTTAACTTCAAAATCCATCCTGTCACAAAAATTCAGTATTTTTGCAAATCGGACACCAATCAATCTTGAAGTCTCATATTCATTAGTATTTTTGTCTTTGGTGACCAATATAAATGTAATAAGCATATTATATCGTAATTATTGTAACACTATCCCCTCTCTTTTTCAACAAATTATACTTTTTTCTTGAGTTTCCGCAAACTGTAATTCAAAAAGGAATATGTCTGCCTAAAGAGCAAT
>ENA-ORSX01000930-ORSX01000930.1-human-gut-metagenome-genome-assembly--contig:-NODE-930-length-24790-cov-6.749100_pt1 | contig 24790 bp, 24 predicted proteins | sample MGYA00241904_ERZ509172 | MGnify/ENA primary metagenome ERZ509172 (study PRJEB26280, sample SAMEA2338795) | human gut metagenome | biome: human gut; feature: human-associated habitat; material: faeces...
ACGGCTCCATTTTCAGCATATCCAGCTCTGCCTGGTGGCGGAATGTGGGATAGTCGATGCGTATAAAGGAGCTGAAGGGCGCAAAGAAGCAGATCGTCAGAAACAGGATCCCTCCGGTCCTGGATGGATAAAACATATCGAAAAAGAACTGGTCATTCACCAGAATGTTACCAAAAAACAGAGGGACGACCACATCTCCTCCCGGCTTTCTCTACATCTATACCGCTAGAGCATAATCTTGAATACGTTTTACAATTATATCTTTAATTGTGGGACTGGTAGGTAACACGCCTTCCCCTTGGACTTCTACAAGCTTGCATGACATTAATGGGTTAATATACTTTTTTCGAAAATCTTTTTCACACAATATACACTCTAAAGGAACTGGGAATTCAATATAATTTACCAATTTCGCAGCTAAAACAAAATCCATTAGTGCCCCAGTGCATATCGGTGTCCCTAACACCATTTTAGGAACTTGACCCGCTAATATCGATAAATAAAATGATACAATTATGTCTCTTCCCGCTATCGCCCCATTTTCAATCACCTGTATAAGTTGCCCGGGACCATAATTCTGAATAAAACCGTATTTTGCTCTACTTATTTTATCTACCGCACTTGTCTTAAAATAATAATATAGTTTTTGCTTTAGATTAGCATCTGGGTACTCTTCTAAATAATTGATTAAGCAATCACCTAATGAAAAAAAAAGCATACAATAAAAGCGGTGTCCAAACGGTTTGTATGATATCATCAAGTTTATAAGTAGTTAGCAAACATAATGAAATTCTATCAATTTAATACCTGAAAATATTTAATCGCACAAATTGAGCATAACGATATTAAAATTCCATAAACTACCTTAACTACAAATAGCTTTCCATGTTCACTGATAGCTTTCCTTATCATAAAATTCACCCATTGAGAATCAAAGTGCTTCACTACAATCAGAACACAATTTGATTTCTATAATTGTTTTCTATTATTTTCTTTTGATATTCCATCATTTTAGATGATTTCCATAGTTGTTCTATTGAAGATTCCTTTACATTGCCAATAATTGCCTCTCGGTTCCAGTCTCTGCGACATAATACCATCGATCCATCTGCCAAAATAACTGCCTGATTCAACGGACGATCGCATCTCCCATAAGAGCCTGCATGATAACCTCCGGCAGTGATTCGTATCGGAATAAAAGACAATAAAAATATGATTGCCTCCTTCCCGTATCCCCCCAATATTCCGCAAACCAGAATAGCTCCAATACACACAGCTGTGGATACAAGAAGTTCAAATCCATATTTATAAATGCTTTTTTGCTGTTCTGTAATCTTATTATACTTTATAAGATATTCTGTACATTGTTCTGCTGCCTTTGATAACATTTTCGCCCTCAAATTCATTAATAAAATAATTATAATCTCTTTGCAAAGGAAATAAACGTTTGTCCTTAAAATATACTTAAAATGTCCTTGAATCTATTTTTCTAAAAAACAATCCAAGATCAGTTTAAAAATCTGATTTAACTTTTCTCTCTGACTGGGTGTACATTTCTTCAGCAATTCCATGACTTCCGGGTCATCAAATTCAATATCCTCTCTCTGCTCATCCAAAAATACCCCTACTGGAACCTTTAAGGATCTTGCGATCAGTTGAAGGGTTTGTACCGATACCATTGTCTCTCCAGATTCCAGCCTTGTAATGGAACTCGGAGAGATCATAACCCTGTCAGCCAGTTCTTTCTGCGTAATTGACCGTTTCTCCCGAAGTGTCTTAATTCTCCGTCCTATTCTTATATTTTCAGTACTGCTATCTTTTTTTATCATTTGTATTCCCCATTCTTCTTCAAATCTTTTTTGGCATATACCATCGTTATTGTTTCATTTTTATGATACCAATGGGGCAATAAAAATCATAATGTGTATATAGCAATTTAAAATGTCCAATAAGCAATTCAAAATAATAAAAGGATAGCCTTTATACTATCCCTTTTTAGGTTTCTATTCCAGTTGTTTTTACTCTCTGCTCAAAAAAACGAGATCGTCATAAAAAAGATCCCATCCTTGTATCCCGTTTCCTGTACCCCTCCATACCTTTCAACGATCTCACGGATGCTCTTTGTCCCGATTCCATGAAGCCTTCCCTGTTTTCCAGAAACAAATTCTTCTCCAATCCTCTCCGGTTCCTGGGCACAGGTGTTTGAAACCTTTATAAACGACGCGTTTCCCATCTGCCGGATCACGATCTGGATCCAGCGGTCCTGCGGCTCCATCTTATTACAGGCTTCCAGTGCATTGTCCAGAAGATTTCCCAGGAGCGCTGTCACCTCTGTTTCCTGTAATCTTAACTGGACTGGTTCGATCAGACAGTTGATTTGCATTCCCTGTCTTTTGGCCTGGTTCAGTTTATACTCCAGGATTATGTCCATGGCCTCGCTTCCTGTATGGAATCTGATCTCCTCCATATGTTCTCTTCCGCCCAGTTCTTTTATGTAATCCTTTGCTTTTTCATACGCTCCTGTCTCCAGATAGTTCTGTATCAGCAGATACTGGTTCTTCAGGTCATGATAAAACGTCTGTTTTGAAGCGCTGGCATCCTTTAAGATCTGGTAATTTTCTGCCAGCATCCTGTTTTTCTCCCGTTCCATATCCGCCTTTTCCCGGGATACAGAGGAAATCTGCTTTTGCAGTCTCAGATGTACATACATAAGGACAATCCCCAGAAGAAGCAGCCAGTTTAAGAGGGAGCTTCCATCTGTCTTCTGGATCGTCCTGTCAGCCAGATACACAGACACCCCTATTGCCGCCAACAGGGACCAGTCTATTTTTGTATACTGGCTGCTGACCGCATTACACAGCCACACGACAAACCAGCATGTAAGAAGCAGCATTGTTTTGGACAAGAATAAAAATACCATACGGGCCTCTGATAATGCCGATGTCATTGATGCTGCAAATCCCTGGTCTCTGGAAACCGTTCCGCAAAGGGTCAGCACAATAAAATCACAGGCATACAAAAGAAACATAAAAAATGCAGTCAGCGGCAGCACGTCCACAAAATTCCTCTGGTAAACCAGACATCCTCCAAGAGCCATCAATAAAACTCCAAGTACCGTTGTCCAGGCGGAAAACAGCACGTACTGGTTGATCCCCCATACCACCGCTGTCAGAACGGCCGCAGCAGCAGCCAGTCTTATTCCCCCGGACCTTTTTTCTCCCAGGAGCTTTGCCGGCACCGCGATTCCCAGAGCCGACTCAGTCAGCGACGCAAGAATCTCAAACAGATGGATCATCATATCAGCTTCCCCCAGTATATGCGGATCCTTCGTTTCAGCTCCTCAATGCGGCCAGGACTGGAAGGGATCTCATGTCCTGTATCCATCCGCACATTCCCTTCCCCAACGCTCCGCACATGGAACAGATTCAGGATGATCCCCCGGTCCAGGAAAAATATTTCCTCGTCGCTCCCAAGCGCCTGGTACAGCCGGTCCAGTGTCGTTCTCTCGTACAGACTTCGTCCGTCTGTCATGACGAAAACAGCATTCTTCTGGTCCTTATAAATATAAACCACCTCCCGGTGGGAAAACTTAATGCATCGTTTCTGGTTCTGGATCACATGAAAATAATGGCTTTCCAGACATTCCAGATGGGAAAACAGATCGTCCAGGATACGCGGCAGCTCCCTGTCCAGATCCTCCTTCATCATATACCGGAAAATTCCCGTCCCACAGGCTCCCACTGCGTACTTCATGTGGGAAGTCAGAAAAATAATACACGCCATTTTCGATTTTTTCCGTATTTCCTCTGCGATCTCGATCCCGGAATAATCCTGCATCTCTATGTCCAGGATATATGCGTCAAAAATCTCTCCCCGCTCTGTCATTCCCATAAGAATATCGCTGTCGCTAAAAGCGGAGAATTTTACATTCCTGGCCTTTTCCACACAAAACATTTCCGCCCGGTCCTTTAAAAGTTCTAAAAACCTTCTGTCATCATCGCACAGTGCCACCCGGAACACAAAACCACCTCTTCCCCCGTTGTTTCAAAAAGTAATTCATAAAAAATTATACCATCGTTTCCTCCCCCTGTAAATTGCATCATCCGCACCCCGGAATTTATTTACCAGTCCCCCCGCTTCAGTGCTGCCGACAGGCGGATCAGCCTGTATATCCTGTATACGAAAAGGAACGGGCCGGAAACGGCCGAAAGGATACAGGACACCAGGAAGATCCCCACATCGTACTGCCGCTGATGATTGGCGGAGGCCGCGTATTTCGCAGTAAACGGCTCCATTTTCAGCATATCCAGCTCTGCCTGGTGGCGGAATGTGGGATAGTCAATGCGTATAAAGGAGCTGAAGGGCGCAAAGAAACAGATCGTCAGAAACAGGATCCCTCCGATCCTGGACGGATAAAACATATCGAAAAAGAACTGGTCATTCACCAGAACATTGCCGAAAAACAGAGGGACGACCACATCTCCTCCCGGCTTCTGAAAATAATAGACCGAGCAGATATGGTTCCGGAAGGCCAGCACCGATCCCACAAGGGCAGCTCCCACAAGGAAAGAAACGATCAGCCGCTTCCGGAGCTTTTTCACTTCCTTCCCGGCACAGTTCCGGCAGACACCCAGCCTGGCACCGCTTTCGGTGAGTTCTTTATAACAGTCCCGACATATTTTCTTTCTCTCTGTCATACTCCATTCCTCCCTTCCCGTCTGAAACCTCCGGTCCTGATTTCAATATTTTTCACACTACATCGAATTAATGTTTGTATTTAACAAAAGTATATCATTTTTTTCATTTTGTTCAATAAATTATTTCTTACGAATGATTTCTTTTTCTTAGATCCACGTCTTCCCGTCCATGAAACCATTGAAAATCCCCCGGACCTATATTATACTATACTATTGACCGGGGGCGCGTCGTCCCCGGTGAAGCCGTGTCCGGAGGCCGCCCTGAAAACCGGCTCCCGGCAAAAATCCGCAGCCATTATATCTGTACAATACTAGGAGGAAACTATGATACTGTCCTGCAGCAGCATCTGCAAATCCTTTGGAAGCGACGACATCTTAAAAAACGCTTCCTTTCATATAGAAGAACACGAAAAAGCCGCCATTGTTGGCATCAACGGAGCCGGGAAGTCCACGCTCCTAAAGATCATCACCGGAGAGCTTCCGGCAGACTCCGGGGAAGTGGTCATCTCCAAGGGAAAGACCCTGGGCTACCTGGCCCAGAACCAGGACCTTTTAAGCCACCGGACCATTTATGATGAAATGCTGGAGGTAAAGCGGCCGGTGATCGAAATGGAGGAACGGCTCCGGGAGCTGGAGGTCTCCATGAAGCGGGCTGACGGTGAAGAACTGGAGGCCATGATGGATACATACAGCCGCTTAAGCCACCAGTTCGATCTCATCAACGGCTATGCCTGGAAAAGTGAGATCGTGGGCGTTTTAAAGGGCCTGGGCTTTCCGGAGGAGGAATTCGGAAAACAGATCTCTACCCTCTCCGGCGGCCAGAAGACCCGGGTGTCCTTAGGAAAGCTCCTTCTGACCAGCCCGGATATCATCCTTCTGGACGAGCCCACCAACCACCTGGACATGTCCTCCATTGCCTGGCTGGAGAATTATCTGTTAAACTATAAGGGAAGCGTCATCATCGTGGCCCATGACCGGTATTTCCTGGATAAGATCGTCACCAAGGTGGTGGAGCTGGACAACGGAAAGGCCACCGTCTACCTGGGCAACTATTCTGCGTACAGCGAAAAACGGGCCCAGATGCGGGCCATCCAGATGAAGGCCTACTTAAACCAGCAGCAGGAGATCAAGCACCAGGAGGAGGTCATTGAAAAGCTGAAATCCTTTAACCGGGAGAAGTCCATCAAGCGGGCGGAAAGCCGGGAAAAGATGCTGAATAAGATCGAGGTACTGGAAAAGCCCACAGAGATCAACGACGCCATGGACATCCGTTTAGAGCCCAATATCTTAAGCGGAAACGACGTCTTAACGGTCCGGGACCTGGAGAAGTCCTTCGGCCCCCAGCATCTGTTTTCCCATGTGGATTTTGACGTAAAGCGCGGCGAGCGGGTGGCCATCATCGGCGACAACGGCACCGGAAAGACTACGATCCTGAAAATGATCAACGGCCTTGTGACGCCGGATCACGGGGAGATCACCCTGGGCTCCCGGGTCCACATCGGCTACTATGACCAGGACCATCAGGTGCTCCATATGGATAAGACCCTGTTTGAGGAGATCTCCGACGCCTATCCAGGAATGACCAACACCCAGATCCGCAACACCCTGGCCTCCTTCCTGTTTACTGGCGATGACGCCTTTAAGCGCATCGGCGACTTAAGCGGCGGCGAGCGTGGCCGGGTGTCCTTAGCCAAGCTGATGCTCTCTGAGGCCAACTTCCTGATCCTGGACGAGCCCACCAACCACCTGGACATCACCTCCAAGGAGATCCTGGAAAATGCCTTAAGCCATTACGGCGGCACGGTCCTTTACGTATCTCACGACCGTTACTTCATCAACAAAACGGCCACCCGGATCCTGGATCTGACCGGAGGGAAGCTTTTAAATTATATCGGAAATTACGACTACTACCTGGAAAAACGGGAAGATATGATGGCGGCCCATTTTGGGACCAGCTCCGACGGGACAGCCAAAGCCCCGGCTGCGGGAGGCTCTGTGTTCTCTGGAAGCGTGCTCCGGACCGCAGGAGCGGCTGATTCCGGCCAGGCCTCCGTTTCTGTCCAGTCTGTCTCCCCAAACTCTCCTGCCACAGACACAAAGCTGGACTGGAAGGCCCAGAAGGAGGAACAGGCCCGGCTCCGGAAACGCCAGAACGATCTGAAAAAGGTGGAGGCCGAGATCCATGACCTGGAGACCAGGGACGGAGAGATCGACGCACTCCTCTGCGACGAAAGCGTCTTCACAGACGTGGCGAGGCTCATGGAGCTTAATAAAGAAAAAGAAGACCTGGCAGCAAAGCTGGAGGTCCTTTATGAAAAATGGGAAGAGCTGGCGGAATAACGCCAGCTCTTTTTCTGCCTGTCCGGTGCTCTTTTATAATCCCCGTTCCTTCAGTTCCCCGGCCAGATGGATATAAAATTCGATTACATCGAAACCTTTGTAGTCCTCCCTGGCCAGATCGATCATGTCGCCATGGGAAATACCGCAGAGGTATGTATTCTTAAGGGTGCCCCTGAAATTGGTCCACCGGGCAGACTCCTCCGTCACCAGCCCGTCGCTCCCTGCGTCCAGAAGTTTCAGGATCCAGTAGGGGATACTGAGAAGCCAGCAGCTTGCCCCGCATTTCATCATGCTGGCATAGCTCTGGTAATACACGCTGGATGAATCTGGATATTTCCGGTTGAATTCCTGTGTCCAGGCACAGGATAACTGGCGGCTGGCAACATAGGCATTGGGCGCCCGGTCTCCCAGCATTCCAAAATACCGGTCCATAAGGCCGCAGATCCCCCGGTACAGAAAATCCGGCAGCTTCATTAAAAGATCCGCCAGCATGGAGCCCCGGTGGGGCGTACAGATGGTGGTCAGAGAAGCCACATAGGGGGCCATATGGAGCCCGCTGATGAGATATCTGGAATCCAGCCCGCCCTTGGAATGGGCAATGATGTTCACCTTCTCCTCCCCGGTCTCCCGAAGGATCTCAAAAATTTTTTCCCTAAGGATCCCGGCGTTTTCCTCCACAGTCCCCCAGGCCTCCTGGTGGCCGTAAAAGACCCTGGCTCCGTTTTTCTTCAGCGCCCTGGGGATCCGCCCCCAATAGTTAAAATAATGAAAATCCCGGAAGCCCACGCCGTGGACCAGCAGCAGCGGATATTTTGTGCTGCACACATTCTTTTCCGCCCGCACATCGTCCAGGCTGATCCTGTAAAGGATATGGTCCGTCTCCTGCTTTGCCAGACCGCGCACATAGAGAGCCAGGCCATAATTTAAAAACGGAATCCACAAAAGCATCCATACCAGCAGCCGTCTGGCGATCCTGAGCCGCCGGCACACCAGGCACATCCAGCACAGGATCCCCAGAAAGCACACATAAGCTGCCAGAAAGCCCAGGATCAGAAAAATGCCGGAAAGCCCCGGGCCATGGGTCATCAGATCCCATATCCCGAGGCTTCCAAGGACCGGCATTGTCCAAAGGGTACACGTCAGCGCTCCCGTCAGGAGCCTTAAAAGCCTTACATGAAGCTTTTCCGCCGCTGTCAGCACGGCCTCATACCGTCCAGCCATTGTGATCCTTTCTCATCCGGTATATTCTTACAGTTTTTCCACAGCTTCCGCTGCCTTCTCAAGGAATTCTGCCTTCACATATTCCACAGTTCCCTCGTCCACGGAGCCTGCGATCTCCGGACGGATGGGGATCTGGGCCAGCACGGGGATCCCGTACTCTTTTCCAACTTCCTCCACCTTGCTCTCGCCGAATACAGAGATCTTCTTTCCGCAGTCCGGACACTCCAGATAGCTCATGTTTTCAATGAGACCGATGATCGGAACGTCCATCTTTTTAGCCATGTTCACAGCCTTTCCGACGATCATGGAAACCAGCTCCTGGGGAGAGGTCACGATCAGGATACCGTCCACCGGCAGGGACTGGAATACAGTCAGCGGAACGTCGCCGGTTCCCGGAGGCATATCCACGAACATATAGTCAATGTCCTTCCAGTAGGTCTCGTTCCAGAACTGTTTTACAGCGCCTGCGATCACAGGTCCTCTCCAGATCACCGGATCGCTCTCATGCTCTAACAGCATGTTGGAGGAGATCACCTCGATCCCGGTGGAGGAGACCGCCGGTACCAGAAGCTTTCCGTCCGGGGTCACGCAGAGGGGATCGTGGATCCCGAAGGATTTGGGGATGGAGGGACCGGTAATATCCGCATCCAGGATCCCCACCTTATAACCTCTGGCTCTCATCTGGCACGCCATTAAAGAGGTCACCAGGGATTTTCCAACGCCGCCCTTTCCGCTGACAACGCCGATGACCTTCTTTACAGAGCATCCCTCCGCCAGCTTTTCCTCAAAGCTCTTTTTATCCGGAACCCGGCTGTCGCAGTTGGCAGTGCAGGATCCGCAGTCATGATTGCAATTCTGTGCTTCACTCATTTTGCTTGATTCCTCCAGATATAGTTTGTTTCTTTATTCCTTTAAGCCTGTTTCAATGAGGGTGCATACGGCTTCCAGAGCCTCCTCCTCATCCTTTCCGTCGCAGCAGACCTCCACTTCCGTTCCGCACCGGATTCCGGAAGCCATGACATTTAAAACGCTTTTGGCATTGATCTGCTGGTCTTTATACAGAATATTCACCTTTGATTCAAATTTCATGGAAGTCTGACATAATAATCCTGCCGGACGCAGATGGAGGCCGGAGGGATTTACAACCTGAACTTTTCTTGAAACCATGGACAGAACTCCTTCCCATTTTATACTCTTATGCAATTCTATAATAGTTTGGCAGTTCTGTCAAGGTTTGGCCTGGCGGCGGGAAAAGACGCAGCCGCAGTAGTCCTGGCGGTAAAGCCCGTATTCCCTGGAAAGCTCCGTGGACCGCTTATAGCCGTTCCGTTTTTTAAAGTCCGAATTTAAAAAGCGGACGCCGTACCGGGCCCCGGCTTCCTCCCCGATGCGGTTTAACCGCTCCGCATCCTTTAAAGGACTGATGGTGAGGGTGGTGGTAAAATAGTCGAAGCCCCCCTCCTTTGCCAGCCTGGCGGCCTCCAGAAGGCGCAGCTTAAAGCATTCCGTACACCGGGCTCCTCCCTCCGGCTCCTGCTCGAGTCCCTTCACAGCCTCGTAAAAGAGCTCCGGACGGTATTCCCCGCAGAGAAAACGGACCGGGTGGACCGTTTCCATTTCCCGGATCAGCCGCTCCTGCTCCCTGGCCCGTTCCTCATATTCAGAAGCCGGGGAAATATTGGGGTTATAGTAAAAGACTGTGATCGTAAAATACCTGGACAGGTATTCCAGCACATAGCTGCTGCAGGGAGCGCAGCAGCTATGGAGAAACAATGTGGGCGCCCGCCCTTCCTTTTCTATATTGGAAAGCTCTGCCTCCAGTTCCTTCTGGTAATTTCTCCGGTTCATAAAAACGCTTCCTTCCGTTGGAAAAGGACAGCCGGATGTGACTCCTGCTGCCCTCTTTCGTTTTCTTACAGGAAATCCCGGATCCGCTTGCTGCGGACAGGATTTCTTAACTTCCTCAAAGCCTTAGCTTCGATCTGACGGATCCTCTCCCTCGTTACGTTGAATTCTTTTCCAACCTCTTCCAGTGTTCTCGGATGTCCGTCCTCCAGACCAAAGCGCAGTACGATCACCTGACGCTCCCTTTCCTTCAGGTCGCCAAGCAGTGCGTCGATGTGCTCCCTTAACATGACAGATTCCACATTTCCCTCGGGAGTCACCGCGTTGCTGTCCGCCACGAAATCTCCCAGGTTGGAGTCGTCCTCCTCGCCGATGGGAGTCTCTAAGGATGCCGGCTCCCTTGCGATCTGCATGATCTCCATCACCTTATCCTCAGACATTTCCAGCGCCTCTGCCAGCTCGGAAACAGATGGTTCATATCCCAGCTCCAGAGTCAGCTTTCTCTGCATCTTGGACATTTTATTGATGGTTTCCACCATATGCACCGGTACGCGGATGGTACGCGCCTGGTCAGCCAGAGCCCTTGTGACGGACTGGCGGATCCACCAGGTTGCATATGTACTTAATTTGTAGCCTTTTGTATAGTCAAATTTCTCTACGCCTTTAATAAGCCCCAGATTTCCCTCCTGGACCAGATCCAGGAAGCTCATTCCACGGCCCGTATAGCGCTTTGCGATGCTGACCACCAGCCTCAGGTTGGCCTCGATGAGACGCTCCTTGGCAGACTCATCGCCCTCTGCTTTTCTTTTGGCCAGCCGCAGCTCTTCCTCTGCAGACAGAAGCGGAACCGTACCGATCTCCTTTAAGTACATACGTACCGGATCCTCCGTTCCGATCCCCTCCAGCAGGTCGATCGCATCCAGGTCGATATCCTCTTCCATCTTGTCGTCTGAGAAATCGCCGTCCATATCGTCCATCAGCAGTGAATCATCTTCCGCAAGCAATGCGTCGTCGCTTATCGGAACCACATCAATATTGCTGTGTTCCAGATAACTGTAAATTTCATCCATCTGCTCCGGACCCAGATTGTCTCCGGTGAAAAAATCGTTGATCTCAGCCACGTCCAGCGCGTTCTGCTTCGATCTTCCCAGCTCAACAAGCTTTCTGAGTTTTACTAAAAATTGTTCCTTTTCCACGAGTTACGCCCTTTCAAGTGAAAAATGTCCTGTGATACAGACAAACTGTTCCACGATGATTCATTATATACCATCCCACTACATTTTTCAACATTTTTTTATCTTTTCTCCGCATCTTAAGGCAATGGCTCCGTGGATGTTCTCCACCACAGTCTCCTTCAATGTCCCTCCGTATTCGCCGTCTAAGACCCAGGATACCTCTTCTTTGGCGGTGATGACCACCCGGGAGGTGTGGAACCGGAATACATAAGCGTTTTCCTCATCCTTTAAAAACATATAGGAGACGATATTGGACAGATCCGACGGGGTCTTCGGCGTCCGGATAAATAAGGCCTCAAACATTCCGTCGTCAAAATCCACATCCCTGGGAGTCAGGCCCTTAAAGCCGCCGACGCTGGTGGTATTGGTGATCATTCCGAAGATAAATTCTCCCTCAATGGTCCCCTCCTCCCACTGGATCTTCATATGATGGGATTTTAAAGAGGCCAGGCTCTTCACTGACTCCAGGATATAGGCCTGATGGCCCAGGACATTTTTCTTATCCTGGGGAGTTTTATAAGAAACCTCGGTAAAGGCCCCAAAGGCCGCAATGTATACAAAATACCGGTCCGTGCCGAACCGGCCCACATCCACCTGTCTCTCTCCCGCCGTCAGGGCAACCTCCGCGGCCTCTCTGGGATCTCCGGGGATCTCCAGGCTCCGGGCATAATCGTTGGTGGAGCCGGAGGGAAGATAGCCCAGCACCGGCCGTTTTTCCAGCGCCATGAGGCCCGATACCACATTGTTTAAAGTGCCGTCCCCGCCGCTGCATAAAAACAGATCCGCGGAGCTGCCGTATTCCCTGGCGATGCGCTCCGCATCCTGGGAGTTCTGGGTCACATACACCGAAGGAAAATAGCCCTGGCTGCAGAAATAATCCAGGATCCCCATGAGCTGGCTCCGGATCTGCTCCCGGCCGGACCGGGGATTAAACAGAAATATCATGTTTTTCATTCTTCTTCCCCTCCATATCTCTGATCCAGATATTTTTTATAGACTGCAAAGGCGTTGGGGACCGGATACTCCTTCCGGATCTCTTCCCAGGTCAGGAAAAGCGCCGGGCCGCTCTCCTCTCCCGGCAGCGATTCCGGCATTTCCTTTAAGGAGACGAAATATCCGCCCATATGCCATTCCACATGGCTGAAGATATGCTTCGCCTCCGGAAGCGGCTCCGGCCGGACCTCCTGGTCCAGAAGCGCTCCGGCTTCTTCGGCAGAAAGCTGTCCCGGCACGTTCACAAACTCATAAAGGGAAGCCAGGAGTCCGTCCTCCCTGCGCTTTCTTATGGCTATTTTATCCTGGTATTCCAGTAATAATACGGTCTTTTCCTCGATCTTCCTCTTTTTCTTCGGCGTTTTTACCGGCAGCTTTTCCGTCAGCCCCTGGCTCCTAGCGGCACAGATTGTAAAAAACGGACACTGGCTGCACAAGGGCGCTCCCCCGGGGATGCAGATCATGGCTCCTGTCTCGATGAGCGCCTGGTTAAAGTCCCCGGCGCTCCCCGGCTGTATGACCTCTGATACCAGGGCCTCCATTTTCTTCTTTGTGGACTGCTTTAAAATATCGTCAAAGCTCCCGGTCACCCGGGACAGCACCCTCAGTACATTGCCGTCCACCGCCGGCACCGGAAGCTCAAAGGCAATGGAGGCAATGGCTCCCGCCGTATAGCTGCCGATCCCGGGAAGTGCCAGGATCTCCCCGTAGCTTTCCGGAAAGCTCCCGTTATATTTTTCCGTCAGGATCTCTGCGGCCTTTTTTATATTTCTGGCGCGGCTGTAATATCCCAGCCCCTCCCAGCACTTTAAAAGCTCCTCCTCCGGAGCAGCCGCCAGATCCGAAATCCTGGGGAAGTGCTCAAAAAACCGGAAAAAGTACGGTTTTACCGCCTCCACCCGGGTCTGCTGGAGCATGATCTCAGAGATCCAGATCCGGTATGGGTCCCGGTTTTCCCTCCATGGAAGATCCCTCTTTTCTCTTCTGTACCAGGAAAGCAGGGGGCCGGAGGCCAGTAAGAGCCGCTCTTTCCCGGACAGCTCCCGCTCCTCTGGCGGGAGGACCTGGAGGGCCTCGTAAGGAGACGGCCTAAACATAGCCGTACACTCCCCGGACTGAGACCTCTCCCGAGATCACCTCTGTGACCGTGCCGTCAGAAAGCTCCACCAGAAGCCCGCCTGTCTTTGTGATCCCCTGGCAGAGGCCCCGGTACTCTCCCTTCGGGTCCAGCACACAGACCTCCTGCCCCCGGTTCACCAGCTTTTCATTGTATTCCTCCAGCAGCGCGGACATATCCTCTGTTTTAACAAAGATCCCGTAATACTCCTCCAGGGCCTCCAGGATCCTTTCGATGATCCGGCTCCTGTGGTACTTTTTCCCCGTTTCCAGATAAAGAGACGTGGCCGTCTCCCGGAGCTCCTCCGGAAATTCTTCCTGGTTCACATTGATCCCGGTACCCATGACCACGTATTTGATCTCCATAAATTCCGTTCCCATCTCCGTCAGGATCCCGCAGATCTTCTTCTTATTTAATACAAGATCGTTGGGCCATTTGATCTGGCTTTCGATCCCAGTGGCCTCTTTTATGCCCTTCTGGGCTGCCAGGGCCATGACCAGGGTCAGGGTCGAGGCCGAAATGGGGGAGATCTCGGGCCGCAGCAGGAGGCTCATCCAGACGCCCACACCTGCCGGAGAGATCCAGTTCCTTCCTCTCCGTCCCCGGCCTCCGTCCTGGATCTCCGCCACCGCCAGGGTTCCGTGGGAGGCGCCAGCTTCGCCTGCCAGTCTTGCCTGGATATTGGTGGAATCTGTCCGGTCAAAATAATGGATCTCCTTCCCCGCCCATCGGGTCTTTAAGGAGCTTTCCAGCTCCTCCTTTGACAATACGTCGGATACGCTCTTTAAAATGTACCCCTTGTTCCGGACAGCCTCGATCTCATAGCCCTCTTCCTTTAGCTGGTTGATCACCTTCCAGACTGCCGTTCTGGATACGCCGAACCGCTCGCAGAGCTCCTGTCCGGAAAGGTATCCGTCCGACTCCTTCAGTAATTTAAGGATCTCTCCCTTCATCCTCTACCTCCACCAGATGCTCACTGCGCTGATGACTGCAAGGACCGCCAGGGCTCCTCCAAACGCCATCTGAAGCGCGGATGAGATCTTTTTTTTCTGGTTCCTTACACTGCGCTTATATCTGTATTTTCCGGTGACCAGATTTAATATAGCCGCCAGAAGAAAAATGACCGGAAAGAAAAACATATATTCCTCCGGATTTATAAAGGAAATGACCGCCATGACCACCACCGCCGCACCAATGACGATGTGCAGGGTATCCAAGGCCATGGACTCTCCTCTCACTCTGCGTCTTCTCTCTTTTCCAGGCATCCAAAGTCTCCTAACTCTTTCCTAATATCCTGTGTACCCGCTCCATGATCCCGTCCGCCGTATAGATATCAAACACCTCCAGATCCATGGATCTGGCACAGACCTCCAGGACTGCCCCGTAAAGCTCCCTGTAATCCCAGTCGGGCTTCAGCTTGAATTTTTCTGCCAGGGCAGGAAATACATGCTCCGTATACATCCGGCATCCGGGGCTTCCCTCTCCGCCGGCCTGTTCCAGATGAGCGGACAGATAATGGCGGAAGATCTGGATCTCAGTCATAAGGCGGTTGAAATAATAGGCCTCTGTATGGGGAAGATAAAAATAATACTTTCTACCAGCCAGACCATAAAGCAGCCGCTTGGCGTCAAAATATCCCAGTGTCATGCTCCGCCTGGTCCTCTTTTTCTCGAACTCCAGGATCCCGCCCAGATTTCTCCTGGGAGCGATCCTGTATACATTCACGTCCTCCGGCAGCTCCGTCCGCCGTTCCGTATCCACGCCGATGCCGTAGATCCGGATCACGATCAGATTTTTATATCCCCGCTCTGCCAGGACGTCCACCGGCACGTTGTTCACCATACCGCCGTCCAGATACGTCTTTCCGCCCAGCTTTTCATTTTTAAAGGCCGGAAAAAACGCGCTGGCTAACAGTACGTCCTTTATGGTCCCAGGAGGAGCCTGCTTCACGTCAAAGACCACCTCCCTCCAGTCCGTGACCGAAAGAGAGGTGACATAAAGATCACAGGGGGAGCTTCTGATCTTTTCCTCATCCACGTATTTCTCCAGGAGTTCTTTAAAGGGGGTGATATCAAGCCCCCGGCCGGAAACCACCTTCCTGGCCTCTGCCATGAGCTGGGGGACCGTGGAGGCCTTCAGGCCCAGGGTCTTTATGGCCCGGATCGCTTCATCCTCCACGTTTAAGATCTGGGAGTATGCCAGGTTTCCCCACAGCTCCTCGGCTGCCTTTAAGTCTCCCATACAAAGGAAGGCGCCGTTTAAGGCGCCCACAGAAGCGCCCGCCACGGCGCCGATCCGGATCCCGGCCTCAGTGACCGCCTTTAAGGCGCCGATCTGGTATGCGCCCCTGGCTCCGCCGCCTTCTAAAACGACGCCGTATTCCAGGGACGGGTCCAGGGTCAGTCTCATGCCTTCACGTCCGTATCTTTTGCGATCTCAGTGACGCTCTTCACAAGTCCCGCCACCGACTGGATCTCCGACGGAATGATGATCTTGGTGGCTCTGCCGTCTGCGGCCTTTGTAAAGGCCTCCAGGCTCTTTAAGGTCAGCACCGCCTGGTCTGCGCCGGCTTCCTTGATCATACGGATACCGTCTGCATTGGCCTGCTGGATCTTTAAGATCGCCTCCGCCTGGCCCTCTGCCTCACGGATCCGTTTTTCCTTTTCAGCCTCTGCGTGAAGGATGGCAGCCTGTTTATCGGCTTCTGCATCCAGGATGGCCGACTGCTTTTTACCCTCGGCCACCAGGATCGTGGATTTCTTCTCACCTTCGGCCTTTAAGATCGCCTCCCGGCGTTCCCGCTCTGCCTTCATCTGCTTTTCCATGGCGTCCTGGATGGCCGCCGGAGGAATGATGTTCTTAAGCTCCACACGGTTTACCTTGATCCCCCAGGGATCTGTGGCCACGTCCAGGGCTGCGCGCATTTTTGTGTTGATGGTCTCCCTGGAGGTCAGGGTCTGGTCTAACTCCAGGTCGCCGATGATGTTTCTGAGCGTCGTGGCCGTCAGGTTCTCAATGGCCATGATGGGATTCTCCACTCCATAGGCGTAGAGCTTAGGGTCTGTGATCTGGAAGAATACCACCGTGTCGATCTTCATGGTCACGTTGTCCTTGGTGATCACCGGCTGGGGCGCGAAATCCACCACCTGCTCCTTTAAGATCACCCGCTTTGCCACCCGGTCGATGAAGGGCATTTTAAAATGAACGCCCACCGACCAGGTATCCAGATACGCTCCCAGCCGTTCCACCACCAGGGCCTGGGCCTGGGGAACGATCTTTACACAGGAGGTCAGCAGAAGCAGGACTACAACAACAAGTATACTGATCCCAATAAAGCTTAATAAAAAATCCATACTATTCTCCTTCCGAAATACGGTCCACCATCAGTTTCACTCCGCGGATCTCTTTTACGATCACGGTCTCTCCTTTATGGATCACCAGATCGTCCCTCACCGCCCTGGCCGTCCATTCCTGACCGTTGAGAACAGCCGTTCCAGAGCCGGATCCATTGTCGATCTCCTCCAGTACCCGGGCCTTTTTCCCCACAAGTCCGTCCACATTGGTCTTTACAGTCCCTTTGTTGACGTATTTCACGGCAAAGGGCCTGGTAAAGATCAGAAGGACAAAGGAGACCGCCAGAAATACCGTCATCTGCACCTGGAAGGAAAGTCCGGCCAACGCCATAAAGAACGCCGCCAGGGCTCCGCCTGCAAACCAGATGGTCGTCAGTGCCATGGTACCGACTTCTATTCCCACCAGTGCCACAAAAACCACAAGCCAGCCTATCATTGCCATCGTATCAGCTCCTTTATTTCATACTGCGGCCGCTCCTCCTCTGTCTTGCCGTCTCAAACATCAGGATCGAGGCCGCCACAGCCGCATTTAAGGATTCCACCTTTCCGGCCATGGGGATCTTCACCCAGGCGTCGGCAGCGGCAGAAAGCTCCTCTGTCAGGCCATTTCCTTCGTTTCCAATGAGGAAGCCGGTATTACCAGTATAATCCTCCTCCTCATAATTATTCCTTCCTTCCAGATGGGCCGCAAACAGCCGGATCCCCCCAGCCTTCAGCTCCCGGACTGTTCCGGGAAGGTCGTCCGTATAAAGAAAGGGAACGCGGAAGGCGGAGCCCATGGTGGAGCGGACCACCTTGGGATTGTAGATATCCACCGTATCCCGGCTCATGATGACGCCGGTGATCCCGGCCCCTTCTCCGGCTCTTAAGATGGTGCCCAGGTTTCCCGGGTCCTGGAGATTCTCCAGGATCATCAGATGGGCCGGGCCCGGGGCAGAAAGCAGATCTGAAAGCACGTATTCATACTGCTTTGCCAGGGCCAGGATCCCCTGGGGCGTCTGGGTGTCGGACATGGCGGAAAAAACCTGGTCCGTGACGATCTCATACCGGGAAAACCGTTCCAGCAGTCCGGCGTTTTCCCTGTTTTTAAGGAAGCTCTCCGAAACGTAAAGCCGCCAGGCCCGATCCGGCGGAAGCTCTGAGACCATCCGGAGCCCCTCGGCCACAAAAAGCCCCGCCTCATTCCTGGCCTTTGCCTTTTTCCTCAGCTCCACCACCATTTTTACCTGGTCATTCTTTGTACTGCTGATCATCGGGAACCCTCCGCCATAAGGCTCTCTGCCTCCTCCAGCCAGATCCTGGCGGTCGCATCCGACGGCATCCTCAGATCTCCTCTGGGAGATACGGCCACGGAACCGACCTTGGGGCCGTCAGGCAGGCAGGACCGTTTAAACTGCTGGGAGAAGAACCGGCGGTAGAAGGTCTTTAACCACTTAAGGATCACAGCGCTGTCATAGATCCCGGCAAAAGCCGTTTCTGCCAGACGGAAGATCCTGGAAGGCCGGTATCCATACCGGAGGATATAATACATAAAGAAGTCATGGAGCTCATAGGGGCCCACCAGATCCTCGGTCTTCTGGGAGATCACCCCGTCCTCCGGCGGCAGCAGCTCCGGACTCACCGGCGTGTCCAGGATGTCATAAAGGACATCCTTCAGTTCTTCGTCGCCGCAGGTATCCGCGTAATACCGTACCAGATGGCGGACCAGCGTCTTGGGAACCGATGCATTCACCCCGTACATGGACATATGGTCTCCGTTGTAGGTGGCCCAGCCCAGGGCCAGCTCCGACATATCGCCGGTGCCGATGACCATTCCTCCGTTTTCATTGGCCAGATCCATCAGGACCTGGGTCCGCTCCCTGGCCTGGGAATTTTCATAGGTCACGTCATGGTCGTCCATACTGTGGCCCAGATCCCGGAAGTGAACTGCCACAGCCTCTTTGATGCTGACCTCCTTAAGCTCTGCTCCCAGCTTTTTCGTAAGAAGGCAGGCATTCTTATAGGTCCGGTCTGTGGTCCCGAAGCAGGGCATGGTCACAGAAAGGATCTTTTCCCTGGGGATCTTAAGCATATCAAAGGCCCTGGCCGTCACCAGAAGGGCCAGCGTGGAATCCAGTCCGCCGGAGATCCCCACCACTGCCTGGGTACAGCCCGTGTGGGCCAGCCGTTTTTTCAGTCCCAGCGCCTGGATCGTTAAGATCTCCTCGCACCGTTCATTCCTTTCTGCAGCTCCGGAAGGGATAAAGGGAGACGGATCCACCGGACGCTTAAGCTCCTTAAGGTCCTCCATTTCCAGTTCAAAGTCCATATAATCGTACTGCTCCCTGGGATTTTCCACCTGGAAGGTGGTCATCCTCCGACGCTCACTGCAGATCCGCTTAAGGTCCAGGTCTGCAAGGATCATCCCGTTTTCAAACCGCCGGGACTCAGCCAGCACCGTACCGTTTTCTGCGATCAGATCATGGCCGCCGAATACCAGGTCCTGGGTGGATTCTCCCTCTCCTGCATTGGCGCAGATATATCCGCACACCAGTCTGGCCGACTGTCCGGCAATGAGGGATCTCCGGTAGACATGTTTTCCTGCGGTCTCGCTGCTGGCAGAGCAGTTGACGATCACAGTGGCTCCGGCCCTGGCATGGGAGATGCTGGGCGGGTCCATGACCCACACGTCCTCACAGATCTCTCCGGCCACCACCAGCTCCGGAAGATTCACGCACCGCAGCAGAATCCCGCTTCCAAAGGGAACGATCCTTCCGTCCCATTCCATGGGCTCCGGCACATCCGGCCCCGGCGTAAAGTGGCGCAGTTCATAAAATTCCGAATAATTGGGAATGTTTTTCTTCGTGATCAAGGCCAGCAGCTCTCCGTCATGGACCGCCGCAGCCACATTGTAAAGCTTTCCGTCCTTCATCCACGGAAGTCCCACAAAGAACAGAACATCGTGGCCTTCACTCCTGCGGATCAGCTTTTTCAGCATGTCCGCCGCCGTATCCACCAGGATATCCTGGTGGAACAGGTCTCCGCAGGTATAGCCCGTCAGGCAGAGCTCCGGGAACACCATGAGCTTTGCCCCGTTTTTCTCCCCCTCTTCGATCATATTCCAGACCTGGGCTTCATTGTAAACCGGGTCTGCCACCTTTATATCTGGCGTAGCAGCCGCAACGCGGATAAAACCGTCTTTCATTTCGTTACTCCTTTTCTAAGCCATAGCGTTACTGTCCAGTACACGCAGCCGGGATATCCCCGCCTTTCTGCGTTGTCTCCATTATACACGTTTTTTCGTAAAAAGGGAAGTTGGGAATTGAGTCATGAAAAAGTTTATGATACACTCAAAAGAAAACCAGAAATGGAGATCAATCGTTATGAATGAAACCTTTATACGGACGGCCCAGCTTCTGGGAGACCAGGGCTTTTCGCGGCTGTCCTCCTCCGTCGTAGCCGTATTCGGCCTGGGCGGCGTCGGATCCCACTGTGCGGAGGCCCTGGCCCGGTCCGGCGTCGGGACCCTGTTCCTCATCGACTCCGATACGGTGGTTCCCTCCAATATCAACCGCCAGAGCATCGCTCTTTTAAGCACTGTGGGACAGAAAAAAACGGACGTGATGAAGGAAAAGATCGCAGACATAAATCCAGAGTGCTCTGTTTTCACAAGCAGCGCTTTTGTGCTCCCGGAAAACCTCCGGGAGGTCTTTTCCTCCTGCCCTGTGAAGCCGGATTACATCATCGACGCCATCGACACCGTCAGCGCCAAGCTGGCCCTGGTCTCCTATGCCTGGGAGGAGGGGATCCCCATCCTGTCGTCCATGGGCACCGGAAACAAGCTCCATCCGGAGGCCTTCCGCATCGGGGATATCTACTCCACCAGCGTCTGCCCCCTGTGCCGGGTCATGCGCAGGGAATTAAAAAAGCGGGAGATCCCTGCCTTAAAGGTCCTGTATTCCGAGGAGACGCCCCGCAGACCCGAAACGCCGGGAGAGACGAAGGGCTCCGGCCGTCCCGCTCCTGCCAGCATCGCCTTTGTGCCGCCGGTGGCCGGGCTCCTCATAGCCGGAGAGGTGATCCGGGAACTGTCCGGCACAGACTGACACGCTCCTGCTCCTCCCGGGACAGGCTCCCGGCCCCTCTCCTTCTTTTTACAAAGCGAAACGCTGCATTCTCCCCACAGAATGCAGCGTCTCTTCACGTTCAATATACCTCACATTATACAGTTCCCCAAAATTATTCCCCAATAATTTCAGACAGGTTGTAATATACCACAATTATGCATTTCCGTCAACCAGATCTATCGTAAAATCTGCACAATTTTCTTTTATCCATTCCTTATGTACATCTGTCCGTATATTTTCACTGGTCCTGGGAAGACTTCCATCATAACAATGGAAATACAGGCGGGAACCGTCCGCCTGGGAAGGACATTTATTATGAAGCTTTCATCCGATCTGAACCAGACCATGGCACGTTTTCACCAGCTTCTGGACGTGCAGACCAATTTCGATATTGTCTACCATACCCTGACGATCGGCGGGAAACAGGCGCTGATCTATTTTGTGGACGGCTTAACCAAGGACGAGGTGCTCCTGCGGATCATGCAGGGCTTCGCGTCCATACAGCCAGACGATATGCCGGATTCTCCCCACGGATTCTCGAAAAAATACGTTCCCTATGGAGAGACCGGCCTGGAGGACGAAGAAAGCCAGATCCTGGTCAGCCTTCTCTCCGGCCTTTCCTGCCTTCTCATCGACGGCTATGACAAATGTATCACCATCGACTGCCGCACCTACCCGGCCCGCGGCGTGGAGGAGCCGGAAAAAGACAAGGTGCTCCGGGGCTCCAGGGACGGCTTTGTGGAGACCCTGATCTTTAACACAGCTCTGATCCGCCGCCGGATCCGGGACGTGGACTTCACCGTGGAGATCACCCAGGCCGGAGAACGTTCCCATACGGATATTGCTATCTGCTATATGAAAGGGCGGGTGGATCAGAATCTTTTAAAAACCATCAAGGAGCGCATCCAGAGCCTTCATGTGGATGCACTGACCATGAACCAGGAGAGCCTGGCCGAGTGCCTTTACCCCCACAAATGGTACAACCCGTTCCCGAAATTCCGTTTTTCCGAGCGGCCCGACACGGCGGCGGCCTCCATCCTGGAGGGGAATATCATCATCCTGGTGGATAACTCCCCCTCCTGTATGATCCTCCCCTCGTCCGTATTCGACATCATCGAAGAAGCGGACGACTACTATTTTCCTCCGGTCACAGGAACGTATCTGCGGCTTTCCAGGATGACCGTCTCCCTTCTCACCCTGTTTTTAACGCCTCTGTGGCTTCTGCTCATGCAGAATCCCCAGTGGATCCCGGACTGGCTCCAGTTCATCCAGATCGCCGATGAGCAGTTTGTCCCGCTGATCTGGCAGCTCCTCATCCTGGAATTCGCCATCGACGGCCTCCGTCTGGCGGCAGTCAACACTCCCAGCATGCTGACCACGCCCTTAAGCGTCATCGCCGGTATCGTCCTGGGTGAATACTCTGTGAAATCCGGCTGGTTCAACTCCGAGACCATGCTGTACATGGCCTTCGTCACCATCGCCAACTACTCCCAGGCCAGCTTCGAGATGGGCTACGCCCTAAAATTCATGCGGGTGATCCTTCTGATCCTCACATCCCTCTTCAACCTGTGGGGCTTCATCGCCGGGACCGTACTCTGCGTCTGCGCCGTAGCCTTCAATAAGACCATTGCCGGAAAGAGCTACATCTATCCGCTGATCCCCTTTTCATGGAGCGAATGTAAAAAAAGATTCTTCCGCGGCCGCCTCCCGCATAAGTAGGCAGCTTCCGCCCCCGTATCCAGACGCGCTCCCGCTCCAGTCTGCACGCAGCGGCGCATAGGGCCGCAAAATACGCGGCCCAAACGCCGGCGTGCAGAAGGGTCTGGCTACGGGGGCGGAAGGTGCTGTATAGGGGGTGGCGGGCGCTAGGGGGAAGGGAAAAGGCAGGTTCTTTGGCGTCCGTAACATCTACCAGCCCAAAACTCCCGGAGCCTTTCCCATGTCGGAGGGGGATGGAACTTCTTGGGCTGTGGGGGGATGCGTTATGGGGGAGCATGGACTTGTCTGAGCGGAGCGAGTTGTCCATGGTCCCCCATGCCCTTCGCAGCCCTCCGGAGCCCTAGATGTTCCGCCCCGCAGACCCAGGGAGATGCTCCGGGAGTTTTGGGCGTATCTCTGGTAATGTTCCCTCTCCTGTGGTACAATAGGTTCCAGGAAAAGGAGGTACTCAATTATGTTTCTTGAAAAAATCACCTGGAAGCAGGCGGAAGGCTATTTTAAGGAAAAGGACATTGCCATCATCCCCGTGGGAAGCACGGAGAACCATGGCTCCCAGCTCTGCCTGGGCACGGATTTCCTGATCCCCCGCCGCCTCTGCGAAATGATGGACGAGCGTTTAAATATCCTGATCGCTCCCACGGTCCCCTTCGGCGTCGGCGACCAGCACATTAATTTCCCCGGCACCATCACCATTGGCTACGACGGGCTTTACGATCTGATGACCCGGATCGTGGACCAGCTTTACGGTTTCGGTATCCGTAAGTTTGTTTTCTTGAACGGCCATGGAGGGAATACCCCGGTGCTCCAGCGGGTGGCCCTGGAGCTGGACGAGCGCCATGCCATGGGTGCGATCTTAAACTGGTGGCTTTTAGCCGGAGAACTGGATCCCCGGTGGAAGGGCGGCCACGGCGGCGGCGAAGAGACCGCAGCCATGCTGGCCATTGACCCGTCCTGTGTACATATGGAATATTTTATGCCCTTTGAACCGAAGGATCTGAGTCCGGATCTGACCTTTGCCGGATCCTTCAACGTGAACTGCAATGGCGTTTCCGTTCCGGTGCCCCGCCACGTGGACCGCTATTCGTCCTGCGGCTGGTACGGCCCCGACTCCCCGGAAACGGCCACAAAGGAATGGGGAGAAGAAATGTTAAAGGCCACAGCGGATTTCTGCGTGGACTTTATAAAGAAGTTTGAACGTGTTTCCCTGGGATGATCCTCTGATGCATGAGGGCCATGACCACCAGAAGCACTAAAAGATAATATGGATACAGGGAAGCTCCCAGATGGTCTGCCAGGAATCCAAAAAACGGCGGCATCAGGGAGCTTCCTATATATGCCCCTGCCATCTGTACGCCAATGACAGCCTGTGAAAGCTCCGCCCCGAACCGGGACGGCGTGGAATGGATCACACTGGGATAAATGGGCGCGCAGCCAAGCCCCATGAGAAGAAGGCCGGCCTGGCTGTGGCCGCCTCCCGGAAACAGAAGGATCAGAAAGCCCGCCGCCAGGATCCCAGTACCCAGGCGGATCATGCCGTCGTCACTGATCCACTCCGTAAGGAAGCCGCTGACTGCCCTTCCGGCCGTGATCCCCAGATAGAAAAGACCGGCCAGGGCGGCGGCGCGTTCAGCCGGGACCTTATGGACCAGGACCAGATAGCTGCTGGCCCAGAGTCCTGCCGTGGTCTCCAGGGCATTGTAGCAGAAAAACATGGCCACCGTTTCCCGGGCCATGGGGATCCTTAAGAGTTCCAGAAGGCCCGGCGCACGGTCTGCCCCGGCCTCCTCGGCCGTTTCCTCTCCACGGCTTTTTTTCTCTTCCCGGACGTTTTTCTGTCCGGCTTCCGTTTCGTTCCTGTCCTTCCCGTTTCCTGGCTTCATTTTCCATAAGGGCAGGCTTATGACCAGGACCGCTGCCAGCACCGTCTGGGCCAGGCCCACGGCCCGGTAGCCCATGCTCCAGCCATATCCTCCCGCAAGGACCGTCCCCATGACCGACGGGCCCAGGAAAGCGCCCACGCCCCACATACAGTGGAGCCAGCTCATATGGCGGCTTTTGAAGTGAAGGGCCACATAATGGTTGAGGGCTGCGTCCACGCTTCCTGCTCCCAGCCCGTAAGGAACGGCCCAGAGGCAGAGCTGCCAGAAGGAACGGCTTGCGGAAA
>ENA-ORSX01000938-ORSX01000938.1-human-gut-metagenome-genome-assembly--contig:-NODE-938-length-24585-cov-5.185895_pt1 | contig 24585 bp, 23 predicted proteins | sample MGYA00241904_ERZ509172 | MGnify/ENA primary metagenome ERZ509172 (study PRJEB26280, sample SAMEA2338795) | human gut metagenome | biome: human gut; feature: human-associated habitat; material: faeces...
CGGGGGAAGGGAGGAAGAAACTTTCTATAGAAAGTTTCTTCCTCCCTTCCCCCGGACCCCCATCCCTCCATCTTCAAAGATTTTTGACTTTATCGAATCCCTGTTCCGCGTCCGTGCCTGTTTTGGAAGATTTGGGCAGTGTAAAACAAATAGAAAGAAGCCTTTCCCGATGAACTTCGGGAAAGGCTTTTCTTTACGGTTCAATACAGCGGTTCGGTCTATTCAAATGAGGAACCGTCTTGCCAGGGGGATTCGATAAGTACGAAAGTCTTTGAAGAGGGAGAGGGGAGGTTTGGAGGGGGGAGGGAGAAACTTTCTCCAGAAAGTTTCTCCCTCCCCCCTCCAATCTTCACAACATCTTCCTTCAGCTCTTCTCGCGCTTGTCGATGACGCGTTGGGCCTTGCCTTCGGTGCGGGGCAGGGAATTGTGCTGTACGAGTTCGACCTTGGGCGTGATGAGGATTTCGTCCTTGAGGGCGCGGGCGATGTTTTCCTGAAGGCCGCGCAACACGCGCATGTCTTCCACAAAGCTCTCCTCGCGGATTTCGACCTGCACCTTCATGGTGTCCTTGAGGCCGTCGCGCTCAAGGACGATGACATAGTTCTGACCCACTTCGGGGTAGGCCATGAGCACGCGCTCGACCTGCATGGGATAGATGTTCACGCCCTTGACGATGATCATGTCGTCGGAACGGCCAAGGATGCGGTCGATGCGGCGGTGCTTGCGGCCGCAGGGACAGTCGCCGGGGATGATCCGGGTGAGATCGCGGGTCCGGTAGCGCAGGATGGGCATCCCGTGGCGGCACAGGGTCGTGAGCACCAGTTCGCCCACCTCACCGTCCGGAACCAGCTTTCCGGTATTCGGATCAATGATTTCGAGCAGGTAGGCATCTTCCCAAAGGTGCAGGCCGTTCTGGTACTGGCACTCGAAGGCCACGCCGGGGCCGTTCATTTCGGACAGGCCGTAGGAGTTGTATACCTTCATGTCGAACAGGGCTTCGATGCGGCGGCGCGTCTCTTCGGTGTAAGGCTCCGCGCCCACACAGGCGATGCGCAGGGAAAGGGCTTTGGGGTCTTCGCCTTCCTCAATCAGGGTCGTGCCGAGATGCAGGGCATAGGAGGGCAGGATGTGGGCCACTGTGGTCCCGAAATCCTTCACCAGCTTGAGCTGGCGCTTGGAGTTGCCCGCGCCCGCCGGAATGGTCATGCAGCCGAGGCGCTCGGCGCCGAAATGGATGCCGAGGCCGCCCGTGAACAGGCCGTAGCCGGACATGTTCTGAAACACGTCGTCCTTGCGTACGCCCGCCATGTAGAGGCAGCGTGCCATGAGATCGGCCCAGCTGTTGATGTCGGACTGGGTATAGCAGACGGCTACCGGGGTGCCGGTGGTGCCGCTGGAGCAGTGCATACGCACGAATTCGGAATGCGGAACCGTGGCGAGCCCATACGGATACTGGGAGCGGAGATCGTCCTTGCTGGTAAAGGGAATCCGCCGGATGTCCTCAAGGGAGCGCAGGTTGTCGGCGGACACTCCGGCTTCGGCAAGACGCTTGGCGTAGAAAGGCGCGTGGCTGGCTTGCTGAATGGTCGTTTTCAGGCGCGCCAACTGAACGGTTTCCAGCGTGGCTCTGTCCCATGTTTCGGCTTTGTCAAAGTAATCCATCTTCGTATCCGTACTTGGTTGAAAAACGGTTAACACGCTATTCGCAAAACTATTCCCTCATCCAACGGAACTCCCGCCGCGCAGCCACCCCACCAGTCAAAAATCTTGGGAAAGGACGGGAAAAGGGTTGGGGAAGGGGAGGAGAACCTTTTCTAGCAGGAAGGTTCTCCTCCTCCCCAATGCAAACCATTATGCCTCTCGCAACGCAAGGCCGTGCAGCAGCCCGTGGCAGCCCGCAATCATCATGTCGCCGTGCGGGGCGATGAATTGGGCGTGCCCCAGCAGCATCTCGCGGCGCGGCCCGACCGCGAAGGTCGGGGCAAAGCCTTCCGCTTCAGGAGGCAGAGGCGCGAGAAACGCGCAGCCGTGCCCGCCTTTGGCGCGCACCTGTTCGTCGGGAAGCCAGCCGAAACCGAATTCCTTGAGATCGAACAGCAGGGCGTCGGTATCCAGCATCCCGGTGTGGTGCTCGTAGACGCCGAGAATGCGCCCCTTGAAGACGAGGAACGCCGCAACATGGCTGTTGCCCACGTTGACCACAGTAACGCCTTGGCGCTGGCTGCGCTTGGCGACTTCCGGCGCGGCGAGCGCGCCGAGGCGGTATCCGCCACAGGCCCGCCCGTGCATTGCTGGAGGGCGTTGAGCCGGGTGCAGGGCGCGGGGGGCGTGTCGTACAGCCAGCGGGCGGGATCACCCTGCGTTTCAGTGAGCAGGGCGCGCCAGAGGTTGAAGCGCCCGACGCGGTTGCCTTCGGGATGGTGTCCGTGATCCTGTGCGGCGGCAACGACGAGGGAGGGCTTGGGAAGCCCGGCGGCGCTGAGGAGGCCGTCCCAGAAACCGGGCTCGTAGTCGGCCAGCGGAACGGCGGCGTATCCTTTGGGGCAGGACGGCGTAATGGAGACGCCCTGCGCCTTCACGCGTTCGGGATTGTCGTGCAGGGCGAGGGCCGCATCAGGCGAAGCGGCGGGGGCGAGCCCGGCTGCCACTTGTTCCTGAACGGCGACGGCGAAACCGCCGCCCATGTTGTGCCCGTACAGCCAGACGGGGCGACCGGCTGCTGTGTGGCGGCGGATGCGGTCGGCGATGCCGAGCGCGGGGGAGGGAAGGACGAAACGGGGCCAATTTTCGGCCCGTTCGCCGGGCAGGGCCAGCAGGACATCCTGCGTCCCGCTGCCGATGTCGAGGCTCAGGATCGGCCCGGCGGCCGCCAGCAGACGCGCAACGGCATCCCCGGCGGACGCGGGAGAAAGTTCGGCCATGACTATTTTCCTTTATTCTGGATAAGCACCAGCGGGATGCGGTGCAGCGCGCTGGAGAGGCTTTCCGTAGTGCCGATGCGCCACCATACGTCATCGAGTTCCCATCCGGCGCGGCTCGCAATGTCACTGACCAGACCTTTGAGATTGATGATGGGGTGGCGCTCGAAAACCTGCGGCAGGCCGTAGGTCAGGCTGCACACGAGGCAGCGGCCCGCGCGCTGGTGGAGTTCGAAGTAAAAATGCAGTTCGCCATCGTCGCTTTCCTCGGGATCGACAACGAGACGGATATCATAGGCTCCCTCTTCCGCATCGCCGAACAGCGCATCGAAAAAATCATTGGTCCGCTGGATAGGGAAAAGATCATTCAGACATTCAGGGGTAAAAACGTCGTATACGGCCATGAAGGAAACCTTCCTTGCGTTGGGAGCCTGCGAAACGCACAGACGAGTGCGACAAGACAACAGCCCAAAAAATAGCATCCATCGGCGCAAGACGCAACAAGAGACACCTTGCGGCGCGACAACAAAGGGGTTTTCGTGTCAACAGACGACGGAGAGCGAGGCCGTGAGATCGGCTTCGATAAGGACTCGTTCGGGAAGGAAGCGCAGGCGGCCCGGATCGAACGCCGGAAGGAGATTACGGGGATGGGCGGGGGCGAGCGCGCCGATCAGTCCCGCCTTCCAGCCGAGGTAGCCGGCTACGGCGGCTGGAGAGACGCCCGCGTCACGCAGGGAGGCCAGCGTGAGGCTTGCGTGGCGCTTGGCGAGGCGTTCGCCTTCGGGATCGCAGAGCAGGGGCAGGTGCATATAGGCGGGGCGGGGATAGCCGAGGAGATCGAACAGGGCGAGCTGGCGCGGCGTGGAGACGAGCAGATCTTCCCCCCGGACGACTTGCGTAATGCCCATGAGCCCGTCGTCCACGACCACGGCAAGCTGGTAGGCGATGACGCCGTCAGAGCGCCGCAAGGCGAAATCACCGCCGCAGGCTTCCAATGTCATGCGGAAAGGGCCGAATACGGCATCCTCAAAAACATAGCTCTGGGAAGGGCAGTGGAGCCGGATGCACGGGCGGCGTCCGGAGGCTTCCAGCTCGGCTCGGCGTTCGGGGGGCAGGTTGCGGCAGGTTCCGGGGTAGGCGGCCCCGGCATCCCCCACATGGGGCGCCCCCGCCAATGTGCGAAGCTCCTTGCGGGTACAGTAGCAAGGGTAGGTATGCCCGGCCCTGTCCAGACGGTTCAGGGCGTCCGCGTACAGCTCCATGCGGGCGCTCTGGGTATACGGCCCTGCCGGTCCTCCGACGTCCGGGCCCTCGTCCCAGTCCAGCCCGAGCCAGCGCAGATCGCGGATGATCGCGTCGGCGTACTCGGCTCGGGAACGGTCGGGATCGATGTCCTCCATGCGCAGCACGAGCGAACCGCCTTTGCTCCGGCAGGCCAGCCACGCGAGCAGAAAAGCCCATGCGTTGCCGAGGTGCAGAAAACCGGTGGGGCTCGGCGCAAGCCTGCCCCGGACGGGACTGGAGGCGTTCATCCGTGCTTTCGGGAAACGATGAAGAAGACGGAAAGGACGGTCAGGCAGCAGGCCGTGACGATGACGCCGTCCACCTGTTCGCCCGCGAGCAGCCAGCCGAGGAATACGCCGATGACCGGATTGACGTATTCATAGGAAATGGCGACCACGGTGCGCGTGTGCAGCAACAGCCAGAAATAACAGGTGTAGGCGATGATCGCTCCAAAGATGACCAGATAGAGCAGCGCCCCCGCGCTCAGCGGAGTGACGGAATCCATCGAGAACGTGGAAAATTCCCCAAGCACGGCGGCACCCACGAGGCTCTGCAGGCCGCCGATGAACATCAGCAGGCCGCTCGTCTGTATGACGGAAAGCTGGGTCTCGCTCGCCTGCTTTTTGGAGAGGAACGAGCCCGTCACCCAGCCGAAGGCGGCGCACAGCACAAGCAGGATGCCCCACCCGGAGTCCGTGCCGGAAGCCGTCTGATTGACGCTGAGAAGGATGAGGCCCGCAAAGCCGGTCCCGAGTCCGAAGAACTGCACTAACGAAGGCCGGGGATCGCCGCAGAACAGCCAGCCGCCGAGCACCATCCAGATAGGCACCGCGCCGAGGATCATGGCCGCCGTACCAGAGGAGATGGATTCCTGCCCCTTGGCGAGGAAACCGCTGGCCATGAATACCATGAAGAACGCGAGGACGAAACTTTGGGAGAGGTCCTTGCGGGTTGGCAGGTTGCGTTCGCCACGCGCCCAACTCCAGAGATACAGGAGCACGCCCGCAAGCATCATGCGCAGGCCGCACATCATGAACGGGGGAAAGCTCTCAATAGCAAATTTGATGGAAATGAAACAAGAGCCCCACGAGATATAAACCAGAGTGAGGCATCCCAGTACTTGCGCGATGTGTTTTTGCCGTGTCGTCAACATGCGCGGGAAAATATCCCGTCGTCCGCCGTACTGCAAGCCCCGAAAAACAGCAAAAACGACAACTGGTTGTCTTTGCTCGCGAAAAGAAAAAAGCAGAAACGATATTGACATGAAAAACGAATCGGGGCATCATACCGCTCATGAGCATTCAATCCGTCAACCTTCTTTCCGCTCGCTGGTGGTGGCGCTCTTGCTAAAGAGTGCCGGGTTGTCGAGTCTTCTTCACAGAGCGTAAACATCCAACCGCGGCCGGGATACTGGTCGCGGTTTTTTTGTGGTGGTATCCCGTCCTAAGATGAGGAAACTGCCATGAATATGTCTTCCGCTTCCCTCTCCGCTTCCGAATCCACCGGTTTCTTCGGCGCTTACGGCGGGCAGTTTGTCCCCGATGATCTGAAGGCACGTCTTGACGAAGTGACCGAAGCCTTTGATCGGTATCGCGACAATTCCTTTTTCAAGGACGAGCTGGATTACTATTTCAAGCACTACACCGGGCGTCCGAATCCCATCTTTTTCTGCGCCAATCTGAGCGAACGCCTCGGCGGGGCCAAGATTTATCTCAAGCGTGAGGATTTGAACCATCTCGGCGCGCACAAGATCAACAATACGTTGGGCCAGTGTCTGCTGGCGAAGCGGATGGGCAAGAAGCGGATCGTAGCGGAGACCGGCGCGGGGCAGCATGGCGTGGCGACGGCGGCGACGGCGGCCCTGCTCGGGCTGGAGTGCACCGTGTACATGGGCGCCGAGGACATGAAGCGCCAGCGCCTGAACGTCATCCGCATGGAGATGCTCGGCGCGAAGGTCGTGCCCGCGCTTTCCGGCCAGCGCACGCTCAAGGAAGCCGTGGACGAGGCGCTCGCCGCGTGGATTGCCAATCCCGATACCTTCTATGTGCTTGGTTCGGCGGTCGGCCCGCATCCCTATCCCACGATGGTTCGCCATTTCCAGTCCGTCATCGGCTGTGAGGCGCGCGAACAGATGCTTGCCGAATGCGGGAAACTGCCTGTGGCCGCTTTCGCCTGTGTGGGCGGCGGCTCCAATGCCATCGGCCTGTTCGCCGGATTTGTGGACGATGCGGACGTGCGTCTTATTGGTGTGGAGCCCGCCGGACGCGGCCTGACCTACGGCGATCATGCCGCCAGCCTGTGCAAGGGGGAACCCGGCGTGATGCACGGCTTCCATTCCTACATGATCAAGGATGAGAACGGCGAGCCGGGCGCGGTGTACTCCATTTCCGCCGGGCTTGACTATCCTTCCGTCGGCCCCGAGCACAGCTATCTCAAGGACATAGGCCGCGCCGAGTACGTCAGCGTGACCGACAAGGAAGCCGTGGACGCGTTTTTCCTGTTGTCCCGTACGGAGGGCATCATCCCCGCGCTCGAATCCTCCCATGCCTTGGCGCAGGCCGTCAAAGTGGCTCCCACACTGCCCAAGGACGCCGCGCTGCTGGTGTGCCTCTCCGGCCGCGGCGACAAGGACGTCGAGCAGATGGAAGCTTTCTTGGAGAGCGCGAAGTAGGGCGGGATTGAGAGGGATTGGGGAGGGGAAGGAGAACCTTTCTGAGGAAGGGGGGGAACACCCCCACGGTTCTCCGTCCTCTCCCAAACCTGCCAGCGCGGCTCGCGCCCACCCCTTCCTCCGACTTTTCCCTACTGCATCTTGTTAATAGGCGAACCGTAGCCCTGCACGCGGCGGACGGCGAGCTTGTGCTGGACGGCGCGGGTGTGGCCGCTTCCGGGTTGATCGTCGCGGTAGTTTTCGTGGAAGGCGCGGAGCCGCCGCTGCATACGGAGGATACGGCGCATGATCTCGCTCATGCCGAAGTAGGCGGCGGAGAACAGCACGCTGCAAAAGAGCAGCAGGAACGCCCCGTAGATAAACAGCTTGTTGGTTTCCGCATCCGGGCTGTCCGTCTGCCAGAGAAGGACGAGAAAACCGGTGGTCCCCACCAGCCAGAGCAGGTGGCCGCAGGCTTTCAGGAATGTCTCCATCGGCATCCGGGTATAGGGGTTGACCTCCACGAGGCCGATCCATTCTTCACTGCCGCATTCAGGGCAGCGGGCCAGATAGTCGGGGAAGATGGCCTTGCAGCGGGAGCACTGCAATTCGCGCTCGACTTTGACCTCGACGGAAGAGGAGGACGAAGAGCCGAGCGAGATCAGGCGCTTGCGGCGGAAAGGCGTTTTGGTCCTCATGCGGCGGCCTCCGTGGTCTGCGTGGTGCGGGCGTGCTGCATGTAGGCGAGCAGGCCCATGATGCCGATGCCGATGAGGTAACCCCAGTACCGCTGGTCATGCGGCAGGAAGAAGCCCGTCAGCAGGGCCGGGTAGAGCATGATGATCGTGGAGCACGCGAGGAGCAAGGCGTCCGGCAGGGTGTTTTTGGCGATGAACCAGCCCTGCGTGAGCGAGGCGAAGGACATGCAGCCGAGCACCGTCATGAAGAACAGGAAGATTCCCTCGGGCACGCTGTCGATGCCCCACAGGATGATGTCATGGTTGAAGATGAACATCAGGGGCAGGATGGCCGTACGGATATCGTACAGGAAGCCCTGAATGCCCGTGGCGATGGGAGACGTGTCCGCAATGGCCGCCGCGGCGTAGGCGGCGAGGCCCACGGGCGGCGTGTCGTCCGCGAGGATGCCGAAGTAGAAGCAGTAGAGGTGCGCCGCTATCAGCGGGACGGCCAGCGCCACGCCGTGGACCACGATGCCGGAGGCGAGCTGTACCAGAATGGGCGCGGTCAGGGACGCCATGATGATGTAGTTCGCCGTGGTGGGCAGGCCCATGCCGAGGAGCAGGCTCGCCAGAGCGGTGATGAGCAGCAGCAGGAAGATGTTGCCGCCGGACAGGATCTCCACGAAGGACGTGATCTGCTGCCCGAGGCCGAGCGAGACGCAGCCGACGATGATGCCCGCCGAAGCCGTGGCCATGGCGACGCCCGCCATGTTGCTGCCGCCGGCGGACAGGGACAGGAGAAGCGTCTTGATGCCTTCCTTGAGGGCCTTGCGCTTGGATTTCTTGTGAACGATGGCTTTCACGACGGGCTGGCCGAGCATGATGAGCGCGAGCACCACGATGGCGCGGAACACGGACATTTCGGCGGAATGCTGCATGATGATGAGCTCATACAGCAACATGCAGATGGGAATGAGGAAGTGCAGCCCCTCTTTGAGCGTGCTCCAGAAAGACGGAAGTTCGGACTTGGACAGGCCGCGCAGCCCGAGCTTGCAGGCTTCCACGTGGGTGATCCAGAGCAGGCCCGCATAGGCGGCGAAGGCCGGGATGGCGGCCGCCTTGGCGACTTCGATGTAGGGGACGTTGACGTATTCGGCGATGATGAACGCCGCCGCGCCCATGACGGGCGGGGCAAGCTGGCCGTTGATGGACGAGGCCACTTCCACGGCCGCGGCCTTCTCGGGCGGATAGCCCACCTTCTTCATAAGCGGGATGGTAAAGGTCCCGGTCGTGACCACGTTGGCGATGCTCGAACCGGAAACCACGCCGGTGAGGGCGCTGCCGAGGACGGCGGCCTTGGCTGCACCGCCCCGGAAACGTCCGAGCCCGCTGATGGCGAGCTGGATGAAGAAGTTGCCGCCTCCGGCCCGTTCGAGCATGGTCCCGAACAGCACGAAGAGGAAGACGACGGTGGCCGAAACGTGCAGCGGCACGCCGTAGATGCCTTCCGTATCCATCGTCATCTGGGAGATGAAGCGGGACAGGGACGCGCCTTTGAAGGCAAGGAAATCCGGAAGGTGCGGCCCGGTAAATACGTACAGGATAAATATGCTGGCGATGATCGGCAGGGCGGGGCCGATGACCCGGCGGGTGGCCTCCAGCAGGAGGACGACCAGCATGAGGCCGAAGATGATGTCGCGTGTGGTGGGCACGCCCGCGCGCGAGGCGATGCCTTCGTAGTCAAGCACGATGTACAGCGCGGAGACGGCGGCTATGATCCCGAGCAGGTAGTCGAGGATCGTGACCCGGTTCATGGCGAGCAGGATGCGCAGATCCCAGCGCCATGAGGTTCCCGAGATTTTGATCATGGGGATATTGAAGTAGACGAGGCTGATGGCAAAGGCCAGATGGATGGCCCGGATATAGACGGTATCAAGGAGCAGGATGCTCGCCGAGGCGAGCTGAAACAGGGACCAGCAGAGAGCGAGGATCAGCGTGATGATGCGGGTGATGCCTACCGTATCGCCGCGCAGGCCGTGCTCGGCGGCTACCAGCTTTTCCCTGTAGTCATCCCCGTTGGGGGACTGCTCGATGTGCTCTATCATTTTGTGGGGCATGGGACTCCCGGCGTGATCTGAGGTGACGGCGACGCGGGGCGCCGCCCGGATAAACTCGGGCTGATTGCAAGGATGCCGGGATTGGGCGATATGTCCAATCCCGGCCGAAAGGCTTCACGGTGAAGCGGAGGGAGGAACGGGGTGTTCCTCAGCCTACTTCATCAGGCCGGCTTCCTTGTAATACTTCAGGGCGCCGGGATGGATGGGGGCCGTCAGGCCTTCGAGCATGGTCTCGCGGGTCAGGCCTTCGAGGGCGGGATGGAGCTTCTTGAACTCGTCGAGGTTCTCAAAGACTTCCTTCGTAATGGCGTACACGACGTCGTCCGGAACCTTGGCTGAGGTCACGAAGGTGGCGAGCATACCCACGGTGGTGACCTTTTCATTGGCGTTGGCGGCTTCGGGATACTGGGCCATGTCGATGTTGGTCAGAGAATAGTAGGGGAACTTTTTGACCAGCGGCTCAATGTCGGTGATGGACACGATGCGGGTCTTGCGCTTCCCGGCGGTGGCTTCCTTGATATTCCCGTTGGGATGGCCCACGGTGTAGAAGAAGCCGTCGATACGGCCGTCCTGCAACATGCGGGGCGCGTCGGCGGCCTTGATGCTTTCGGCCTTGAGGTCTTTTTCGATATTGATGCCGGCGGCTTCAAAAACGTCAATGGCATTCTGGCGGTTGCCGGAGCCGGGGTTGCCGATGTTGACGACCTTGCCCTTGGCGTCCTTCAGGCTCTTGATGCCGGAATCTTCGGCGGCGACGAAAGTGACGGCTTCGGGAGCCAGCGCGAACACGGCGCGGAGGTCCTTCTGGGGCTTGCCTTCCCATTCGGAAAGCCCGTTGTAGGCCTGATACTGGCGGTCGGCCTGCGCGATGCCGAATTCAAGATCGCCCGCCATGATGGCGTTGATGTTGAATACGGACGCGCCGGTGGATTCGACGGTGGCCCGGATGTCGTACTTGTCCTTCTTGGCGTTGACGATCTTGGCGATGGCGCCGCCGGTGGGGTAGTAGACGCCGGTGATGCCGCCGGTGCCGATGGTAACGAACGTCGTCTTGGCGTGGGCTTCAAGGGCGGAAGCGCCCGTCATGGCCACAGCAAGGCTGAGAACAGCCGCGAGCAAATGTTTGTGCATGTCGTTGTCTCCCTGTTGTCGACATTTTCTTGTCAATTATATGAAGAAGGGCTTCAAAGCAAGGGAGGTTTTCATGGTTTCAGGTATATTGGAAGTGTACATTTTTGTGAAATGTGCCGTTTCCTTCCGGGATGGGAACCGTTTCGGGGATATGGGACAATGGTTCCGGGAAAATTGACAGGTTGTTTCCTTTGTCGTAACACTCTGATATTCTATTATCATTTTTTGTTATAACCGTTAGGGGGCCGAGAAGTCCCGGTGAGGTTAACGTCTATGTCGGTTTCCTCTTTGCCTTTTTTGCATGGCGCGCTTGCCGCTGTGCTCCCAAAGCTGGCGGCGTGGCGGCGCGATTTCCATGCCCATCCGGAAGCCGGCTGGACTGAATTCCGCACGGCGGCCTTGATCATCAGGCGATTGCGTGAGCTTGGGTACACGATCCGCATGGGTGAAGCCGCTTGCGCTTCCGACCGGAGGATGGGTGTCCCTTCTTCCGCTGCCCTTGCGGCGGCGCGGGAGCGTGCGCTTGAGCACGGAGCCGATGCCGAACTGGTTGTGGGTATGGGGGACGGCTATACGGGGTTCTGGGCGGATCTGGATTGCGGCCCCGGCCCCGTGACGGCGTTCCGGTTCGATATGGACTGCAACGAAGTCGCCGAGTGCGCGGAAGAGAGCCATAGGCCCGTGCGCGAGGGGTTCGCATCACGCTGGCCCGGCCTGATGCACGCGTGCGGACACGATGGGCACGCCGCCGTGGGGCTTGGCTTGGCTGAAGTGCTTGTTTCGATCCGGCGGCATCTGCGGGGGCGGATACGCCTGATCTTCCAGCCTGCCGAAGAGGGTGCGCGCGGGGCTCTCCCGATGTCGGAGGCCGGAGCCGTGGACGGCGTGGATGTGCTGTTCGGTTTCCATATCGGTTTCAAAGCCGAGGGGCCGGGCACATTGATATGCGGCACGCAAGGATTCCTGGCCACCACCAAGCGCGATGTCCTTTTCTCCGGAGTGCCCGCCCATGCCGGGGCCGCGCCGGAGGAAGGGAAGGACGCCCTGCTGGCGGCCTGTTCGGCGGTGGTGAACCTGCACGCCATTTCCCGGAACGGCAAAGGCGGCACCCGTATCGCCGTGGGCAGGCTGGAAGGGGGAGAGGCCCGCAACGTCATCCCCGCTTCCGCGAGGCTGTTCATGGAAACGCGGGGAGAAACCACGGAACTGGATGCCTATATGGTCGCCGAGTCCGAGCGTATCCTGCGCGCTTCAGCCGAACTGTGGGGCTGCGCTTGCGAGTGGCGGACAGTGGGGAACAGCGCCGGGGGAGAGAGCAGCCCGGAGCTTGCCCGCCTTATTGCTACGGTCGCGGAAGCGATGGGTGGCTGGAAGACGGTTATCCCGATGAGCGGTTTCGGGGCGACGGAAGATTTCGCTTGCCTGATGAGCAGGGTTCAGGCCTCGGGAGGGTTGGCTTCCTACCTGCAGGTCGGGACGGACAGGGCCGCGGGGCACCACAGCGACCGCTTTGATTTTGATGAAACGTGCCTCGGGCGGGCGCTGGAACTGCTGGCCCGGCTGGCCGTGCGCATGGCGGGCGGGGGACAGGAAGACACTGAAACGCAGACGGAGAACGACATGGAATTTTTGGATGAGGTCGTAAGGCGCAAGGGCATCCACGTGCAGCTATGGCTGGAGGGCGAAGATGGGGAAGGCTTTGGCAGGGGGCGAGTGGAGCTTCTCCAGCTTGTCGACGAACTCGGATCGCTGAGCAAGGCCGCAAAACAGCTCGGCATGTCCTACCGCGGGGCGTGGGGCAAGATAAAGAAGGCCGAACGTATCGCGGGCGAGACGCTTGTCGACGCTTCGGGGACCAAGCGCGACGGGTACTCGCTGACTCCGGCTGGGCGGGAGCTGGTTCAGCGTTTTCAGCAATGGTATGCGGATGTCGAAAGTTTTGCCAATAAACGTGCGGAAGCCTTGTTTAGTGATTTCGATAAGGAATGATGATTCATTGTTTACCCAATCTATATTCATTGAGTAAACAATCTATATCTCGCTGATGGAGAAGAGTATTTTTATATGCAAAAAGGCTTGCACTGCTATCTTTTTTTGACTAACAATAAGCAAAGAGGGCTTTGCATGGATAAAAAGCCCGCGGGGGAGTGGAAGAGAGTCATATATTGACGGTATTGGGACCTTCAATAGACGACAAGCATAGTATGTTTTATGGGAAGATGCTTTTGGGGAAGCTTTTTCCTTTAATGAAACATATATCGAATGCTGTTTAAAGATGGGCAGTAGTGTTTTCTTATGCTTATTGAAGCCTTTTCCATTTCTCCTGTTTCGCGATTGCTTTCGCCGTTTTCAGCGCAAACCATCATAGTGTCCTGCGCTGATGAGCAGCAATGCGAATGACGTGCGGAAGCGTGCTTTCTAACGCTTTATCCTTATCAGGGGGAGAAATGGAAGCTTTCATGGCATGGCTGAAGTCAGTCAACGACGTGGTTTGGGGACCGGGGATGCTTGTATTGCTGGTCGGTACTGGCCTGTATCTGACTGTCGGCCTGAAATTTTTCACATTCCGCAATTTTTTTAGAGGGCTCAAAAACCTGTGGGCCGGGCGCTCCAATCAGTCCGAGCAGGGCGAAATCTCTCCGTTCAACGCGCTGATGACCGCGCTGGCCGCCGACATCGGGACCGGCAACATCGTGGGCGTGTCGACAGCCATTTACATCGGAGGCCCCGGCGCGCTGTTCTGGATGTGGGTGACCGCCCTTGTGGGTATGGCCACCAAGTTCAGCGAAGTGCTCCTTTCCGTGCATTTCCGTGAAAAGACCCCCGCCGGAAACTGGGTGGGCGGCGCCATGTACTTCATCAAAAACGGGCTCGGACCCAAGTGGATGTGGCTCGGCTCGTGCTTCGCGCTGTTCGGCATCGTCGCCTGTATCGGTACGGGCGCTATGGTACAGGGCAACTCCATCGGTGAAGCCATGCAGGCCAACCTCTCCATTCCGACGTGGTTTACCGCTGTCGCCGTCTTCCTGCTGGCCGGAGCCGTCCTCATCGGCGGCGTGAAGCGCATCGGTGCCGTGGCCGGTAAGGTCGTGCCCGCCATGGCGGTGATATACGTCATCATCTCCCTTATCGTCATCATCCTGCATATTGACCAGCTTCCCCGCGTTCTTGCTTGGGTTGTCGCTGAAGCGTTCACGCCTACGGCCGCCGAAGGCGGTTTTGCCGGTGCGACCGTGATGATGGCTATCCGTATGGGTATGGCCCGCGGCGTGTTCTCCAACGAAGCCGGCCTCGGTACCGCGCCTATGGCTCACGCCGCCGCGACCAGCGCTTCCCCGCTGGTGCAGGCTTCCATCGGTATGCTTGATACCTTCATTGATACGATCATCGTGTGCACCATGACCGGTTTCGCCATCCTTGTGACCGGCCAGTGGACCTCCGGCCTCACCGGGGCCGCCATGACCTCCGCCGCCTTCGAGACCTCGCTCCCCGGCATCGGCGGCATCGCGGTGACGATCTGCCTGACCTTCTTCGCCTTCACCACAGCCCTTGGCTGGTGCGTGTACGGCGAGCGCTGCGCCATCTATTTCTTCGGCGATAAGGCGCAGATCCCCTTCCGGATCGTCTACTGCATCGCCATCCCGGTGGGCGTGCTCACGCAGCTTGATGTGGTTTGGCTGCTTGCGGACACCTGCAACGCGCTCATGGCCATCCCGAACTTGATCGCCATCCTGCTGCTCAGCCCGGTGCTGTTCAAGCTGGTGAAGGAAGACGAATCCAAGGATTCCATCTTCAAGCACTAGTCTGCCGTTTTCGGTATAAGCGGGGAGGGGCCGAAAGGCCTCTCCTTTTTTCTGTGCGGCGATAGGGATGCGGCTTATTATTAGGGTAAAAAGGGTACGTCGGCTTTTTCAGGTTGTTTCTCAGAGCCTTGAAGGTGGAAAAGGGAAGGTGAACACGCCGGAAACCGGAAAATATGGCCAAATCTATTCTCATCCCCTTGCCAAAAAAAGGAAGTTACGCTAGGAAAACGTCTGCGCCGCTTTCATGGCGCACGCCTGCCTTTTTCAATCACACACTATTCTCCCCTATCTTAATCAGCGTTTGCTGCGGCTGTGCCGTGTAATACCGTCTTGCCGTTCGGCAGGACTCATAACGTCCGGCGACACGCCGGGCGAACTTCCATTCACTCCCAAAACAAGTATCGGAACGTATGCGGAAGAAGAAAGTTGCCACGGAGGAGGTTCAGGAAGGCGCAACGATGAGCCTTACTGAACTGAAGAACATGAGCATGTCCGTGCTCATGGAGCTTGCGGAAAAGTACGAGATCGAAAACGCCAGTTCCATGCGGAAGCAGGAACTCATCTTTGCGATGTTGCAGGCTTGTGCGTCCCGGAGCGGTGCCATTTACGGCGACGGGGTGCTGGAAATCCTGCCTGACGGCTACGGTTTTTTGCGTTCCCCACTGTCGAGCTATATGCCCGGCCCGGACGATATTTATGTTTCCCCCTCTCAGATTCGGCGCTTTTATCTGCGCAAGGGTGATGTGGTTTCCGGGCAGATACGGCCTCCCAAGGAAGGGGAGCGTTATTTCGCCTTGCTCAAGGTGAAGGAAATCGGTTTTGAACCCCCGGAAAACGCCCGTCACGTCGTTCTTTTTGATAACCTCACGCCTATTTATCCCGATCGCAAGCTGATCATGGAAAACGGCGAGAAAAACCTGTCCTGCCGGGTCATCGATCTCATGTCGCCCATCGGGCGCGGCCAGCGCGGGGTCATCGTCGCGCCTCCCCGGACCGGTAAAACCATCCTGCTCCAGAGCATCGCGAATTCCATCAACGCGAACCATCCTGAAGTCTATCTCATCGTGCTGCTCATCGATGAACGTCCCGAAGAAGTGACGGATATGGAGCGCACGGTCAAGAATGCCGAAGTCATCAGTTCCACGTTCGACGAACCTCCGCAGCGCCATGTGCAGGTCTGCGAAATGGTGCTCGAAAAAGCCAAGCGCCTTGTCGAACGCAAGCGTGACGTGGTCATCCTGCTCGACTCCATCACCCGCCTTGGCCGCGCGTACAACGCCGTGACGCCTTCGTCCGGACGTGTGCGGTGGTCTGGACGCCAACGCCCTTCAGCGGCCCAAGCGCTTCTTCGGCGCGGCCCGCAACATCGAGGGCGGAGGCAGCCTGACCATCATCGCCACGGCGCTCATCGATACCGGCTCCCGCATGGATGAAGTGATCTTTGAAGAATTCAAAGGCACCGGCAATATGGAAATCTATCTTGATCGCCATCTCGCCGAAAAGCGCGTGTTCCCGGCTATCGACATCAACCGTACCGGAACCCGCAAGGAAGATCTTCTCCTCTCCGACGACGTGCTCAAGCGCGTCTGGATCCTCCGCAAGATCCTTGCACCCATGTCTTCCATCGACAGCATGGAATTCCTGCTCGACAAGATGCGCGGCACCAAGTCGAACGAAGAATTCATCAATGCCATGAGCAAATAAGCAAGGAATCGGAAAAAGCTTTTTCAAAAGAGAAGGTTTCTCCAGATTTTTTAGCGGGTTCTTCAAAAGAAAAACGCCGTCCCTCCACATGGAGGGACGGCGTTTTTCTATGGGACTCTGTAAGCGTTGTCTGGATGGGGCCGCTATTCCGCGGCTTCCTTCTGGAGGCGGGAAACGAGCTTGTCCATGTTGGCGATGCTGGTGACCTTCCAGCTCTCTCCGGAGGGGCTCATGCTTAGATCAACCTTGTAGTCACGCCCGTTGCCGAAATCATGGATGGTTGCGGGAAGGATGACGTTGCCGTTGACTTTGCGGGATGCGCCGCGTGGACGCAGCTCTTTACGCCCCGTGGACACGTTGCCGAAAAGCGGTGCGAGCAGGCCTTTGGGTTTTGCGTTGGCTTTGGGTTTTCCGGCGAAAAAGCCGGATTCGATGCCTGAGCGGGTGAACGTTCCGGTTTCTTGAACCAGCAACCCTTTGATCTGCTTCGCCATCGACGGGTCCTGCACAGAGGCGACCATCAGGGCGAGCATGGGAGGAAGGCCGGATGTATCGACTTGTCCGGCTTTTTGCAGCGCTGTAATCAGGGCTGAGGAACTTTGGTCGAGCAGGGCGTCCACATCGACGCGCCGCTCAAAAGCCGCCAGATCGCTGGCGTCGATGGCTGTCTGGATTTCCTTCAAGACAGCCTCCGGGGTCTGGCGGGCCAGGGCGGGGGCCGTCACGAGCAAGAGCAACGGAAGGAAGAGAAAAAAGCGGAAGCAACGGGAAATCATTGAGAGGCTCCTGGGTTGGCGGCCGCGGCGTCGAAGTGCCCCGCCAGATCGCGGAATACGTTTGCGGCCTGTCCGGCAGCCGTGAGTTTTTCCGGGTTGTTGTGCGTGCGCCGATCGATCCATGAGGCGATGAAGAGCAGTGCATCATCATCCAGATACCGGGCCTCCGGGGTCCGCTTGAGGGCCTGCACGAAAGCGCTCTTGGCCTGTTCGCGGGCGATGACGGCCTGCTGGTACTGCTGGCCCTTGGCGGCCATTTGCTGGCGCAATGTCGAGTATCTGGTCAGCTCTCCGTTGGAGCGGGCTTCATCGGCGGCGAATGTCAATTCGGAGTATTGGGCGTTGGTGTCCACGACACGCTGGGCCGCGGCGCTGAGGTTTTCCATTTGGCGGTTGAAGTCGGGCATGGAGGCAAGCGCCTGCAATGCCCCGGCGACACCACGGAACTGCCGGGCGTACAGCTTGAAGAACTCGCTCCGCTGGGCGGGCGAGAGAGCCTCGCCGCTCGGCAGGGGGGTAGCCGCGCTGCGGTTTACGGCTTCCATGAAGCGGTCGACGTACAGCCGATAAATGGCGTCCAGCATACCCGGCGTGAAGAGATGGTTCAGCGCTGCGGTACGTCCGGCGGGCAGATCATCGCCGATCCATGCGAGGCCGGTCATCCCCATCCCATAACGGAGATTTGCTCCCTGCAGGCTTGCGGAAAGCCTTCCGCTCCGGCCCGGGGTCGCTGCGGGGACATAGTGGGAAACGAGCCATGAAGCCAAATCGTCGATAAAGGCGATGCGCACGACTTGATCGTCCTTGCGCCCCGCATCGGGAGGAATCTGTTCTCCGGGGGCCACAGGGCCGCGTACTTCGGCTCCTCCCGGCTGCACTGGCCTCTGTTCCGCAAGCGCCTCATCCAGTTCAGCGGGCGTTTCGATGGGAGAACGGTATTTGGGCGGCGCTCCGGGCAGGCTGTTTCCCGCGACGGATCCGACATCTGGAGGAGAAGGCGGTGTCGTTGTCCTGCTCATCAGGTCGGAGGCGAGACTGATGGCCGATTCTCTCAGGCTTGCCATACGGTTGGAGAATTCTTCCCGAGCCTCTGGATCTCGGGCCAGCCAAAACCAGACCACCACTCCCGCGAGCAGGACAAGAATCAGCAGGGCCAGCCCGTGGTGCCCCTTGCGTGACGGTTCTGTTTCGCGGTCATCGTCTTTGTCTGTCCGATAGCGGTTCGGCTTGCTCATGCCACCCTCCAGAGTCTCTTCCCGGATGAAAACGGGCTGTGTACAGGTATCAGATTCGTTGCAGAATACCCCATTTCATCCGCTCTGTGAAGCTGTAGAGCCGGGGGGGATCTAGCGATTGTACACGCTTTCTAACTGGTTGGGTCGCGGAGGAGGCTCAGCTGTGAGAGATTCACACCGTATGGAAAAGAATCATGCTCTAGGAACTTGACTTCTTAAGAACCAATCCTAATACTTAACGCCAAGGTCAATGACGCTCGACGCGCGCGGCGCGAACACTTTTTACTCCAAGGGAGCAAGACAATGGGATGCTGCTGCAACAATACGAAAGACGATAAGAATCAGAGCCCTGACTGCATGGCCAGCAAGAGCACGGTTGTCACCACGCCCGAAGGCGAAGATGTCGAAGTCAACTTCAACATGGGAACCGGTGAAGTGACCTATGGGAAGAAGACCGGATGCTGCTCGGACAAGTCCGACGGTACATCTTCCGGCGGTTGCGGTTGTTCAAAGTAGGGGATGAGAGCGGATTGTTTTTGAAACGGTTCAAAGCCGAAAAGCTCCAAGCCCAAAAAGAACGGAGGAAGAGTGGTAAGGTGGGTATCCCTTGCACGCTCTTCCTCCGCTTTTTTAGAAACGGCAGATTGATAGTTTGCGTAAGGGGAATTTCCCTTGCGCTTTTTTATTCCACACGGAGCTTTCCAGAAAGAAATATGTCCCCAATGCCTCTGTTGCCCTGATTCCTCATTGTTCCAATAAATACCAATAGGTCCGATGCCATAACACAGGCTCCCATGAGCGGGAAACCTGAGTGAGGGGTTCGGTAAACGCGAAAGTCGCGGGGAGGAAGGGGGGAGGTTTGGAGGGGGGAAGGAGAACCTTGCTCCAGAAAGGTTCTCCTTCCCCCCTCCAATTTTCTCTCTCTCTCTCTCTCTCTCTCTCTCTCTACAGAATTTGTTTGAGGAACTGCTGTAGGCGAGGATGCTCGGGATCGGAGAAGAACTTGGCCGGAGGCGCCACTTCAAGGATTTGCCCTTGATCCATAAAGACGATGCGGTCGGCCACTTCGCGGGCAAAACCCATTTCGTGGGTGACGCATACCATCGTCATGCCTTCCTGTGCGAGCTTGACCATAACGTCGAGCACTTCGCCGATCATTTCAGGATCGAGCGCGGACGTAGGTTCGTCGAACAGCATGATGTTGGGCTGCATGGCGAGGGCGCGGGCAATGGCGACGCGCTGTTGCTGGCCGCCGGAAAGCATACTCGGGTAGACGTTGACCTTTTCGGACAGCCCCACTTTCTTGAGCAGCTGGAGCGCGCGTTCCTCGGCTTCGTGCTTGGAAATATGGCGGAGCTTCATGGGCGCCATCGTCAGGTTCTGGAGCACGGTCTTGTGCGGGAACAGGTTGAAGCTCTGGAACACCATGCCCAGATCCTGCCGGATCTTGTTGATGTCGTTCTCGGGGGCGTTGATGTCGCTCCCCTCGACAAGGATGGTGCCCTTGTCGATGACTTCCAGGCGGTTGATGGAGCGCAGCAGCGTTGACTTGCCGGACCCGGAAGGTCCGATGATCACGACGCGTTCGCCGGGCTGCACGTCGAAGCTGACATCGTGCAATGCGGTGAGCTGCCCGAAGAACTTCCACACATTCTGGATGCTGATGATGGGGGCTTCGTTACTTTCTGTCGCGGTCATAGTAGGTGAGTCTCCCTTCCATCATGCTCACGCCTTTGGAGAGCAGCAGGGTGATGATGAGGTATACGAGGGCGATGACCGTATAGGTCTCGAAATAGTCGAAGGTCTGCGAAGCGAATTCGCGGCCACGGCGCAGCAGGTCGGCCACGGCGATGATGGAGACCAGAGAGGTATCCTTGAGCATGGCGATGCATTCGTTGCCGATGGGCGGCAGGATGGTGCGCATGGCCTGAGGGAGGATAACGAGCGTCATGGTCTGGAAGTTGTTGAAGCCGAGCGAACGGGCGGCTTCGGTCTGTCCCTTGGGGACGGAGAGGATGCCCGCGCGGAAGACTTCGCCCATGTAGGCGCCGTAGCAGAAGCTGATGGCGATGACCGCCGACACCATGGGCGGGACCTGAATGATGCGGCCGAGGGCGTAATAGATGTAAAAAAGCTGAACGAGCAACGGCACGCCGCGGATGATTTCCACGTAGGTCGATGCAATCAGGTTGATGACGGGATTGCGCGACAGGCGTCCGAGACCCGTGAGCAACCCGATGGGCAGCGTGCAGAGCAGGGAGAGAACGGTCACCTCAAATGTGATGATCAACCCGTCGGGAAGGAATTTGACGATTTCCAGATACGGTTCCGGCTGCGTGGCGCCGAGGGTGACGAGCGCCACCACGGCAACGCAGAACGCCAATGTCCAAGCATTGAGGAGCCTGCGATCCCTTGGATCAGGGATTTGTGCGCCCTCCGTAACCTCAATGCGAATGTTGGGAGCGTTGTTCATAAGTATTCCTAAAATGTGTCAGGCTCCGGCAAACGCCGCATGAGATGCGTGCGCCGCGATGTGGGCCTTGCAAGTTGCGGCGCGCCCGGGCGACGCGCGAAAACAGGGGCCTTACCAAACGGGCGGCAGGGGAGAGGGCTCCCCTGCCGGTATAGAATCGCAACAGGACGATTAAGGATGAGAGTTACGGCCGTTTATTTGCCGATCCACTTCTCGACGACCTGCTTGTCGATACCCTTTTCTTTCACGGCTTTGATGCCTTCGTTGAGCTTCTTCACGAGATCCGTATCCGACTTGCGGACGGCGAACCCGTAGAATTCCACGTCGTCGGTGATGAAGGCAACCTTAAGCTTGCCCGCGTATTCCTGCTTCTTGTTGGCGTAGAACTTGGCGACCGGATCGTCGCAGATCACTGCGTCGATGTTGCCCTTGGCGAGGTCTTCGAGGGCGAGGCCCACTTCGTCGTACGTCTTGACGATGGCTTTGGACTTGGCCTTGGGCAGGGTCTCCACGAGACCGGTGGTACCGATCTGGCCGCCGACCTTCTTGCCGTCCAGTTCTTTCAGGTTTTTGAGGTCCGAATTGGCGGGAACCACGACGGCCTGGCGGATTTCGCAATAAGGATCGGAGAAGCCCATGGCCTTCTTGCGCTTGTCGGTGATAGTCACGGAAGAGGCGATGATGTCGGCCTGACGGGATTCTAGGGCGGCGAAAATGCCGTCCCACGCGGTGTTGCGGAATTCAACGTTCAGGCCCGCTTCTTTGGCGACGGCTTTCAGGTAGTCAATGGAATACCCGACCACGTTCTTATTTTCGTCAAGCATTTCAATGGGAGGCCACGTCGCGTCGGAAGCCACGATGAGGGGTTTTTCGGCGGCATTGGCCAGAGAAGCACACAAGAGCAGGGACAACAGGGTCGCACTGAAAAGACGGATCATACCGACAGCTCCTCCAGATGTTGCAAATGTTCCACGGCGACAAACCGCATGAGGAAAAACGCGCCATCTTTTTCTTGCGCGCCGTTCCCATCCTCCATATTCTAAGCGTCCTCTTTTGCAGGAAGATGTACAGCGTGTCAAGAACCGAATCGCGGAACCACGGGTTCTGAAGGCTTGATTTCCGCAACATTCCCGCGTTGTTTTACGTCATTGTTCCGTCATTTTTTCCGGAGGATTTTTCATGTCGGTTTCCTGTGCGGTGCTTCTTGATCGGGACGGCACGCTCATTGAGGATAAGCATTACCTTTCGGAACCGTCCGGCGTCGCCCTGTTGCCCGGCGTCGGCCCGGCGTTGTCGCGTCTGGTTCAGGCGGGGCATCGCCTTTTCTTGGTGTCCAACCAATCCGGCGTGGGGCGGGGGTATTTCACTGAACAGGCTGTCGTGGCGTGCCAAAAATGGCTTGAGGAACTTTTGGAGCCGTATGGCGTAGCTTTTACGGATGCCGTCTGGTGCCCGCACGCGCCTGAAGAGTCTTGTTTTTGCCGCAAGCCCCTGCCGGGCATGTTCGATGAGCTCCGGGCCCGGCACGGGCTTTTGCCCGAAACGACGTTCATGATCGGGGACAAGCTGGACGATCTGGAGTTCGCCGTCAATGCCGGGCTGTCCGCCGGGCTGCTCGTATTGAGCGGAAAAGGCGCGGAACATGCCCAGAAGGCCGGATATCCCGAGCCCGTTTCGGGTATCGTCGAGGTTCCGGGCGCGCCCCGGCGTGTCGTCGCTGCGGATTTTGAGTCCGCTGTGGCGTGGATAGTGAGGGATATCGAGAACCGGGGAGGGGAAGAGGGGCCTTTCTGAAGAAAGCTCCCTCTTCCCCTCCCCGAACCCTACCCATCTCCCTCAAAGACTTTGGACTGGTGGGGAGGCTGCGCGGCGGGAGAATCTGCCGGATGTGTGGATCTGGCGGGATAGAGAGCCCTGAGGTTCAATCAGGGCATAAAAAAGAGCCTTGTGTTGCTGCAAGGCTCTTTTTTATGCTGTTCTGCGGCCGGCTCAGGCTTTTCTCTTGATCAGTCGGAGGCGTATGAGAATTTCCCGGAAATCCTGCCATGAGCACCCGAACAGCCACGGGCAGGTGACCACGAGCCCGAAGGACATGAAGGAGTAGAGGATGCCGGAGAGGAAGAAGCGTATGACTTGATGGGCGTCATCCGCAAAATAGATTCCCGTCGCCTGCTTGCAGACCCATGCGATTCCGAGGAGCGAGCCGAGGATGAGCCCTTGCAGCATCAGGTTGCGGAAGAAATTGAGAGGGATGAGCCGTGAGGCCATCCAGAACAGCAGGTTGACCATGATGAACTGCGTGGTCACGGTTTTGAGGGCAAGGCCCGTTGCGCCGAGCCCCATGCCGAGCATGTCCTGCGGCGCGACCAGCAGCCATACGAGGAGGAAGCCTCCGAAGTGCTCGATAAAGGCAAGGTTCCGCAGTACCTTGGTCTTGCCGGTGGCATGGAAAACGGAGCTTGCCAGCTGTCCGTAAGCCTGATGGGCCGGATACAGGGCCATGATCTGCACGGGGACAAGCGCTGCGGCGAACTCCGCGCCGCCGAAAATATGCACGAGCACGGAAGCTTCCACAGCGGTGAAGCAGGAGAACCATGCCGCGATCCCAAAGAGGAGCGGCGCGAACCGGGTCAGAAGGTGCCCCATATGTTCGCGGTCGTCCTTGCCCCAGGCAATGGCGAGTTCACGCATGATCAACGGGGTCATGGCGGATACGAACAGAAAACACGCGGCGCTGACGCGTTGGGACAGCGCGAAATAGCCCTGCTGTGTGCTGCCGTCGAACCACTGGAGCACCCAGCGTTCGGCGGAAAGGGCCAGCGCCGAAAGCAGCGCCTGCACGAACAGCGGCATACTGTAGTCGGAAAATTCGCGTGTGTAGGAGAGGCGCTGGTCGCGTGTGAGGCTGAGATCTATATGCGCCCATGAGCGCCGCATGATGACGAGGCACCCGATCACGATGCTTCCCATCATCAGATATTGCAGCCCGAACAGACTCCCCGCGTTCAGGAAACCGAACCAGAACAGCGCCAGAATGATGATGGCCCCGAGCAGGTTGACCCCGCTCCGCAGAAGCTCGCCGGGCACGGTCAGGCCGAGGGCGTCGTTCATGGAGCGCACCACGCGCGTCCCCCACAGCAGAAAGCCGTAGAAAGCCGCCAGCGGAGCGTACCAGAGCGGCACGTCGGGCAAAAGCATATCCCCAAGCCCCGGGACAAGCAGGAAGACGCCCGCGAGCATGGTAACGAGGAATACCAGCGCCGAAACCCGGCCATAAAAGGCGACGAGCGGCATTTCGTACTGGCGCCGGGACAGGGCGTTGTAAAAACAGGTGGACGTGCCCATGTCCAGAAAGCCGGTAAGCTGCGTGAACACGCTGGTGGAGAAGTTGAAGTTCCCGTAGACCTGCGGCCCGAGCGCACGCGGGAGCACCGCCTCCATGATCAGATAGACGGGGACGGTGGCAATGTTCGCCAGCAGTTTGCCCATATAACGGCGAGCCAGCGAAGCCTGCTGAGGCCGCTGGTGCGTCGCCTGATCCGTGCCGGGCGTCTGATTGGGGGCTGATTCGCGTTCTTCGGTCATGGGGCGGTGTCGGGGCAAGAGGATTTCGCGTCTCCGTACGCTGTCTTTGTCCGCAGCGCAATGCCCCTTTTCGGCCTTTTGTCGCGGGACGGGCGCTATCATGATGTTTTTACTGGAAATGCAAAAGGGTTCCCTCGTATGCCGGGCGTGTTATTTTTTCAAGGGGAAGAAAACCGGGGAAGGGAGGGGGAACCTTTCTGAAGAAAGGCTTCCCCCTCCCTTCCCCGG